>Ga0224508_10000138_pt1 | contig 75851 bp, 70 predicted proteins | sample SF_Jan12_sed_USG_4_FD_170157 | JGI IMG/M metagenome (GOLD analysis project Ga0224508, IMG submission 170157) | Sediment microbial communities from San Francisco Bay, California, United States - SF_Jan12_sed_USGS_21 | ecosystem: Environmental > Aquatic > Marine > Sediment | place: USA... | reverse complement strand
ATAACAACTCCTCGCACTGGAGGGGGAACAAGAACAGATCGCCCCGAGTGGAGGGGATAACAACTCCTCGCACTGGAGGGGGAACAAGAACAGATCGCCCCGAGTCGAGGGGATAACAACTCCTCGCACTGGAGGGGGAACAAGAACAGATCGCCCCGAGTGGAGGGGATAACAACTCCTCGCACTGGAGGGGGAACAAGAACAGATCGCCCCGAGTCGAGGGGATAACAACTCCTCGCACTGGAGGGGGAACAAGAACAGATCGCCCCGAGTCGAGGGGATAACAACTCCTCGCACTGGAGGGGGAACAAGAAACCAGGCCAGATCACCCTCCCCGCAGTGGAGGGAATAACAACAAAAAGGGCAGATCACCCTCCCCGCACTGGAGGGGGAACAAGAAACCAGGCCAGAACACCCTCCCCGCAGTGGAGGGAATAACAACAAAAAGGCCAGATCACCCTCCCCGCAGTGGAGGGAATAACAACAAAAAGGCCAGATCACCCTCCCCGCAGTGGAGGGAATAACAACAAAAAGGGCAGATCACCCTCCCCGAGTGGAGGGAATAACAACAAAAAGGGCTCGGACGGGAAACAAAAAGCAGCGGAGCAGCGCAAATATGCGCCCACGGGCGCGGAATCAGTCGATGTACAAGGAGCTGACGGATTCTCCGCCGGCGATCCGGCGCATGGTTTCGGCCAGCAATTCGGCCACGCTGAGCTGGCGAATCCGGTCGCACGCGGCGGCTTTTGCGCTTAGCGGTATGGTGTCTGTGACCACCAGCTCGTCAAGGACAGAATTACTGATGCGTTCGACGGCCGGATCCGACAGCACCGGATGGGTGATGTAGGCCAGCACTCTCCGGGCACCATCTTCTTTGAGCGCTTCGGCCGCGTGACACATCGTGCCGGCAGTATCGACAAGATCATCGATCATGATGCAGGTCTTACCATCGACCTCGCCGATGATATTCATCACCTTGGATTCGTTCGGTTGCGGGCGTCGTTTATCGATAATTGCCAGATCGGCGTCGTCGAGGCGTTTTGCCAGCGCTCGTGCACGAACTACACCACCGACATCCGGTGACACGACTACAATATCGCCCTCTTTGCGTTTCCAGGCGTCACCCAGCAACACCGGCGAGGCATAAACGTTGTCGACCGGTATATCGAAAAAGCCCTGTATCTGGTCCGCGTGCAGATCGACCGTAAGAAGGCGGTCGATCCCGGCAGAATCGATCAGATTGGCAACCATTTTTGCCGTGATCGCCACTCTGGCGGAACGCGGTCTGCGATCCTGGCGCGCATAACCAAAATACGGCACGACAGCGGTAACCCTCGCCGCAGACGAGCGCCGACAGGCATCGGCCATCACCAGCAGTTCCATCAGGTGATCGTTAACAGGTGGGCAGGTCGATTGCAGCAGAAAAACATCGCGACCGCGAATGTTCTCCATGATTTCCACACTGGTTTCGCCATCGCTGAATCGCCCAACGCTGATTCGTCCCAGCGGCATCCGTAAATGTCTGACAATACTCCGGGCCAACGGCGGATTGGCATTGCCGGAAAATACCACCATGGCCGGTGGCTCTAAATTGTCTTTCTGCAGGCTCACTTCGTCGGGCATGAAACGGTCAGCACGCTTGTTTCGATGAGCCATTAGTATTCACCTGCTCCAATGAATGGCTGGGGTGGCAGGATTCGAACCTGCGCATGACGGGATCAAAACCCGCTGCCTTACCACTTGGCTACACCCCAAGTCTGATACCGTCGTACCGTCGCTGCGGCGACATTGTTAGACGGTGCCGCTGGGGTGTCAATCTTGTTTTTTTGGCCTTTAGAGACGCTGGTAGCGCCACCTGTGCTCGTAGGCATAGGACAACTGGTCGACAGCACGGGTATCAGTGAGGGCGTCGGCGATCAGCATGGGTTCCCCGCCTCGGTCGCGCAGTTTTTCCAGAGTGCCCGCGCAGGCAAAGATATGCAGATTCGGGTTTTCACCGGCCAACTCATGCAGCCTGGCGGCTACGGGAGAATCGATGTTTAGCAGGGAGAGGCCGTCACGCTGCGTCATCAGATCGATTGCTATGCCTTTCGCCAGGCTTGTCTCGATGACTTCCATCGCCGCCATCATCGAGGCCTCGTCGCCACGGGTAACGTGTAACAACAGGTGATCAACCGGTCCAGCTGTAAGATCGCGCAGGAAGAATCCCAAAAACACAGCGCCCACTAAAATCAGCCCCCCAGCAACAAATTTCAACTGTGTACTAGACCCTGATTCTGATGCGAGAACAACGTTGTCTATATCTTCGTAGGCCAGTTTGATGTCTTGCGAAATCTGACGAAGATCGTGCATATATCGCATGGCGTCTGGTCGCGATTGAATTTCCGCGATTTCCTGAGCATCGACTTCGCCATCCACGGCCGCGCTGATAATGACTTCAGGAGTATTCTTCGGTTGCCTCATAGCCTGTCTCACTCGCACACTTAAGCATCACACACCTTGAACGGAACAACATTGGCATCTTGTGCCATGTGCTCCGTTTCCAATAATTCGTTCCGCAGCGCTTTCCTCGCCCGGCTAAGCCGGCTCATGACCGTACCGATCGGCACTTCCAGCGTATCGGCCACCTCACGATAGGTCAGACCCTCCAACTCCACCAGAGTCAATACCTGCCGTTGTGGCAACGACAGTTTCCCTATAGCTGATCGTACGCGCTGCACTCGCGCAACTCGGCCAAACAGAATTTCCGGATCATACACCCCGCTACCGATATCATCGGAGCAGCAGTCCAAAGAACGGCGCCTGCAGTAATCGGCGAAACAGCGCGCCAGTATCTGAAACAACCAGGGCCTTATCAAACTCAAAGAGCGCAACTGATGTCCACGCTCAAGGGCCTTGCACAATGTTTGTTGCGCAAGGTCCTCTGCCAGCGTTTTATCGTGACACCACGAAAAGGCAAGACGAAATAATGAAACGTGGTGGTTAACCAGCGCTTTGCTAAGTCGACGATGCGAAATCGCTTCCATTGCCACCCGTACGTTGGCTAATAGGCTATGTCCATCCCTGACTGCCCTGCAAAATCCTTTTTCCCGCCGTCCCAGCTTCCTAGCCAAAAATCCCTGTTTTTTCCGGACACGGTCTGCCAGTCGTCAATGCTTCCATGCGGACCGATAGAACATCCTTATTCCCTACCGACATGACGTAATCGTGCGCCGGTTTATTCCCGAAAGCATGTCAGGAATTACCCCTACACGGTGTAGGAATGCAGGAAGCTGTTTCGCGTCACCGCGATGGCGCACTCATGATTCGGCAGCAGGCGTGATCGACCAGCGGCTGATGACCAGTTTGATACGCACGTCGCCACTGTTATCCAACACCAGTTTGCGCGGCATTTCCCAGCCCTCGGCGACACTATAGCGCTCGTAAACGACCCGCCATTCAAGCTGTTCTATGGTGGCCAAACGGCCGTCAGGATCAAAAGACGTCTGCGACGGAATATCGGGATGTGGAACTCCTATTAACCAGTAACGCAGCGCGTGCAAGGGAACGCCCCACCCCAATGCGTTTTCCAGAGAGGCCTCGGGTTCATCCAGAGCGTAGACAGCGCCATCGCCGGTCTCAAGCACCAGTTCGTCCGGATTGCCGCTCACCCGAAAAGCGCCGGCGCCCAGCGGGCCGTGAAAATCGGCCCGCATGTCGTCATTGGTCTGTTGCCAACTCAACGATCCGTTGAAACCGTGATCCGCAGTTTGCAGACCGATTCGGCCGTTGAGTGACCAGGTCGACAGATTGAGTATCGCCTCGCTGCGATCAACCCAGGCGATTGGCGCATCGCCGCGTGGACCGGCCACGCAGGCACTCAGCACAACAACAACGAGCAAATAAGAAAGCCGTTTCACGGACCGAATTTTTGCATAACCTCCAGCAGCACATCGGCGCCGGGATTCTCGGCCAGCGACTCCTGCCAGATGGTCAACGCGTCATCAGTTTGCCCTTTTAGATACAAGACCTCGCCCAGGTGCGCAGCGATCTCGGGATCTCGTACCAGGCCGTACGCTCTCTCCAGGTGGCGGTGCGCTTCTTCCAGGTCACCGCGGCGGTATTCCGCCCAGCCCATGCTGTCGATTATTGCGGGATTGTTGGGATCCAGTTCCAACGCTTTGCGAATCAGACGGTAACCCTCGCGATAACGATCAGTACGATCGACCAGTGTGTAGCCCAGCGCATTGAGGGCGATGGAATCTTCCGGGGCGTCTTTTAGCAGCGCACGCAACTCGGCGATGGACGTATCCACCTGGTCCATTTGCTCGTAAAGAAATGCCCGGGCGAAACGGGCACCGCGATTTTTCGGGTGGCGAATCAATGTTTCGTTGAGAATCTCAAGCGCACGATCAACTTCGTTGTTTCGTGCCAGTAACTCGGCTGCCGCAGTGTGCAGATCTGCATCCAGTTTTGGCGTTTCATTGGCAAAAGTAGTCAAGTGCTCAACGGCACGGTCTATTTCTCCCATACTTTCATAAAGACTGGCAGCCCGAGCCTGGGCAGTGATTGCCAAGTCGCCATCGCGCACCTGACTGTAAAAGCGAATCGCCCTCCCCGCCTGCGCGCGTTGTTCCGCAATGGAACCCAGATAGTAAAACGCTTCCCAGGTGCCCCGCCCCGTTGCAAGCAAAGAAGTGAAATGCAACTGTGCCGCATCCAGATCGCCGCGGCGCATTTCTAGCAATCCGGCGGCACGCAGAGCGCCCGCCATCCTGGGATGCTCATCGAGCAACAAATCCAGCTCAAGTCTTGCTTCGCCCTCGCGATTGAGGTTGGCAAGGAGTAATGCATAGTCAAGTCGCAAGGTCGGGTCGGTTGCGTCACGCGCCAGATTTGCCGCGCGCTCCAGCCCGGCCTCTTCGTCGCCGCGAGCAACCAATATCCGCGCATGCAGCAGACCGGCTCTGGGCCAATCGGGTCGTAATTCTTCGGATGTCGTCACATGACGCTGGGCACTGTCGTAGTCCCCAACCTGCATCGACATCAAGGCCATCCCGTAGTGCGCGGCGGGCACATCCGGGTATTGTGCGAGTAGCCGATCCATTGCACGCATCGAAATCGCCTGATCTCGCTGCTCCAATAGCATGCCGGTGAGGGCCAAAAATGCCTCTTCAGGTACGTCGCTATACAGATTCAACATCGTGTCCAGCTCGCCGACGGCGAGATCCAGCTCTTTGTTCTGCAGATAGATACTCGCCAGATAACGGCGGGCCTCCAGATTGCCCGGGTCGAGCTCTACCCAGCGCTGCGCACTGGCTAGCGCCTCAGTATTGCGGCCCAGACCAAAAGACAGTGTTACGGCCCGTTGGGCAACCTCGGCATCGTCGCTTAATTGCGCCGCCATGCGGTATTCGCGTGCTGCGGCATCAAACTGATCGCGCTCCAGCGCCATTTCGGCCAGCAGAAGGTGGTACGAGGCCTCTCCGCCATCGGTTTCGAATGGAATGATTTCTTGGCTGGTCTCGTTTGCCGTTGGCGTAACGACAGTGCCTGCGCAACCTGAGATAAACAGGGTCGCGGCAAGTGCCACCGGCAGGCCGGAGAGTTCAGTGGCTGGAGTCATGCTGGTACCGGGATGGAGTCAATAGAACTATAACCGAAAAGTAACGGCATAGACCCCCTGGCTTGATGGCAGTCGCGGCTTGCCCGACAATGCCTGACGCCCGCGATACCATCCGGGGTATTACTAGTTGTCTCACGCATGCCTTATTTACTCCGACATAAGCACCCTGCCCACTTTGACCACCGGCCTTGGCCAGGGTTGCATTAAGTGGGCGGTTCCACCAAAAGCCTACACGTACTGGGAATCAACCATCGCACTGCGCCCGTTGCAATTCGTGAAGAGGTTGCCTTCGATCCGCAACAGCTGCCAGACACGCTGACAAAACTGCGACAACTTCCCGGGGTGGACGGCGCGGTCATCCTCTCGACCTGCAACAGAACCGAATTGTATTGCGACGTAGATGCTGATCAGGCGGATAAATTGGCCGATTGGCTGGCTGATCACCGCGGGCTTTCGGAGCCAGCCAGAGAGGCCCTCTATGTACTCGATGGCGCTGCCGCGATCAGTCATGCCTTTGAGGTTGCATGCGGTCTCGATTCCATGGTGTTGGGTGAACCACAGATACTGGGCCAGGTAAAACAGGCGCATGCGACGGCGCACGAGCTGGGTGCAGCCGACTCATTATTAAACCTGTTGTTCCAACGGGTGTTTGCGGTTGCCAAGCAAGTACGTACCAATACGATGATTGGAGCAAGTCAGGTTTCCATCGCGTCCGCGGCGATTGCTCTGGCGCGACAAATTTATTCCCGCTTCGACCGGCTTACCGCACTACTCGTTGGCGCCGGCGATACTACGCAATTGACTGCAAAACACCTACGCTCAAATGGACTTGGACGCATGGTTATTGCAAATCGCAGTGTCGAACGCGCCCGCGGCGTTGCGCTACAGTTCGGCGCCTATGCGATTTCGCTGGGAGAAATCGCTACGCATCTGGCCGAGGCCGACATTATTATTACATCGACCGCCAGCCCGGAGCCGCTAATTCGGCTCGACATGGTCGAGGACGCGTTGCGCTCGCGCAAAAGGCGCCCTGTATTCATGGCCGACCTAGCCGTTCCACGCGACATTGAGCCCGCTGTCGCCGATCTCGAAGACGTCTACCTGTACACGATTGACGACCTGCATGAAGTCATCCAACGCAACCAGCAAACGCGTGAGAATGCGGCCGTTGACGCGCGACAGATTATCGATGAGGCAACGCAACAGTTTCTGCGCATGGTCGCAACACGCGACACCGCCCCTCTAATTCGCTCGTTGCGCGACTCGGTTGAACAGACTCGCGACCGCACCGTCGAAGACGCTCGCCGGATGCTCGAATCCGGCCGCGATCCGCTAGACGTTATCGACTACATTGCCAATACGCTTACCGCCCGCCTGCTGCACACGCCCAGTACCCGATTACGCCAGGCAGGAGAGGAAACGGACATTAATCTGACCCGCGCCGCCGCAGAACTATTCGGTGTCGCCGACAAACTGGCCACCAAACCGGAGGACGACTCCGACTGAGCCAGTCTGGCACAATGGCGCCATGAGACCCGGAATGGAAAAGCGCCTGCGGGCCATGGTCGATCGTCACGCGGAAGTGTCCGCGCTCATGGCAGATCCCGACGTCATCTCGGATCAGGAGCAGTATCGCGAGTTGTCGCGTGAGTTTTCGCGTCTGGAAACTGTTGTGCAGGAATTCAAGGCCTGGGAGCGCGCCAACGAAGATCAGCGCAGCGCCGCCGAAATGGCAGAAGATGAAGATCCGCAAATGGTCGAAATGGCACACGCGGAAATAGAGCTTGCCAAACAAGCCGCCGTAGTACAGGAAAAAAAACTTCGCACGCATTTGATGCCTGCGGATCCCCTGGACGACAAGAACGTGTATCTCGAAATCCGCGCGGGCACCGGTGGCGATGAGGCTGCGATATTCGCCGGAAATTTATTTCGAATGTACAGCCGGTACGCAGAAAGGATGCGCATCAAAATGGAAATTATGAGCGAGTCGCACGGGGAACACGGCGGTTACAAAGAAGTTATCGTAAAACTGAGCAACAAACAGCCCTATGCCCGTTTGAAGTTTGAATCGGGTGCACACCGGGTGCAACGCGTTCCGGAAACCGAATCACAGGGTCGCATCCACACCTCTGCCTGCACAGTTGCCGTCCTGCCGGAAGCAGACGAAATCGATGAGATCGAACTGCGCGACGACGAATTACGCATCGACACGTATCGGGCCTCAGGTGCCGGCGGACAGCACGTAAACAAGACTGACTCCGCAGTACGTATTACACACTTGCCAAGCGGAATAGTGGTCGAGTGTCAGGATGAACGATCGCAGCACAAGAACCGTGATCGCGCGAAATCATTGCTGCGTGCACGCCTGCTGGCCGATGAACGCGAACGCCAGAACAAGGCCCGTGCGCAACAACGCAAATCGCTGGTCGGCTCCGGCGATCGATCCGAACGCATCCGCACGTATAATTTTCCACAGGGCCGCGTGACCGACCATCGTATCAATCTCACGCTTTATCGGCTCAACGACATACTCGAAGGTGATCTGGACCAGATCATCGAACCTTTACGTGCTGAGTACCAGGCCGAACAGCTTGACGAGCTCGACATCTGACTCTGACACGGGACCCACTGCCATGCGAAGCAGCGACTCCATTTTAGACGGTATCGGTAACACGGCGCTTTTCAGACTGCGCAAAGCATCAGAACTGACCCGTTGCAATATTTACGGCAAAGCCGAGTTTCTAAACCCCGGTGCCTCGGTCAAAGACCGCGCAGCACTGGGCATCATCCGGGACGCGGAACGCCGCCAGCTAATTGAACCCGGTGGCGTCGTCGTCGAAGGCACAGCCGGCAACACCGGTATCGGTCTCGCCGTGGTTGGCAATACGCTTGGTTATCGCACGGTCATCGTCATGCCGAATACCCAGAGTCAGGAAAAAGTTGATGCATTGCGTGCATACGGTTGTGAAATACGGCAGGTTCCGGCCGTCCCCTACAAAAACCCGAATCATTTCATTCATCAGTCGCGCGAGCTGGCCGAGGAACTGGCCGCAAGCGAATCGCTGGGTGTCCTATGGGCCAACCAGTTCGACAATACGGCCAATCGCGAAATCCACTACAAGACCACAGGCCCCGAGATATGGCAGCAAACGGCCGGCAAAGTCGACGGTTTTGTTTGCGCGGTCGGTTCGGGCGGCACGTTGGCCGGTGTCGGGGCTTTTCTCAAAGACAAAAATCCTGATGTAAAAATCGCCTTGTCGGATCCGACCGGTAGCGGCCTTTACAACTACTACGCCAACGGTGAATTTAAGATCGAGGGCGGATCGATTACCGAAGGCATCGGCAACAGCCGTGTAACGGGAAATCTTGAGGGTGTCAACGTCGATTTTCCGTATCAGATTCCCGATAGTGAATCCATTCCTATCGTTTTTTCTCTTTTACGCGACGAGGGGTTTTGTCTGGGCGGCTCCAGTGGCGTTAATGTCGCCGGCGCGATTCGCCTGGCACGCGAACTGGGGCCGGGACATACAATCGTCACAGTTCTCTGCGACACCGGTCTGCGTTACCTGCAACGTCTCTACAATCCGGAATTCCTAAAAGAAAAAGACGTCGCCGTCCCTGCCTGGCTGGAAGAAACTACCGAAGGACAATAAGTCTAGATCCGTTTGCGCACGAACGCCTGTAAACGGCAACAACCTGCCGTTTGTCGTAGGCACCAGCGAGGTGGGCGTGGATGTACGTCAGCCTGCGTCACGTCCATGTTGTGGCCGCCGTTTCAACTCCTCCGTAGTTCGCTCCGCGCTCTCCGCGGACTCCTTCCATTGACGATTCGTGGCACATACTTTGGTTCCAAGCCGTGTGCCGGTTTTTGCGATCCTCCGACACCTGACTTTGTCTTCGTAAGCCTCATTTTCCGTGCTAACCGTCTTCTCGCTTTGTGCTGCGTTGACATCTTGTTGAGCGGCCTCATCGCCGTTTGCGTCGGCGTCGGAAGCGTCATTTTCCATGCTAACCATCTTCTCGCTTTGGGCTGCGTTGACACGTTTAGCGGCCTCATGTCCGTCTTGTTCCGCAGTAGTGGCGCAGCTGGATAGCATGCATGCAACAAATGCGAAGGCTATTATCTTTGAGTTCATCACTGAAGCTTCCTCGTTCTTGCCAATGCCGACCATGCGGCACTCTGCCAAAGAGTAGACGAGACCTCGGGTTTATTCAAATTTCGACCGTCTTTTCGGAAGGCGCCGACCGGCCACAATCGGACGGTTGTAATCTCCCCTGGGAGCGGCTCACAGCCACGATTGCCGGATTGCGCAATCGACCAACTCCTGCCAGTCATCCCTGGAAAGCTGACGTTAAAAAATCAGCGTTTGCGCGCGAGAAACAAGCCATCCGCTACCGGCAGTAAGCTGATGTCCACGCGCTCGTCACCATGGAGCTTTAAGTTAAATGGACGTCGCCTTCGCTGCCTGGCTGGAAGAAATTACCGAAGGGCAATAAGTCTGGATCTCCATTCAAAAGAAAACTAGTTCAGTCGGTCTCGTATGAGTCTCGCAAGTTCATCAAGCTCAAAAGGCTTATTGATCAGTGGAATCGCCGATCCGCCGACCCCCGTTTGCAGCACGATGTCGTCGGTATAGCCGGACATATAGATCCCAACGGCATCAGGCCGCATATCCAGGGCGTCTTTCATGAAGGCTGCCCCGTTCATGTCCGGCATGACAACGTCCGAGACGATCGCATCAATAGACTCAGCCCGGCTTCCGCAGATCTCGAGCCCTTCGGTTCCACCCGAGGCCGTCAGTACCCTGTAGCCCAGAGAACCTAATCCGCCCTGCAACAATGTCCGGATCTGTTCCTCGTCCTCTACGACCAGGACAGTTTCAGACCCAGCTAGCTCTGACACCGAATCGGCGGCGACCTTTTCGGCGTAGCGCGTAGAGCTCGGCAAATAGATCTCAAAGCAAGTGCCTTTCTCGGGATTGCTGTCGACGAAAATGTGACCATTCGCCGCGGTGATGATTCCGTGTACTGTTGCCAGTCCGAGACCCGTGCCGCGCCCCTTCTGCTTGGTCGTGAAGAACGGCTCGAATGCCCGGTCAAGCGTCTTTTTATCCATGCCGACGCCATTGTCGATAACGGCGAGTTTGGCATACCGGCCATTAACCATGTCGCCACGTCTGTGGTCATCCGAGTCAATTTGCACGTGCTCCGCTGTAAGCAAGATCTCGCCGCCATCCGGCAACGCATCACGAGAGTTGACAGCCAGATTAAGGATGACCTGATGAAACTGCCCCGGATCCAGTTCGATCGTATTTTGAGTATCGTCGCAGCGAACCGTTAGTTTAATATCTTCGCCGATCAGTCGACGCAATATTGGTTCCATATCGCGGATCAAATTGTTCAGGTCGACGATCTTTGGTTCGATAGGCTGGCGTCGGCTGAACGTCAGAAGTTGTTTTGTCAGTAATGCCGCCTGCTCCGCAGCCCGGCTGATCTCGCTCAGACCCTGTCGCATGGGCTCGTCCCTGGACGATTTGTCTTCAAGGAGGCTAGCCTGGCCCAGAATCGCGGTTAGCAGATTATTGAAGTCGTGAGCAACGCCACCGACGAGCTGTCCGAGCGCTTCGAGTTTTTGCATATGATGCATGCGCTCCACGCTTGCAGCCAGCGCTTCTTCAGCCCGCTTCTGATTAACGAGTGATTCTCGCAACAATCGAGTCACGTACCACCCAACAACGCATGTAACAATCAATATTGCCATGAGGATCGCCATGTTTGGCAGGACGCGACGTGCCTGGGCTTCGATGCTGGCCAACTCATTTGCGGCAGCGATCATGTGGAGTCGGCGCAGCTGCTCAATATTCAACTCGAAGGCCTCGACGGACTCTAACAATGGATCCATTGAGGCCTCAGTGTGTAAGTGCATGATAGCGCCGAAGCGCTCTGTCAGCCGTCCGAGTGTCGAGGAAAATTGGTAATCGGCGTATTGTTCCTGCAGCTCGCGCAACTTAATAAGGTCAGCCTGCATCGAGTGCAGCGCGGCACTGACACGAGCCGTAAGTGAAAAACCGCCTGCGGCTGTCTCAGTCGTGTTTGCGGCGGCTTGAAGCACAAGGTTGATGGATCGGGTGTCTCTACGCAACTGTTGTGACGCCGCCGAGGACGCCAAATGATAGAACGCGATGCGATCTTGTGCCGCCAGTTCAGCGTGCTGGCCGGTATAAAGCGTGGTTAAGAGCGCGGTGGCAGCAATAACCATGATGGCCGTCAGCGCATAGACATATCGCAGTACACTTTTGTATTTGTCCGACGTCTTATTCAATTGGGATCACTCTGAACGAGCGAAGCAAGCTCGCGTACTGCGGCGCGTATGTCCTCAAAATCGTCCCTGCCCGCCGGCAGGTAGCCGCCGGCTCCTTGCGCTTTCAGTAACGGGAGATGCATTGGATTCGTCAAGTCAAGCCCGAGAAAAGCATCTCTGAGCAGATGCTTCAAGGAAAGATCGAGCGATGCTTGTGTTGCCCACACGTAGTTTGGGTAGGGAGGCGTTGTTTCCAGGATACGAAGCTTGGCCGTACTCAAGCGACCATCATCAAACATGGATTGAACGATGTCGCAGTTTGCGACGCCTATGGCCACTATTTCGTCGCTTACCCATTTAGCTGTCTGGTCGTGACCTGAGGAATACTGTACCGATGAAAAGAAGCGTTCGGGCACGATTCCACCCGTGATGAGAAAATATCGCGGCATGATGTGCCCGGATGTTGACAGATTCGGTCCAAATGAAAACACTTCACCTTCGAATTCCGCGACTGAGCGTCGACCATCGGACGCATTAATGATATAGCAGCTCGTAAACTGCAAATCTATATCACGCATGACGAGTGGTACGGCCTGACTTTTTTGCTCGGCCTGGATAAACGTCATTCCGCCGAAATTGGCAAGCTGCAAGTGACCGGCATTGAACTCGTCGAGAAATTCTTCGTAGTCCGATGGTATCGAGAGCACTATATCAAGGCCGGTCTCTGTTTCCAGATAATCCATTAGCGGGGCGTAACGCCTTGTCAAGTCGGATTTGTTTTGGTCTGGAAGAACGCCAATCGTGATTACGTCGGGCGCTGACGACTTACGATCGTCGTCGTTCGCGCACGCGCAAACAGTCATCGCAAGAATTAGTGTCAGGATTTTCATCTAAGCCAAACCGCGACCTAGTTTGTGATTCTACATCCTGACGAACGGTTGATGAAGCGCATCTATGTGCTCGTAAGCGCGGATGCCGCGAATATTTCAAATACAAGCGGTGGATGTAGGGATTTGCCGATTGATCGTACGTGATTAATATAGGAGTATTAACCAGGCCCACTGATGGACCATAAGATTGCTGCCGGTGAAAATGGACAACATCGAGACGCAACAACCAACAATATTTCTGGTCGACGATGACGTCGGAATCAGACGCTGGTTAGCCAGCGCGCTGTCAGAGCGCGGGTTTGGAATGCAAGCCTTCGAATCGGCGCAAGCCTTCCTGGACTATTACAATGCCGAAGAACCCGGTTGTCTGTTGCTGGATGTGAGCTTGCCCGGCATGACTGGCCTGGAACTGCAGCAGGAGCTGGTGAAATCAGCGGTCAGTATTCCAATCATATTTATCACAGGTCAGGGCGACATCCCGCAATCGGTGCGGGCAATCAAAGCCGGGGCGATCGACTTTCTCGAAAAGCCCTTTGGCATAGACGCGTTGCTCGAACGCATTAATCGAGCTTTGGCCGCAGACTCCGCGCTACGCGCCCAACAGAAATACCGGCAAGCGCTGCTGGCACGCTTCGACTCCCTGACCGAGCGCGAGCAAGAGGTGATGCGCTTGATGATTGCCGGTGCAGCCACCGCATCCAGCAAACAGATTGCTGCCGAGTTGGGCATCAGTCATCGCACGATCGATCATCACCGCACACACATCATGGAAAAAACCCGGGCCCGTTCAGTGACCGAGCTGGCACGGCTGGCCAGCTGGGCCGGCCTGGTGGAACTCGAGTCCGAGGCCCAATAAGCCACAACAGGCGTCCCGGCCCGGACCAAAACCCTGCTGCAGCGGAATATCCGGGCCGCTTGAAGCAATATAGGCAACCCTACCTAGGCAGCCGTACGGATAGTTTATTGCGCTGCAAGGCCGTTAAATAGACATGGTCTAGATGGATCTTAGGCTTGGGTTTTCCGGGTTTCGGCAGGGATGCCGAACCTTCCTGAGGTGCAAAGCCGACTTGCCGAGCCGGGCGCTTAATCAGGAATTCAACACTTTGAATATCAGGCACGACAAAAATATTGTGATAGTCACCTGTGGCGGTCAGCATTCGACCCTGAACGATTGGGTCATGCTGGTGGACGAACTGGATCGCCTGGGCTGCCCTTCCGTTATCGACGCGCGTTCGGCAAGCGGTGATCTGACCGAGATCGACGCATATTTACTGGCCTTGCATACCGACGAAAGACGCCAGCTTCGCAGCCACCGAATCGCCATCGTGATGTCCGGTGGTCTGCGAAACTATCTTGGCTTTTTTATGGTCAGCGCTAAAAACGTTGGACTCCAAATAGAGTCCTTCGAGTGTTTCGATACCGCCACTGCCTGGGCTGCCAGCAACCGCGAGCAGCAAGCAGAATAAAGAGTCCTTCACGTCGCTCTCCAGATCTCCGCTCGGCAGCAATCGCCCCATTGGTTTTTCCAGGCAACTTCTGCCGGTCTGACGTTAATAATCAAGCTCTGTCAGCGTTTGCGCGCGAGAAACAAGCCATCCGCTACCGGCAGTAAGCTGATGTCCACGCGCTCGTCACCATGGAGCTTTACATTAAATGCATGTAGCGCCTGCGTTTCGGCGTCTTCTTCAGCGGCTCTCATTACCCGGCCCGACCACAGGACGTTGTCGAACAGCATCAACCCGCCAGGGCGCAGCAGTTCGAGGCAACATTCAAAATAGTCGTCGTAGGACTCTTTGTCCGCATCGATGAAGGCAAAGTCGTAGCGCCCCGCATCGCCGGCCTCGATCCGTGAGCGCAAAGTCTCCGACGCCGGCGCGAGTACGAGCTCGATCCGCTCGGCCACGCCGGCGGCATCCCAATAGCGCCGCGCGATGGCGGTCCACTCCTCGCTAACATCACAGCACAACAGGCGGCCGTCCGCAGGCAACGCACGCGCGATGCACAAACTGCTGTACCCAGTGAACACCCCCACCTCGATTGCCGCGCGCACACCCATCAGACGTATAAGCAATGCCATGAACTGCCCCTGGTCCGGTGCAATCTGCATTACTGACATGGGCAGTTGGGCAGTCTCCTCGCGCAGCTGAGTGAGCAGTTCATCCTCGTACACTGATACCGACAGCAGATAGTCATACAGTTCGGCGTCCAGAAAATTGGCTTTTGTTGACATGTCATTCTCTCTGTTAGCAGGCTCGGTCTCACTGCGTCAGTTTCGAACCGGAATTGCACTGCGGAGACCTCGACCGTGCGATTTTAATGATTGTCGCTACACAATATAGAAGTATCTGCTAGTCTGAACCGGGCATTGGCAGCGTTGCACCGGAACTTTGTGGCCGCCGCCGGGATCGAAGAGTATGCCTTCCGGAATCAAGCAATAACAGGACGAAGCGATTTGAGTGTTGCGCTTCTTACGGCGCTAGCCGCTGCGGCAACCGCCGGCGGGGAATTCCCGGTCACCCATCCCTACCGGCTGGCCGGTCAACCGCCACCCGTGATCGATGGTCAGGTCGAGACCGGCGAATGGACCAACGCCACATTGGTAACAGACTTTCACCAGATAAGACCCGGCGACCATACGCCACCGAGCGAGCGCACCGAAGTACGCCTGGCCTACGACAAGAATTTTTTCTACATCGGAGTCAAGGCGTATGACGACACACCCGAGGCAGTCACCGCCAACGGACTCATCCAAGGGCGGACATTTTTTTCCGACGACCGCTTCGAAGTACACCTGGATACTTTCGACGACCGGCGCAACGCCTATTTTTTCCAGGTCAACGCCAACGGTATTCGCCGGGAAGCACTGATGGGAAACGATTACTGGATCGAAGAATGGGACACTGTCTGGTACGCCGGCGGACGGCGTCAGCCCTGGGGCTGGTCGGCTGAGATGGCGATCCCGTTCAAATCCATCTCTTTCGATCCGGCACTCGATACCTGGGGCTTCAATCTCGGCCGCGTGATCCCACGCAAGAACGAAGAAGTTTCCTGGTCGTCACGCGAGCGCAACGTTGGTCCCGCGGTATCCGGGTACTCCACCGGACTCGAAGGCATGCGCCAAGGTGTCGGCATTGAAGTTGTGCCCTCGGCAACCATCAGCGTGAGAGACCGGCGTACGGGCAAGGACGAAACCGAATTCGATCCGTCGCTGACCGGTTTCTACCGGATTACTCCCTACCTCACCGGTGCGTTGACCTTCAACACCGACTTCTCCGCTACCGAGGCCGACGAGCGGCAGATCAACCTGAGCCGCTTTTCATTGTTCTTCCCCGAGAAACGCGAATTCTTTCTGCAGGACGCGAACATCTTTGAGTTCGGCGGTCTGGAACGCAATGGCAGGCCGTTCTTCAGCCGTCGTATTGGCCTTTCCGGTGCCGGCAATCCGCTGGATATCAATGCGGGCACCAAGCTCACCGGGCGTGCCGGTGACTGGAACATTGGCGCATTGGCGACGCACCAGGAGGCCGGCGCACCTGACGCAGATCAGACATTGTTTGTTGCGCGCCTCAGCCGCAACCTGTTCAAGGAATCGAGCCTCGGCGCCATCTATACCCAGGGCAACCCGGACGGCAGCGCCGGCAACCGTGTTACCGGCTTGGACTTTAACTATCGCAACAGCAATGTGGGCGACGGGCGCACGCTGAACACCCGGCTGTGGGCGCAGCAAAGCAACACCGACGAATTGCACGGGCGCGATAGTGCCTGGGGCGCTGCGTTCGACTGGCCGAACGACCGCATAGATGGCGAGCTTGCGTTCAGCCACATCGAAGAGAACTTCAACCCGGCCCTGGGCTTCGTCAATCGCGGCGGGGTCAACGAGGTCGATGGCCAGGTGCGTTTCCGCCGACGCCCCACCAGCGGACCGCTGCAATGGATGGCGACGCGCCTGCAGTACTTCCGTGCCGAACGTATTGACACCGGCGATGTAGATACGCAGGCCATGTGGTGGAACTTCTTCGAAGCAAACACGCACGGCGGCGATTTCATGACGTTTTTTGTCGGTCGCGAAACCGAAAAACTGATCGAACCATTCGAAATTTCCCCGGGTGTGGTTGTGCCGCCGGGTCGCTACGACGGCGATCGCTACGGATTCTTTATAGAGACCGGACAGCATCGCCCAATACGACTGGTCCTGGAAGCCGTGGATGGTGGATTCCTGAGCGGCGACAATCTCGCCTTGATACCCGAACTCATCTGGCGACCAGGCCCCCGGCTGGAACTCGGCATGGCCACGGTATTCAACAAAGTCGACTTGCCGCAGGGCGAGTTCATAACCAGGTTGCACCGGTTGCGGGCGAATGTCGCGTTCAACGCCCGCTGGGCATGGCTCAACCTCGTGCAGACTGACAACATTTCCGACACGGTTTCTGTAAATAGCCGCCTGCGCTGGGAACCTCGTGCCGATCGCGAAGTGTTTCTGGTGCTCAACCAGATTGCCGAACGTAATGGTTGGCGGGCGTTCGAAACTGAGTTTGCGCTCAAGGCGGCGTTCAATTTCCGTTACTGACGGCCAGGACCGGCCCTTCGGCGTGAGGAAGACGTTGCTTGACGGGGTGTATGATACCGGCCATGAAACTCCGGATCCGTGAGGCCCCCAATGCAATTACTCGTTCGAAACAAAGTCAAAGACTTCTCGACGTGGTACGCGTACTTCGACGAAGAAAGTGCTGCTGCAGCTAGGTACGGCGTGACACTAGCGTGTCTCTGGCAAACGGCGGAAGATCCAAACGATGTGTTCTTTCTCCTCGACGTCGAGGATATCGATCGAGCCAACGCATTCATGGCAAGACCAGAGTCTAAAGAGATTGGAGACAAATCAGGCGTTATCGACGGGGAATTCCACTATCTCACACTCATAAACTGACCTGAGCACACACGGTTTGAGGACGACCCGAAAAGCGTAGGGGCTTGCTGACGCAAGCCCCTCTAATACTGGTAGCGTTTGCATTTTGCAGCTACCTTTTATTCTTCTCATCCCAAATCTTTGGCTCCCAAAGTTCAATCTTGTTGCCCTCGGGATCCATGATCCAGGCAAACGCCCCATTTTCGTAGTACTCAGGGCCTTGTAGTATGTCCACGCCCGCGGCGGTCAATTGATTGACCATCGCCTCCAGGTCGTCGACCCGATAATTGATCATGAACGCCGACGTGCTGGGACTGAACCAATCGCTGTCCCGGTCTGCGGTGTGCCACACCGTCATCCCCTCGTCCTCAGCAGTGTCGTCTTCCCACTTCAGTATGACGCCACCAAACTCCTCTGGCCGCATATGCAGGTGTTTCTCATACCATGACGACAGAGCCTTTCCTTCGCCCTGAGACAAGAAGAAGACGCCGCCGACTCCCGTTACTTTAGCCATTCTCTCTTCCTCCTAGAGTCCATGAGCGAACCTTTTAGAAAACGTGCATCCTTGTTTCTGACGCCGGCCAAGGGCTATCGGTCACCCACGCGTCGACTCCACTTCGTGGACCCAGTCACACTTGATCCCGGCCTTCTCATGATGCTTGTGGATTGCTTCGGCGTTCGGGGCGTCCAGCACACAATAGATCTTGTTGTCCTTCTTGCTGTACAGGACGTCGTGGTGCGTAACCCCAAACTCGTCCGGCGGCGCATTCTGCAACTTGTTCAGCTCGTCTCCTGTGAATGGCTTCATGGGATGGGCATCGATGAACTTCGGCATGGTTTTTTCTCCTCCCACCGGGGTGGTGGGTGTGTCGAGGGCTTTCAGGCGACCCTCGGAGTAATTGAAAAGTCATCTAAGCTTAGTCGGTTTTTGAATGTCCGCCAGTGGCGTGTGCCTGCCTGCTCGAATGCGCCCTCTCGGCCACAAAACACCCCTGTATTCAGTAACCCGTGCTCGGGCCAGCCACGTAAGCTACCGGGCGATCAGCACGGTTATCCGATGCGGATTCGTGGGCTCGTGACTGGTCGGCGTCTGATGCACAAGAACGTCTTCCTTGCCGTCCTTGTTGAGATCCACCAGCCGGGTGTGTCGCTCGTCGGATGGCAAGGCGACCGCCACGTTCTGCGGCTTTCGAGTCAGAAGTTTGGGCCCGGGCACGCCGAGAAAGATGTGTAGCTTTTCCGGGCTCTGGCCTACCAGCAGGTCCACGCGTTCGTCGCCGTTTACATCCCCGATCCGGACTGTCGGGAGGAATACGTTGCCGATTCCGGCAAAGGGTGCGAAGCGCCTGATGTTGCGCTTGAAAGTGGGCTTGTCGGGATACACGCCATCTTCCATGCGGTATAGCTCGAGATCTATCGCGACGGAATTACCAACCAGCGCGCGGGCCATCCCGCCGAGCCCGATTCTTACGTCTCTGAACATGATGTCGACCTGGCCATCGCCATCGAAGTCTTCAAACCACTGGGAGGAGTATCCCGATGGCTGCCCTAGTCCCGCTTTTCCTCGCGGATGGATCGCCGTGCTGACGTCGCGTGCGAACAATGTACCGTCCGGTGTGGTTGTGCCGAAATGCGCCTCATACAGGCTGCGCTGTTTAAACGCGGCCCGTCCTGCAAGCGTGAGGGTCACCAGGTCGGCGACCTGGTCGCCATCTAGATCGCGCAACGAGTGCAGCACTGTTCGCCTAGTGTTCTCGTTGAATCCAAACATGAGCGACAATAGGCCTTCGTCTCCGAAATCGGATATGCGCGAGTACGCTCCGTCGGAGTCTATCGGCACGTCGGCGGTGAAAGTTGTGGCTACCGGGTCAAACAACCCGCGTTCGTTCTGGGCGTAGACGTCGAAGTGATCCTCATTCCAGAACACCAGATCGCTGCGACCGTCCCGGTTGTAGTCCATCTCGTGAACACGGCTCAGATACACGGGGATGGTTCCGGCCGATAAGCCAAAATCCTTGTAACTCCGCGCTTCCCACCTCGCGTCGAGAAACGGTTCGGGAGGGCCCAGTTTTACGGCGCCGGTAAACGAGCCGTCGCTCAGTTGGGTAGATATCCAGAAACCATCGAAGTCGGGCAGTATCAGGTCGTCGCGGCCATCGTGGTTCAGGTCCCGGGTAATATCCACATGCGGGATGTCGCCCCCGGGCTGGGTGGCACTTCCTTCGAGGTTGTCCGCGGCGTTGTAATGCATTGCGACTTCGACCAGCGGCCGTTCCGATGCTGACTCGGGGTCGAACCAGTTCACGCGACCCTGCTCGTAGCTGATCAAGCGGTCTCGACCACCGATGTTGGCTACATCGGCGAACAGCACATCGGAATCCATGGTTGCGTCCAGAACCGGCAGCCAGACCGCGCCGTCAAAGCCGTACAGTTGTATGCGACGGTCGTCATTGTCGTCAATACGCAACACGGCGATTTCTGCAGTAGCACCACCGAGAAAAAAACCAGTCAAAACCGTTTGGTGCTTTGACGTACCTGTCATGACTTCGAATTGCTCGAAGAGGTCTTCAGTGACAGCTCGCGCAGGCGTCATCGTACAAACGAGCAAAAGAAGCATTGCAAACAGCTTTCGCGCGAAATACCACGTCGTATTTACGTTGACCGTTACTTTGGCCATTGCGGACAAACCTGCGCTCGCTGATGTCCCGAAAATAATACCGCTCATGAAAACGCTGCGCGACGAAAATCGAAAAAGTATCGGGTCACGCTACCTGCGGTATTACGACAAGCGTGTTGGCGAAGCGATCAGTCTCGCTGTTCGAAACGGCGCACGCGACGGTCGGTAGCCGGATGGGTGGAAAGAAAATCAGGCATGTCGCTGCCGCCGCCATAACTTTCTTCCATGCGTTGCAGGATGTCACTGAAATACTGTGGGTCGATATTAGCTGTCTTCATCAATTCAAGAGCGTAGTCGTCGGCTTCAGTTTCAAAACTACGCGAATATTTAGTTTGCACCAACAACGCCGGTATAGCACCGGCCAATCCGGTGATCGACGTCACGTCACCGAGCATTACTGCAAACATCAGCGCCGCAATAGAATCCTGTAGTATTAAGCGTAGTGAGTGGCGGCCATCAACATGGCCAATCTCGTGGGCCAGTACTGCGGCAAGTTCGTGTTCGTGCCCGGCCAGTGCAACCAGCTCGTCCGTCATAACTATGGTGCCCGAAGGCAAAGCAAAAGCGTTGGGGCCGATATCGCCTCCACCCCGAAACTCCAACCGAAGCTTTCTGTCGACATCGGCATAGTTTGCAAGGTCGGCGAAGTTTTCGCGTAACCCTTCCTGACGCTCGGCACTGAGCTCGGACGGCTCAAAGATCAGTTTATCCATCAGCTGCAGGCCATCGCGACCGAGTTGATCGTCGACTTCCGGCGGCAAACTGTGGGCAACGCTATTGGCCATCACGGGTAGGCCCACCACTATGAATAACCAGGCTGCAACAGCCACGACTACAACTGCGGCCGCAATCCAATGCCAAGCGCCCTCAAACCTATGGACCTGGCGTGACGCCGTGTCGAGCCCCATGGCGGCCAGGTACTCATCTATAATCTCGTTATCGTCAGACTCAAAGAGGGAGCCATCGAAAAAAGTGATGGTGCGTGTCAGGTCGCCGATCCGACGCGAAATCTTTGTTTCAGACAAATGGTATTCACGAACAAATTCTGCACCAACCACATGCAATTGCCTCGTTCCGTAAAGTACCGCTTTCGCCGGAAATGATCGCGACGAACTGGCCTCGTAAAAATTGCCGCTGATTTCAGTCAAAATCCAAGGTCGATATCGAAGACCTCTCCCAGTTCCTCACCCGTCGCGTCGATGCCGTAACGATCTCCGGCAGAGATTGAGTCCAGATTATCGCCTACCTCCAAGGCTGTGTGCTCCAGCCGATAGCGCGCGGCACGAATCATGGCCCACGGTATCGCCAGACCAAGCGAAAGCACGATACCCACGATATTAGTTGCGTAGATATAAAATAACTCGCCTACTTTCATCGTACTGTGTGGCAGATAACCGGCGATCTCGGAATTATTCAACAGATAGTTGCCCTCCATGGCCTTGATATAAGCTGGTGGAAAGACATAAACGGCGAATATGACGACGAGATAAAGCAATCCTGCACCGATCAGCTGTAGCGGCGGTAATTGATGCGTAACGTCTTCCGCGACCAAAGAACCGTCACTGCCAAAGAAAGCTGATCCCATCATAAAAACAAACAAAACCACAATGAGTGCCACAAAATACAGGAACAATGTTAGCCAAATTGAGTAATATCCACCGACCTTACCGAAGAAACTGCTGCGACGGTCACCAAATCCCAAATTGTCCATTTTGAATTTAGCCCGCAAATAGGCCACATAAGGCCAGAGCAGACCCAGTGTGAAAATAGTGAGTAAAGGAAACAATAAGTACGCACTGGCCGCCTCCCATTTGCTTCCGTAGAAATGAAACCGCAAATTACGATAACGCGTATGAAACGCCCGAAACTTCAAAGAACGCACGATTACCCAGGGCAGAGCTAAGAGCAGCAAGGGCACCAACACAACACTGGTTAACGGAAAAAAAGTCGTCGCGAAATACCAGATAATGAACGCAACAGTCGCGATAATCCTTCCCTTCAGTATGGCTAACGGATCGGCGGTATAGTCGAATGACCGGCCAGCTAGCGACGTACTGCCGTAGAAGTAGCGATGGGTGCGGACCTTGGCCCATGCCGAATAGATGCCAACCGTCAGTATCGTCAGGACGATGTTGACGATCCAGATTCTGAAATACTCGCCTGTCTGACCTTTGAATACAAAAGGAATGATTCGGGTTTTGTTGCGCAGTTCTTCCGAGTCTTGCCCACCTGTTGTATCTATCACGAGAGCGCGTTTTCTATGTCGGCAATCAGGTCGGCACACTCCTCGATGCCAGCCGACAGACGGACCAAATTATCGTCGATGCCCAACTGCGTCCGTTTATCCTCCGGTACCGACGCGTGTGTCATGATCGCCGGGTGATTTGCCAGACTTTCGACTCCGCCCAAACTCTCCGCCAGCGTGAACGTTTCAAGTCTCTCCAGGAATTGAGTTGCCTCGCGCAGTCCGCCCTGGATAACTAACGACACCATGCCGGTGTAACTGTTCATCTGCTGTTGCGCCAGCTCGTGTTGTGGATGAGAATCCAGGCCAGGATAAATGACGTGTTCCACCTTCTTATGGGTTTGCAGGTATTCAGCGATCTGCTGACCGTTCTCACCATGACGCTGCATCCGTATAGCGAGAGTCTTTAATCCACGCAACGCCAGAAAGCTGTCAAATGGTCCGGCAATGCCGCCGATCGAGTTTTGCAGAAAAGCCAGTTGCTCTGCCAAGCCATCGTCTGCTACCGCGACCACACCACCAACCATGTCCGAATGACCGTTGAGATATTTCGTGGCCGAGTGCAAAACGATGTCGAATCCCTGTTCCAGTGGGCGTTGCACGTAGGGCGTCGCGAAGGTGTTGTCCGCAACCGTCAATATGCCTCTTTGCCGCGCAACCGTGGCAACCATCTCCAGATCGACCAACTTCAACATCGGGTTGGTCGGTGTTTCGATCCAGATCATCCGGGTCTCCGGTCGGATCGCTTGTTCGAGCGAATCCTGTTCGCTGATATCTACGAAGCTGAAATCCAGACCGGCGGAACGCTTTCGGACGCGCTCGAATAGCCGAAAAGTACCGCCATAAAGATCATCCATCGCTACGACATGGCTACCGGTATCAATAAGCTCCATGACCGTTGCGGTCGCCGCCATCCCTGACGCGAACGCAAATCCGTGCGAGCCACTCTCGAGATTGGCTACACAACGCTCGTAGGCCATGCGAGTAGGATTCTGCGTGCGTGAATATTCGTATCCCTGGTGTTTACCGGGACTTTTTTGTGCATAGGTCGAAGTCGCATAGATCGGCGGCATCACGGCGCCGGTCAGCGGATCCGGCGACTGGCCGCCATGAATCACTCGTGTACCGAACGCCTGCTTTTTGTTTTTACTCATTTGCTTTGTCTCGCTGGTCCCGGTTCCGGCGGCATTTGTTTGCGCAGATAGTTGAGCACATCAGAACGCGTAATCAAACCAAGAAATTGCCCGTCATCAATGACCGCCGTATAGGGCACACCGCTGAGCAGTGCGACCAGATTCTTGGTGCCAAAATCTTTTTCAACGCTGGGAAAAGCCGTCTGCATGGCGCCACGCACGTTGTCACGCAGCCGTTCCGGACTACCGAAGGCAACCCGCATAATATCCTCTTCAGTTAACACGCCGACCAGTTCGCCTGATTCCATCACTGGTAGTTGCGAGAAACCGGCGTTACGCAACCGGTTGTGTGCCGTGGTCAACGTATCGTCGGGCCCAACCGTGACCGTTGCGGCTTGCTCATGCAAGCGGCCGATCAAATCACGAAGATCATCATAATGCTCGCGCTCGATAAAGCCCTGATCTTCCATCCAGAAGTCGTTGTACAATTTTGACAGATACTTGTTGCCTGTATCGCATGCAAAAGTCAGAACGCGTTTTGGTTTCGTCTGTCCACGGCAGTAACGCAGCGCTGCTGCAAGCAATGTACCGGTCGATGATCCGGCCAGCAGTCCTTCGGAACGCAGCAACTCGCGCGCGGTAGAGAATGACTCATCGTCGCTGATGGTAAAGGCGCTTGAGATCGAGTCCATGTCGGCGATATCCGGGATAAAGTCCTCACCGATACCCTCGACCAGCCACGTACTGCTGGTCCCCACCTTACCGGTCGCCAGGTAATCGGCCAGCACTGATCCCTTTGGGTCGGCCAAAACGATCTCGACGTCGGGTGCGTGTTTTTTGAAATACCGGCTCAGGCCGGTCACAGTGCCGGAAGTACCGACTCCGACGACGACAGCATCGAGATCGTGACCCATCTGCTCCCATACCTCGGGCGCAGTTGTTGCCTCGTGTGCATCCGGGTTGTCGGAGTTGCCGAACTGGTTGATGTAATAGCCGGCATTTTGTTCGGCGATGGTCTTCGCCAGGTCCTGGTAATACTCGGGATGCCCGCGCGCCACATCCGATCGGGTCAGTATAATTTCCGCCCCCATCGCACGCAGATTGAATATCTTTTCCTGGCTCATCTTGTCCGGAATAACCAACACGAGACGATAACCCTTTTGTGCCGCCGCCAGGGCGAGTCCGATACCGGTATTGCCGGCAGTTGCCTCTACCAACGTATCGCCTGATTTGATATCGCCGCGTTTCTCTGCGGCTTCGATCATCGCAACACCGATACGGTCCTTGATTGATCCACCTGGATTTGCAAGTTCGAGTTTGACAAACAATCGACAGGGCCCGGTGTCCATTTGGCTCAACTCGAGCAACGGTGTGTTGCCAATCATTTCGAGCACATTGCGATAGACGGTCATCGTGGCTACTCCAAAGGCGCCGGGCGAAGCCAATTCTAGCCCGGAAATCCGCTGCCGTCGCACCCATGGCGCGGCGCGGGACGTTATCATGGCACGAGATGAAATCAGGTGCCGAAAAGTCAACCCTATCCTCGATCGCAGGATTGTTGTTGCGCGCGCAATCCCGTCTTGCTCATCTGGACAATAGCCGGCTGGATGCGGAATTGTTGCTGACATATGCCACGCAACAAACACGTAGCTGGTTACACACCTGGCCGGAGAGGTCAGTCGACGACGATGTGGTCCAATTATTCGACGAACTCGTCGAACGCCGCGCTAGCGGCGTACCATTGGCCTACCTTAGGGGCCAGTGGGATTTCTGGTCGTTGACCCTGCAGGTCAACAATCACACGCTTGTGCCGCGACCAGAAACGGAGCACCTGGTAGAACTCACGTTATCTCATGCGGCCGATGCGTCAGTAATTATCGATCTGGGCACCGGTTGTGGTGCCATCGCGCTGGCCCTGGCCAGCGAACTTCGTGACAAGTCGTTGATCGCGACAGATGTCAGTGCAGAGGCTTTGGCTGTCGCAAAGAACAACGCGCTGGCATTGCAAAGTAACGTTGAATTTGTCCAGTGTGACTGGTTAACCGGCCTTAGCAACAAGTGCAGCGATATCGTTGTTAGCAATCCACCTTATATTGCATGTGGCGATGAGCATCTCGTAGGCGACGGCGTTGCGTTCGAACCTGCTCTCGCCCTGGTCGGTGGAACAGATGGATTAGACGCCTACAGGCAAATCATTCCTCAGGCGTCACGCTGTTTGCGCCCGGGTGGTTGGTTGTTACTTGAGCATGGACATGATCAGGCGGCTGCGGTGTGCGAATTATTATCTGGCGCCGGCTATGCGAATATTGTCACCCAAGCTGATATCGCGAGGCTGGACCGGGTGACTACCGCCAGACGCATATAGAGTAGAAAATACCGTACGACACGGTGATTGAGCCGGCGGATTAGTCAGAAAACAGATCGCGTAACCATTGGATGACATCGAATCCCATGTCGTCCAATATCGCTGAGACTATCGACAGCGCTATCACCACAAAAACCAGCAAACCAATCGGGTTGGAGCGGCTTTTGGTTTGGGTATCTGACCGTGGCCCCTGGGCTACGATGCGCCGCCGGTCCAGACCGCGGCGCGATATTTCCGCCTCAACCAGCATGCGATCAGTCGAACTGATGGAGGCATTGCGGGTCTGAGCGACCAGCTCAGCATCCGACATTTCGGCAATCCGCTGCTTCTCTTTGTGAAAATCAAGTTCCATCGCGACAGTTACCGTTTCGACCGGTTAATCATATCGAAATCATGCCGCGCCGGGCTAACGTAGTTGCTCACGCTGCAGCGTTACCCGTGTCGTACCCCAGATTTGGCCCCAACCAGCGCTCCATGAGCTCAATACTCATGCCTTTGCGCGCTGCGTAGTCAACAACCTGATCGCGGCCGATCTTGCCGACCATAAAGTATTTAGACTCCGGGTGTGAGAAATACCAGCCACTGACTGCAGCGGTCGGCCACATGGCATACGACTCGGTAAGCTTGATGCCGGCCCGCTGTTCGACATCCAATAATTGCCACAGGGTATTTTTCTCAGTGTGGTCCGGACAAGCAGGATAACCGGGTGCCGGTCGTATCCCACGGTATTTTTCCGCAATGAGCTCATTGTTATCCAACTGTTCGTTGGGTGCATATCCCCAGTACTCCAGACGGACGCGATGATGCAGACGTTCGGCGAATGACTCTGCTAGCCTGTCCGCGAGTGCTTTTAGCAAAATGGCGCTGTAATCATCGTTATCAGCTTCGAACTCGGCGACCCGTTCGTCCACACCCTGCCCCGCCGAAACTGCAAAGGCCCCGACATAGTCTGCCTGCCCGCTATCGATTGGTGCGACAAAGTCCGCAAGACAGTCATGCGTATGTCCGTCAGGCTTGGTCTTTTGTTGTCGCAAGTGATGCAAAGTAGCCGCCACGCTGTTGTGGTCGCTATCTGTATAAACCTGAATGTCGTCATGGCCAACGCTGTTCGCATGAAAAAGACCGATCACAGCCCTGGGGCGTAACCACTTCTCGGTTACAACCTGCTCAAGCATCTTTTGCGCATCCGCGAACAGGCGCCGGGCCGTTTCACCGACACGCGAGTCATCCAACAATTGTGGAAAGCCTCCCGGCAGCTCCCAGGCGTAAAAGAAGGGACTCCAGTCAATATATGGGGTCAACTCTTCTAATGGATAGTGATCAAATACTTCTATGCCCGTCGAGTTTGGCACCGGTGGTTCATAGTTGTTCCAGTCGCAACGCAAGCGATTCTCCCGGGCCTCGATTAGCGAAAGACTGGGTGTTTTGCGGGTTTTCAAACGATGCTGATTCCGGCGACGTTCGCAGTCATCCGAAGCCTTGGACACAAACGCCTCTCGATCGTCATCACTGATCAAAGACTGTGCGACGCCAACAGCACGCGATGCGTCTTTGACATAGATTACCGGGCCGTCATAAGCCGGATCAATCTTTACGGCCGTGTGAGCGGGAGACGTAGTCGCACCGCCAATTAGAAGCGGACTCGTGAAGCCAATTCGTTTCATTTCACTCGCGACGTGTACCATTTCGTCCAGCGACGGTGTGATCAGTCCCGATAAACCAATAATATCGGCGTCATTCTTGCGCGCCGCGTCCAGAATTTTTTCACACGGCGCCATTACACCCAAATCGATCACAGTAAAGTTATTACATTGGAGTACGACACTGACAATATTCTTGCCGATGTCGTGTACATCCCCTTTTACGGTCGCAAGTACGATCGTGCCGTTAGAACTATTGCCTCCGTCTTTATGGCGATCGATAAACGGCACAAGATGGGCAACCGCCTTCTTCATGACTCGTGCGGATTTGACGACTTGCGGCAAAAACATCTTGCCAGAACCGAATAGATCGCCGACTACATTCATTCCATCCATCAGCGGACCCTCGATGACATCGATGGGTCTTTCCGCTGCCAGCCGGGCTTCTTCAGTATCGGCAACAATGAACTCGTCTACGCCCTTGACCAGTGCATGCTCGAGTCGCTTGTGAGCCGGCAAACTGCGCCACGCGCCATCAACTACTTCGGCACGCTTACCGCCGCTCCCCTGATAACGTTGCGCCAGGACCAACAATCTCTCCGTCGCATCGGCACGCCGATTGAGAATGACGTCCTCGACAGCCTCGCGCAGTTCATCGGGGATGTCCTCGTAAATTGATAACTGACCGGCGTTGACAATACCCATGTCCATCCCGGCACGAATCGCGTGATAGAGAAACACAGAGTGCATCGCCTCACGCACCGCGTTGTTTCCGCGGAATGAAAACGAGACGTTACTTACCCCGCCACTGACCAACGCATGTGGGAGTTCCTTCTTGATGGCCGCGACGGCTTCAATGAAACCCCGTGCATAGTCGTTGTGTTCTTCAATGCCGGTTGCAACCGCAAATATGTTGGGGTCAAAAATGATGTCTTCAGGCGGAAATGCAGCCTCGGTAACCAATAGGTTGTAGGCGCGCTTGCAGATATTCAGTTTGCGCTCGACAGAATCTGCTTGTCCCTGCTCATCGAATGCCATCACGATGACCGCGGCGCCATAACGGCGCACCAGACGCGCCTGCTCGAGGAAGGGCTGCTCCCCTTCTTTCAGACTGATCGAATTAACAACTCCTTTACCCTGCACGCACTTAAGACCAGCCTCGATTACCGTCCACTTCGAAGAGTCAATCATGATCGGAACGCGGGCTATGTCGGGTTCCGACGCGATTAGGCTCAGGAACGTGGTCATGGCGGCCTCGGAATCCAGCATGCCTTCGTCCATGTTCACGTCGATAATTTGGGCACCGTTTTCGACCTGCTGGCGGGCGACCTCCACCGCAGCCGTAAAGTCACCAGCCGTAATGAGCTTCCGGAACCTCGCCGAACCTGTGACGTTTGTGCGTTCGCCGACGTTTACAAACAAACTGGACGGACTGATATTCTGTGGCTCCAGCCCGGCCAGGCGCGTGACGGCTCTCAGCGTAGGAACCTCACGGGGTCGACAATTGGAAATCGCTTCCGCCAGACACTGGATGTGCTCGGGTGTCGTACCACAGCAACCACCGACGAGGTTTACAAACCCGCTGTCGGCAAATTCCCGTACGATCGCAGCCATTTCCGCCGGTGTTTGATCATATTCACCAAAGGAGTTGGGTAAGCCGGCATTGGGATAAACTCCAACCCAGCAATCGGCCAGACGTGACAACTCCTCAATATAGGGACGCAATTCTTCAGCGCCTAGCGCGCAATTGAGGCTGACCATGAATGGTTGCGCATGTCGTATCGATGCCCAGAAAGCTTCGGTTGTTTGCCCCGAAAGCGTGCGGCCGGATGCGTCGGTAATCGTACCGGAGACAATCACCGGAACATCGCGACCGGTTTCCTGCAAAACACCTTTGATGGCAAACAGCGCGGCCTTGGCATTGAGCGTGTCGAAAATTGTCTCGACGACCAATAGATCCACTCCACCGCTTAGTAACGCCCGGACTGAATCCGCATAGGTCTCCGCCAGCTCATCGAAACTGGTGTTTCGCATCCCGGGGTCATTCACATCCGGAGAAATCGATGCCGTACGCGTGGTAGGTCCGATAGCACCAGCAACAAAACGCTGTTGCCCGGTTTCCCGGGTGATTTCGTCGGCCGCCTGACGGGCGATCCTTGCGGCTGACTCGTTTATTTCGTAGGAGAGATCCGCCATGCCGTAATCGGCCATTGAAGGCGCGTTGGCGGTAAACGTATTGGTCTCAATAATGTCGGCGCCGGCCAACAGGAATTCGCGATGGATATCCAGAATTATATCGGGCCGGGTCAACGACAAAAGATCGTTGTTTCCCTTGAGATCCTGCGGCCAGTCCGCAAAACGCTCGCCACGAAAATCCGACTCGGTTAGTTGGCACCGCTGAATCGTCGTACCCATCGCGCCGTCGAGCACGATGATGCGTTTCTGCATCAGGGTACTTAGAACCTGACGAACATCTAACGTCACCTTGCGACCCCAGACACTTGCGTTAGCCTACTGCCGAATTGGTCTGGGTTTCGGCAGCATTCGGTGCGCGCACACCCAACGCGTGACAGATTGCTTTAGTCAGCTCGTAACGGTTGAGGGTGTAGAAATGGAAATCCCGCACGCCATGTTTTTTTAGTCTTTTTACTTGCTCAATGGCCATGCTGGCCGCAATCAGCTGGCGCGTCGTTGGGTCATCGTCCAAACCCTCGAATCTTCGATGCAACCATCCCGGTACTGTCGTTCCGCAAGCTGAGGCAAAACTCAACAACCGAGTGAAATTGGTAACCGGAAGAATGCCGGCCACAATATTCACGCCGATTCCGGCATCGGCACAACGGTCCCTGAATCTTAGATAGCAGTCCGTATCAAAAAAGAACTGAGTGATCGCGCGATTTGCTCCCGCGTCCAGCTTGCGTTTGAGGTTATCCAGGTCGAAACGTGCTCCAGGCGCTTCCGGGTGGACTTCCGGATACGCGGCAACAGAAATCTCGAAATCAGCCACCCGCTTGAGACCTTCAACCAGGTCGGCAGCAAACGCATAGCCGCCCGGATGCGGCTCATATCGATCGACGTCACGTGGCGGATCGCCACGCAGGGCGACTATGTGTCGGACACCTTCCGCCCAGTAGGCTCGAGCAATGTCATCAATTTCTTCGCGCGTCGCCCCGATGCAAGTCAGGTGGGCGGCGGGAACCAGGTTTGTCTCATGTAGAACTCTGGCCACTACCTTGTGTGTACGATCACGTGTCGAGCCATCGGCGCCATAGGTCACTGATACAAAAGTCGGTTGCAAAGGCTCCAGATGTTGCACGGAACGCCACAAGGTAGCTTCCATTTTCTCCGTCTTGGGCGGAAAAAACTCGAATGAGATGCTCAGATCGTTTTTGCTGTTCACTTGCTGCTCAAGCGACTGCGGCGTCTTGTCGACGGCGTGGCACAGCGACGGATAACACGACATTCAGCGACTGACCCTTTAGATGTCTGAGCTCGGCGCAACGCAAACCGCCCGCCTCAAACCAAGTTTCCAGGCTCTCGTCGCTGATACCAGGCGAGTCCGGATCACCGTTGGTACGCAATGAGAAATCCACCACCAGAATTTGCCCATTGGGTCGCAAGACCCGCGCCACCTCGCGTATCACCCGTGGCGCATCCTCCGCCAGATGTAAGAGATGGTCCAGAGTTACCGTATCGAATGCCGAATCAGGATATGGAAGACCGTACATGTCACCCCGGCGCACCATCACTTTGCCCAGTCCGGCCGCATGCAGATTGCTTCTGGCAACAGCCAGCATTTCCGGCGCAATATCAACACCCACTGCGCTACTGGCAAATTTCCCCAATAGTTTCAGCATGCGCCCGGTACCCGTACCGATGTCCAGCAAATCGCCAATGCGATCCGTGTTCATGATATCGACTATCACCTGATTGATTTCGCGATCAGACACGTTGGCCTCGCGCAAACGGGCCCAGTCCTCGGAATTAAATCGCAGATAATCGGCAGCGCGGCGCGCACGCTCCGCCTTCACGCTTTCCATACGACTGTTGTCCAGCTCAAGCTGTTCATCATCTCGCGGAAGCTGGCGAAGCAATTGCTGCACCAAGTCCGCGCCGCGGCCTTTTGCAGGAACTCGATACAAAACAAAATGGCCCTCGCGAAAACGAATCAACAGACCCGTGTTGCAAAGTAGTTTGAGATGGCGGGATACCCTGGGCTGACTCTGACCAACAATATGCGTGATTTCGCTAACCGTTAGCTCGCCTTCGGAACAGATAGCCAGCAGGCGCAAACGGGTCGGTTCTGCGACTGCACGCAGTGCGTCAATCATGCCGCTGAGTCCCTGGGCCATGCCTAGGCTCTCCCAATACTTGCAAATATACGCATGTCTTTAAGTATTCTCAAATTGACATGCACAATATCTTATTCAAGGCCAGAATCCCCAGATCTGGCACTAGTGTGAGAACTATCCTACACAATTGGGGAGAAAGGGAGAAACGCTTGCGTCGAATTCCAGGGGGGAATCCGGCCGGGACAGCGATTTTTGCTTACCAGAGAGGGCAAATCGAGACCTGGGGATCAGTCGGGGCCACCCCCACCAAACAGACCCAGATCGCCCAAAAGCGAAATCACAGCGAAAAACAGCGCGAGCAGGCACACGACCAGCATCCACGCCGGCAAGCTGTAGGCCCAGCAGGCAACCGCGCCGGCGGTGGCTGCGCCGATAAAAATGACATCTCCAAGATGTTTTCTCAGTTTGAGATAAACCGCGCCCATAACGTTAATAGTAGGTCAACTCCGGCATCAGTGCAGCGGCCGTGTGGTCGATCCTCGTTTGGTCAGGACAGTTTTTTCTTCAGCAGTTCGTTAACCTGTTGGGGATTTGCCTTACCGTCGGTTGCTTTCATGACCTGGCCCACGAAGAAGCCAAACAGCCGCTCCTTGCCTGAACGATATTGCTCGAGCTGCCGGGGATTGGCGGCAATAATCTCGTCGATGATGCCGGCAATCGCACCGGCGTCGGTGATCTGCTTGAGTCCGCGGGTTTCAATAATCGTGTCAGCATCACCCTCGCCTGACCACATCGCTTCGAATACCTGCTTGGCAATCTTGCCCGAAATCGTGTTGTCCGCAACACGCCTGAGCATGCCTGCCAGCATCTCGGCGTCGATCCGGCTCTCACTGATCGACAGGTTTTCCCGGTTGAGGACGCCCGAAAGATCGCCCATCACCCAGTTCGCCGCCAGTTTTGCCTCGCCACCCACACCGGCAACGACGTTTTCGAAATAGTCCGCCATTTCCCGGCTGCTGGTAAGGACTTCGGCATCGTAGCCAGACAGACCAAAATCACCGACAAAGCGCTGATGCCTTGCGGCCGGCAGCTCGGGCAGTGTAGCGCGGACGTCATCGATCATGTCCTGGTCCAGCACCAGGGGCAGCAGGTCCGGATCCGGAAAATAACGATAATCATTTGCCTCTTCTTTGGAGCGCATCGATCGTGTTTCATCACGATCCGAGTCGTACAGCCGGGTTTCCTGGACGACGGTACCGCCGCTTTCTATAACATCAATCTGACGTTCGACTTCGTGCAAAATAGCTTTCTCAATAAAACGAAAGGAATTGAGATTCTTCAGCTCGGACCGGGTCCCCAGTTCTTGCTGACCGGCAGGACGGACAGACACATTTGCATCACAGCGCAATGATCCTTCCTGCATGTTGCCGTCGCAGATCTCCAGGTATTGCACCAGTGTGCGTATTTTCTTGAGATAGGCGACCGCTTCGGCAGCAGAACGCATATCGGGTTCGGATACGATTTCCAGCAACGGTGTGCCCGCGCGATTGAGATCCACTCCCGTCATCCCGTGGAAATCCTCGTGCAAGGACTTGCCGGCGTCCTCCTCAAGGTGGGCCCGTGTGATACCGATCGTCTTGCCTGTTCCATCTTCGAGCGTAATGTCCATCTTGCCACCCTGCACGATCGGTAATTCGTACTGGCTGATCTGGTAGCCCTTGGGCAGATCCGGGTAAAAATAATTCTTGCGGGCAAAAACCGAACGGTGTGCGATCGTTGCGTTTACCGCCAGACCGAACTTTATGGCCATCCGTGCCGCTTCTCCGTTAAATACAGGTAAGACACCCGGGTAGCCCAGATCGACAGCGCAGGCCTGGGTGTTCGGTGGCGCCCCAAACTCGGTCGATGCGGCCGAAAAAATCTTGCTCTGCGTACCCAGCTGCGCATGCACTTCCAGACCGATGACGACCTCCCATTCCATGGCCGACTCCGTCAAAACCCAGCCGGCGCGCGGCGATGCCAGTCGGTTTCACGCTGATAACTGTGTGCGATAGCCAACAATCGTGCCTCTGCAAAATGTCCGGCGATGATCTGCAAGCCTACCGGCAATTCATCGGCAAATCCGCAGGGTATCGAGATGGCCGGTAATCCGGCGAGATTCGCAGCGATCGTGTAGATATCGTTGAGATACATTGTAATGGGGTCATCGGTCTTGTCACCGATGCCGAATGCAGGTGTCGGCGTCGTCGGCCCCATTACGACATCAACCTCTGCGAATACATTGCGAAAATCATCGTTGATCAGCCGACGCACTTTTTGCGCCTTCAAATAATACGCATCGTAATAACCCGCCGATAAGGCATAGGTGCCGGTCATGATGCGGCGTTTTACTTCAGCACCAAAGCCTTCACCGCGACTCTTGCGATACAGTTCATGTAGATCCTTGGCGCTTTCACTGCGATAACCAAACCGCACGCCGTCAAATCGTGACAGATTGGATGACGCCTCGGCGGGCGCAACCACGTAATAGGTGGGTACCGATAACGCCAGATTGGGTAACTCAACCTCCACCAACTGTGCGCCCATGCCGCGATAGACTTCCAGCGCCTCTCGCACCGCTGCTTCGACCGCAGGCTCCAGGCCTTCTTCAAAAAATTGCTGTGGCACACCGATGCGTAGACCGGCAAGTTCCGTATTGAGTGCCGCGTGATAATCGGGCACCGGCTCGTCGACGCTGGTGGAATCTCGCGGATCAAATCCGGCCATCGCAGCCAACACAATTGCGACATCCTCTGAGCTGACAGCCAAAATTCCGCCCTGGTCCAGGCTGGATGCAAAAGCAACCATGCCGTAACGCGACACGCGCCCATAGGTTGGTTTGAGTCCCGTTATCCCGGTCAACGCCGCCGGTTGCCTGATAGAACCACCTGTGTCGGTACCGGTTGCGACCGGCACGAGCCGGGCGGCGACCGCACTTGCCGAGCCACCTGATGATCCGCCGGGCACTCGTGACTCATCCCACGGATTGTGGCAATTGCCATACCACGACGTTTCGTTTGACGAGCCCATAGCGAACTCGTCCATATTCGTCTTGCCGACCAATACCATGCCGGCGTCGGACAAACGCTGTACGACTGTAGCGTTATATGGCGAGACGAAATTCGAAAGGATCCTGGATCCACAGCTTGTAAGCACGTCCCGGGTGCAGAAAATGTCTTTGTGCGCTATAGGAATACCGGTTAAAGGTCCTGCTTTGCCCTGCCCGAGCAACTTGTCGGCATGCGCCGCCGTCTCCAGCGCGGTATCGGCAGTCACCGTAATAAAGGCGTTTAACCTGGTATTGGCCTCAATACGCTCGAGACAATGGCGGGTCAGCTCCACGCTCGAGAAGTCGCCGGCCGCGAGGCCAGCAGACAGTTCTGCCACCGTCCTGCTATGCATCGCGACTTACACCAAATAGCCTGCAATACGGCTTCATTCTATGACCCTGGGCACAAGATAGAGCCCGGCTTCGACCGCAGGCGCGTTTTTCTGGAAATGGTCTCGCTCATCTCGCTCCGTAACCCGGTCTTCGCGAAACCGCTGGTTCATGTCGAGCGGGTGTGCCATTGGCAGCGCGTCTGCGACTGGCGCGTCAGAGAGCTGCTCGACGAAATCGACAATTCTGGAAAGGGTTTCAACGAAATCTGGCATTTGCTCTTCGGCTATCTCCAGCCGGGCGAGCCAGGCAATGTTCTCGACGTCTTTACGTGTCAGTGACACACCCTGATCCTCTCACGCATCCTTATTTTGAGGCGCGATATCATACATCGCGTCTTGCCCATTGTCGCCCCCGTTGCTAGATTAGGGCGTTTTTATGGCCCCCAAACGAGCAGGTTCCAAGAAAGTATGCTGAAAAACCTCAAGGGTTATTTTTCCAACGACCTTTCAATAGATCTTGGAACGGCGAATACACTTATTTATGTTCGTGGGCGGGGCATCGTATTAAATGAGCCGTCCGTGGTTGCGATACGCGAAGAAGCCGGTCGTGGTGGCAAGTCAATTCAGGCTGTCGGTGTCGAAGCAAAAAATATGCTGGGACGCACACCGGGCAATATTACGGCGATTCGGCCACTGAAAGACGGTGTCATCGCGGACTTTGTCGTAACCGAAAAAATGTTGCAGTACTTTATCAAAAGGGCACATGGCAGCCGCTACTTTCGCCCAAGTCCCAGAGTACTTGTTTGCGTACCCTACGGTGCAACAGAAGTTGAGCGACGCGCAATTCGCGAATCTGCCGAGAGCGCCGGCGCGCGAAAAGTTTACTTGATTCAGGAACCGATGGCTGCCGCAATCGGTGCGGGAATGCCAGTTCACGAGGCGCGCGGTTCAATGGTGCTGGACATTGGCGGTGGCACGTCCGAAGTCGCGGTCATCTCGCTTAACGGAATCGTCTATGCCGCTTCAGTACGTGTCGGCGGCGATCGTTTTGATGAGGCGATTACAAATTACGTTCGCCGCAACTACGGAATTCTGATTGGTGAAGCGACGGCGGAGCGCATCAAGCACGAAATTGGCTCCGCATATCCTGGAGAGGAAGTGCGCGAGATTTCGGTCAAGGGTCGCAATCTATCAGAAGGTGTACCGCGTAGCTTCACACTGAACAGCAACGAAATACTCGAAGCGCTACAGGAACCACTACAGGGTATAGTCGGCGCGGTAAAAGGTGCGCTCGAGCAGACTCCGCCAGAACTTGGTGCGGACGTGGCTGAGCGCGGCATTGTCCTGACAGGTGGCGGTGCAATGCTGAGGGACCTGGATAAGCTGCTAATGGAGGAAACCGGCCTGCCTGTAGTGGTTGCGGACGATCCGCTGACCTGCGTCGCCCGCGGTGGCGGGCGCGTCCTCGAACTGATGGATGAGCACGGGGCCGCGATGTTCGCCCTCGACTAAAGCATCCCTTCCTAACGCATAACGTGTACTATCAGCACGTGTATTTTATCGGCTGCAAACTGCCGTAATCGCCAGCCGTGATCGACCTGAGAAAATCTGAATCCAAACCGCTCTTCCTGGGCGGTCCGTCGCCTGCGATGCGATGTGTATTGCTAGCCTTTGTGTCAATTGTGTTCATGATGCTCGACTTTCGCGCGGGACACCTGGACTCGATCAGACACTCTCTGTCGCTAATGCTGCACCCGGTCCGCATAGTAGTCGACCTGCCGTTTGTCGCCGTGCACTGGCTTGGCGAGAGCATTGCGCAACGGCGTGAACTGCTGGCTGAGAACCGCCATCTGCAAAATGAGAAATTGGAAACGTCTGCGCGTCTGCAACGGTTCGACGCATTACAGGCTGAAAACCGGCGGCTACGTGCCTTGATGGAATCTTCAGCGAGAGTAGCAGACCGGGTACTCGTCAGCGAAATCATGGCGGTCGATCTTGACCCTTTACGACATCGCATTGTGATTAATAAAGGTACCGTACACGGCGCTTACCGCGGTCAACCACTATTGGATGCAAATGGAATAGTCGGGCAGATTACACATGCCAGCCCGGTCAGTTCAGAAGCGGTACTGATAAGTGATGCCAGTCATGCCGTACCGGTGGAAGTAAATCGCAATGGTCTGCGTACAATCGCTGTAGGAACCGGAGACGCCGGCAAACTTAGCCTACCGTTTCTACCAAACAACGCTGACATCGTTATCGGTGATCTGTTGATCTCATCCGGTTTGGGTGGAAACTTTCCACCTGGCTATCCGGTAGGCTCGGTCACGCAGGTGTCTCCCGATCCGTCCAGCTCCTTCGCTACGGTGCTGGCACGGCCGGCGGCTGCGCTGAATCGAAATCGTGAGGTCCTGCTGGTCTGGTCGACCACGGAGGTCGGCAGCCCGCCATCCGAAGCCAAGGAAATCGCGGAAAGATGAGCGAGCCATCGTCACGAATCTGGCCGACAGTGCTCGTATCCGTGGTCGGTGCGCTGATACTAACCGTGTTACCACTGCCGCAATGGTTACAACCGTGGCGGCCATCGTGGATTGCCCTGGTAATGATCTATTGGCTAATCTATGAACCCAGGCGGATCGGTCTAATGACGGCCTGGCTGACCGGCCTCTGTCTGGATACGCTGCGCGGCGTACTGCTCGGACAGCATGCATTGGCGCTGACAATTATGGGTTTCGTCGCCATGCAGTTTCACCTGCGCGTCCGCGTTTTCCCGATGGGTCAGCAGACCGCGACGGTGTTCATGCTTGTCGCCATATACGAATTCATGCTTTTTTGGGTCGACGGTGTAAGCGGTGAGCCTGGCAGCGACTGGCGCAGATGGCTAAGCGTGTTAGCCAGCACAGCGGTATGGCCACCGGTCACTACCGTTCTACATCGGATGCGTCTGGTACGCGAGCCGGCGGGAGAAGTTTGAGGTGAGTCTCCGCACTATTCTACTCAAAGATCACTGGCGGGAGCAGCAAGTATTCACCGGTCGTTTGTTGCTGGCCGGAATCATCACGTTTGTCCTGACGTTGTTTCTTGTCGCTCGATTATTTTTCCTCCAGGTCGTCAATTACGACTATTTTCAGGAGCTGTCTCATGGCAACCGCGTGCGCATCGAGGCCGTACCACCGACCCGCGGACTGATATTTGATCGCAACGGCGTATTGCTTGCAGAAAACCTCCCTGCATATCAACTCGAACTGATTCCGGAGCAAGTGGGCGACCCAGAAGAAACCGTACGCGCACTGGTAGCACAGGGCTTGCTCAAGAACGACGATTTCGCAGCCATCATGCAACAAATCGCAAAACGCCGGCACTTTGACCCGGTTGCTGTGCGGTATCGACTGAGCGATGAGGAAGTTGCCCGTTTTGCCGTCCAACGGCCACATTTCCCCGGCGTAGATATCCGTGCACGTCTTGCCCGCCACTACCCGGTAGGTCCGCTGGCGGTACACGCCGTCGGTTACGTCGGCGCCATCGATCAAAGCGATCTGCGCCGTATCGACGGCAAATCCTATTCTGGCACCACGCATATTGGGAAAATCGGCGTGGAGCGGGCCTTCGAAGATCGCCTGCATGGCAAAGTCGGTCATCAACAAGTTGTAGTGAATGCCCAGGGTCGTTCCCTGCAAACAATAGAAGGCATACATCCGTCTCCTGGTAATGATGTTTTTCTTACGCTCGATACCCGCTTGCAAAAAGCAGCCGAGCTGGCGTTGGACGGTCACCGCGGTGCGGCCGTTGCTATCGATCCCCGCGACGGCGGCATCCTGGCGCTGGCAAGTGCGCCCGCCTACGATCCGAATCTGTTTGGTGAAGGGTTTACGCGACGTCAGTTTAATGAGCTGTCAAGCGACAGTGACGAACCATTGTTTAACCGCGCTTTGGGTGGGCATTATTCACCCGGATCAACAATCAAACCAATACTTGCCTTGGCAGCGTTGCACTATTCGATCCGCAATCAGTACGACGAACTACTGTGCCCTGGTTATTACACACTACCGGGTGACGATCATCGGTATCGCGACTGGAAAAAAGAAGGTCACGGTGAAGTCAACCTGATCTCGGCGATCGAGCAATCGTGCGACGTCTATTTTTACGATCTTGCCATTGAGCTCGGCATCGATCGCATACATCAGTTTATGAGTCTGTTCGGATTCGGTAATGCCACGGGTATTGACATACTGGGCGAGAAACCGGGGCTGATGCCATCGCGTGACTGGAAGCGGCGTTCATTTAGTGAGCGAGCGGAACAAGTATGGTTTCCAGGTGAAACCGTTATCTCGGGCATCGGTCAAGGCTTCATGCTCGCAACTCCACTGCAACTCGCGCACGCCACTTCTATTCTTGCTGCACGCGGCAAGCGTTTCCAGCCGAGGCTGATTAGCGCGATACGTGATCCGATGACCTCTGAATTGGTCATGAACCCGCCTGTTGAGCTGGAGCCAGTTCCCGTAACAAACCCGGAATACTGGAAAACCATCATTGACGGGATGGTTGATGTTGTGCACGGCGAACACGGCACTGCCATAGGCGCGGGATTGGGTCTGGATTACCGGATGGCAGGCAAAACCGGCACGGTACAAATATTTTCTATCGGTCAGGAGGACGAATACGACGCCGAGGAAGTACAAGAGAGGCTGCGACATCACGCTATGTTTATCGCGTTTGCCCCACTCGAGCAACCCGAGTTAGCAGTTGCAGTCATCATCGAAAATGCAGGCAGTGGCGCCGCTGCAGCTGCCCCCGCGGCGCGTGCTATTTTCGACGCCTGGTTCGCAGGGCGCGATGAGGCTGTAATCGCGACCAGTAATACATCACAGTCGCAATGATTTTCGCCGAAAGTGAGGACTTCCGTGATAAACGCCCACTAGGCATTGTCGCTCGTGCCCTGCGTCGCCTGCATCTCGATGGACCATTGCTGCTCGCGCTGATCGTGGTGGCATCTGTGGGCATGCTGATTCTTTACAGCGCATCGGGCCAGGATCTGGGTATCGTTCTAAAACAATCCCTGAGGTTTGGAATTTCCGTTTTGGCGCTGGTCCTCGTCGCACAGATTCCACCACATTTCCTGCGCTTGATGGCACCGTGGATTTACCTCACCGCTCTGCTATTGCTATTTGGCGTCATGATCGGCGGTGACGTTGGTAAGGGCGCACAGCGTTGGCTGGACCTGGGCTTTATTCGCTTTCAGCCATCGGAGATCATGAAACTCAGCCTCCCATTGATGGCAGCCTGGTACCTGCATCAGCAACAACTGCCACCCGGTCCGAAATCACTCGTCGTCGTAGCCGTGCTGGTATTGGTGCCGACGGTGCTGGTAGGTATGCAACCGGATCTGGGTACAGCACTTCTGATCGCCGCCTCCGGGTTTATCGTCATTTTGATAGCCGGCATGAGTTTCAAGATGATAGCCATTATGGTCGTCCTGGGTCTGTCGATGGCGCCAGTACTCTGGACACTGATGAAGGATTACCAAAGGAATCGTGTGTTGACTTTTCTAAATCCGGAAACAGACCCACTCGGTGCCGGCTATCACATCATTCAATCGAAAATAGCAATCGGCTCGGGCGGCGTTTTTGGCAAAGGCTGGAATAACGGCACTCAGGCACAACTCGAATTCCTGCCGGAACGATCAACCGATTTCATTTTTGCAGTGCTCGGGGAGGAATTTGGGCTGATTGGCATGGTCGTACTCCTGAGTATCTATGTGTTTATTATTGCAAGAGGCCTGCTTATTTCAGCACAGGCAAGAAACACGTTTTCCCGTTTGCTGGCCGGCGCAATCAGCCTCACCTTCTTTGTCTATGTGTTCGTTAATGCCGGGATGGTCAGCGGGCTGCTTCCCGTCGTGGGCGTGCCCCTGCCACTGGTCAGCTATGGTGGAACCTCAATGGTGACCCTGATGGCGGGTTTCGGTATCCTCATGTCAATCCAGACAAACAGGAAATTGCTTTCCACGTGAGAACTGCAACCCTCTGCCTCACATTTGTATTATTTCCCGCTGCCGCTTTTTCCTTTGAAGCATCGCAGATCGATTCATTCGTTGAAGAAGTCGTCGAGCGCCACGGGCTAGATCGTCAATGGGTGCAGGAAATACTCGACGCGGCGGAACGAAAGCAATCAATACTCAATGCGATCAGCCGTCCGGCGGAAAAAACGCGCCCGTGGCACGAGTACCGGGCATTGTTCATCAACGACCGGCGTATTAACGATGGAGTGGTTTTCTGGCAAGAGCACAGCGAGAGCCTCGCACAGGTGTCCAGCGAATGTGGTATCCCGGCAGAAATCATCGTCGCCATACTCGGCATCGAAACTCACTACGGCAGTCGTGCCGGTAATTTCCGCATCATTGATGCGCTAAGCACACTCGCGTTCGAATATCCCCCACGCAGTGATTTTTTTCGCGGTGAACTGGAACAATTTCTGTTGCTTACAAGAGAGCACTCTATCGACCCGCTCCAAGCATTGGGTTCCTATGCGGGCGCAATGGGCGCTGCCCAGTTTATCTCCAGCAGCTACCGTCGTTATGCCGTCGATGGTAGTGGCGATGGCAAAATCGATCTTTGGCATGACTGGCGTGATGTGATCGGTAGCGTAGCCTACTATCTGCATTCATTTGGATGGCGACCAAATGAGCCTGTAAGAGAGTCAATTTCGGTCGATGCAGAGACTGCGGCCGAATTCATTGGTGAAAAACTGGAGCTTCGCCACAACGCCAGCGACTTACGTAATTCGAATATTCAGCTTGATGAAAAAACAACAAACGAAATGCCCGTGCTGGTCTTCGCGTTGGAAAATAATGATGGCACGGAATACTGGGTAGGCTACAAGAATTTCTACGTAATTACGCGATACAACCGAAGTACCATGTATGCAATGGCAGTTCTGGATCTGGGTCGAGCGATTTCTGAAAAAGTGCAACAGAAATGAAACGGCACCTTCAGTATCTACTGGCGGTAAGTTTTCTAAGTGCCTGCGTCGGCACCCCGTATGAGCCGACGCCGGCACCGAGCCCCTCAGAACGATCTGCCAAAACGAGTCCGTACGAAGTATTTGGCCAGACCTACTACCCGATAGCCGATGCGGGCGGTTATCGCGAACGAGGTGTGGCGTCATGGTACGGGGGGAAATTCCACGGCCGCCAAACCGCAAATGGCGAACGCTACGACATGCATCAGTTCACTGCGGCACACAAGACCTTGCCATTGCCTACGCTGGTTAGGGTTACCAATCTGCGCAACGGTGCTGTCACCACTGTACGGGTCAATGACCGCGGCCCATTCGCAAAAAATCGGCTGATAGACCTCTCATACGCCGCCGCTCTGCAGTTGGGTATGGTCGATGACGGCACCACGCTAGTTGAGGTGGAGGTAATCGATGCCACCATGGCCAGACAGGCCCAAACGTTGCCGGTCGCAAAGCCGACCACGACGGCGATTACTACAGAGGTGGCCGCGTCGATCGCTGGAAACCCGCTTCCTGACGCTGGCCCGGAAACACCGAACACATATCCGCTTCAGCGTATCTATGTGCAGGTTGGCGCATTTGGCGAGCTCACAAATGCGCAGCGTATCCAAACAACACTGTACAATGCCGGTATTGGTGGTGTGCGTATAGGCGGCGGAGAGCTGGAGGGAATACCGGTGTACCGCGTACAAATAGGTCCGGTCACGGGTGTGGCCGACTATGACATGCTGATCACCCAATTGGACTCGCTCGGGATCAGTGACACTCACCTGGTCACCGAGTGAATAACTTTCCGGCCGCCCCAAATCAGGACGACCCATGCGACTGAAAACTCTGTTGCTTATGCTTTTGTTTGCCGCTCCGGCTGTGGCAGTCGACGTGCCTGTACCAGCCCCACCCCCGGTGCCGGGCTCGTCGTACTACTTAATCGATTTTCAAAGCGGTCAGGAGATTGCCGGGAAAAATCCGGACGAACGCCTCGAACCGGCGAGCATAACCAAAATCATGACGGCATACATTACGTTTAGCGTAATTGCTAACGGCAATCTCAGCCTTGATGAACTGGTGACGGTCAGTAACAACGCCTATAGGGCCGTCGGCTCGCGCATGTTCATTGAAGAACGTAAGCGGGTTTCGGTGGAAGAACTACTACAGGGAATGATCATTCAATCCGGCAATGACGCGAGTATCGCGCTGGCGGAACATATCGCGGGCTCCGAGGAGACTTTCGCGGAATTGATGAATCAATATGCAAACAGGTTGGGGCTTTCCGGTACGCATTATGAGAATTCCACCGGTTTGCCATCAGAGGAACATTATTCGACACCACGAGACATTGCCACGTTGGCGGCAGCGCTAATATATGAGTTTCCGGAATTCTACCGTTGGTACGCGACGCGAGAATTCACATACAACGGCATCAAACAGCACAACCGAAATACCTTGCTCTGGCGAGACGATTCTGTTGACGGCATCAAAACCGGTTTCACGGATTCTGCCGGTTATTGTCTCGTAGCTTCGGCATTGCGCGACGGCACGCGTTTGATCAGTGTAGTTATGGGCACAACAAGTGAAAAAACGCGCGCCGACGCGACGCAAGCATTGTTAAACTACGGCTTTCGTTTCTACGAGACCCACGCCCTTTACGAAGCGAACACACCGATTACGAGCGCAAAAGTCTGGAAAGGCAGCAGCCGGGAAGCCCAACTTGGCGTTCGGAACAAGATTTTCGTAACGATTCCACGTGGACAATATGAGTCTCTGCGCGCAGAAATGGATCTCAAATCTCTCATCCTCGCCCCGCTGCCGACGGACAATGAAGTTGGCACGATCAAAATCAGCCTTGGCGACAAGCTCATCAAGAGTGCGCCGCTGTATCCACTGGAAGCAGTTGAAACCGGCAGCCTCTTTCGCCGCGCAATAGATGAGGTGATGCTGTGGTTCGAATAGCCACGAAATCGCCATTGCCCACAGTCTGGCTGAACGGTGCCATGTGCAAGATTGACGACGCGCATATCTCCGTGCTGGATCGCGGTTTTTTATTCGGTGACGGAATCTACGAGATTATTCCGGTATACCGGGGCGTACCATTACAACCGAAAAAACACATTCACCGACTTTTGGCCGGCCTGAACGCAATAAGCATCGACGATCCGATGGGTCAGGCCAGATGGTTGCAGATGGTCACAGATCTGATCGCGATAAACGGTGTAAGCGACGTTTCGGTTTACATACAGGTGACACGCGGTGCGCCGACCTATCGCGATCACGCTTTTCCCGCCGACATCACGCCCACGGTGTACGCCATGTGCACGCCCCTACCCGAGCTTAATCCGGATCTGATTAAAAAGGGCATCGCAGCCATCGTCCGCCCCGACACGCGTTGGGCGCGTCGCGATATAAAGTCGATTTCACTACTGGCTAATGTGCTCTTACGCCAGGAAGCCGTGCACGAGGGGGTTGCTGAAACAATTCTGTGCGACGGTGACTACGTCACGGAGGGTTCGGCCAGCAGCGTCTTCGCCGTAATCGAAGATACCATCATGACACCCCCCAACGGCACCGCGATACTACCGGGGACTACACGCGACCTGATTATGGATCTCGCAGCAGAGAACCAACTCCCGGCGCGCTCAGCAGAACTGACACGCACACAGTTATTTCAGGCGAAAGAAGTTTGGCTATGCAGCTCACTGCGAGAACTTCTGCCCGTATGCCGACTAGACGGAAATCCGGTGAGTGATGGTCGCCCCGGCCCACTGTTTCGCCGCATGTATGAGTTGTTTCAAAAACATAAGCGCCGACTGCGTGGCCAGGCGGCGTGAACACTGAATCGCTACTGGAGTTTCCCTGTGACTTCCCCATCAAAGTGATGGGTCATCATACAGACGAATTTCATGCGACTGTGGTGGAGATTATCGCGAGACATACTGAGACCACGCCACTTCCAGGAATCCGCGCCAGCCGTAACAATAAATATATGGCGCTCAGTTTTACGATAAAGGCAAGCGACCGCGAGCAACTCGACGCGCTGTATCATGAGCTCACAGCCAGCGAGCTGGTCTTGTTTGTTTTATGAGTACGCCAATCTACCCGCTGCTGCGCGACCTCGGGTTACAGGAGTATGAGCCTGTGTGGCGACAGATGCAGGAATTTAACCGCACCCGCGACGAACATACGCGTGACGAGATCTGGTTTCTCGAACACCAACCGGTGTTTACACTCGGCATGAATGCCGCTGCCGAGCACGTCCTGGCGCCGCAGGAAATACCAGTAATCAATATCGATCGAGGCGGCCAGGTAACGTATCACGGACCCGGCCAGCTCGTGGCCTATCCACTGATCGATCTGAAGCGTATGCACCTAGGTGTACGCGATCTGGTAACAGCATTGGAGCGATCAATAATCGAAACGCTCGGCGGCTACGACATCTCGGCGGCTGCCCGACCCGACGCACCGGGTGTCTATGTACGCGATGCCAAGGTCGCCAGCATCGGCCTGCGAGTCAAACGCAACTGCAGTTACCACGGCCTCGCATTCAACGTGAAAATGGATTTGAGCCCGTTTCAACGAATCAATCCATGTGGCTTTAAAGATATGGAGGTCACCCAGCTCTCCGATTTGGGTGGACCGGAACAACTCGCTACCGTCAGGGACGATTTAGCACTGCGGCTAATCATGAATCTGGGCTACAATGCGCCCCCCGAAATTCAGTACCAAACTGACCCGATAATAATGGAACGCGCATCGTGAGCGATATCACACGGCGACCGCGCCTTGAGCCAGGACATAAGATGAGTGCCGCGGAAAAAATGGCGCGCATTCCCGTGAAGATCGAACCGACGGTACGACCACAACGCAAGCCGCCGTGGTTACGTGTCAAGTCGCCAGCCACACCAGCGGTTGCCAGCTTGAAAAAAATTCTTCGGGAACACCGTCTTTACACCGTGTGTGAGGAGGCGTCTTGCCCAAACATCGCCGAGTGTTTTGGCAAGGGCACGGCGACGTTCATGATCATGGGTGATATTTGCACCCGGCGTTGCACCTTTTGCGATGTTGCGCATGGTCGTCCGATGCCGCTGGATCGCGAAGAGCCCGCCAATCTCGCACGAACGATAGCGGCCATGAATCTGCAATATGTCGTTATCACCTCGGTGGATCGCGACGATTTGCGCGACGGCGGTGCGCAGCATTTCGCCGAATGCATTGGCGCGGTCCGCGCGGCCTGCCCCAATACCCAGATTGAAGTGCTGGTGCCGGACTTCCGTGGCCGGATGGACAAGGCCCTCGCTGCCATGGACCGGGAGCCGCCGGATGTGTTCAATCACAACGTTGAGACTGTGTCCAGACTCTATCGGCCGGTGCGTCCGGGGTCGGATTTAGGCCATTCGCTGGCCCTGCTGGCGGAGTTTGGCAGACGTCACCCTGGCATCCCGACAAAATCCGGCGTAATGCTGGGTCTTGGCGAGGACATCGCGGAAGTCATTGATTTAATGAAGGAGCTGCGAGAGCACGATGTGAACATGCTGACGATCGGGCAGTACCTGCAGCCCAGCCGGCACCACCATCCGGTGATTCGCTTCGTCCCCCCGGACCAGTTCGCCGAACTCGAGCAGATAGGCTACGAGCTCGGATTCAGCCATGTGGCCAGTGGGCCACTGGTCCGCTCCTCATACCATGCCGATCAGCAGGCCGAAAGGGCATTGTCCAGCGCTTCCTGATACATATAACTTCATCAATGTAAAAGTTTATGGGCCCCATAGCTTTCTGCCCCAGCCCTCTTATAATCACCCCCGTACCGCTTCTGATGCAGGCCTTTTGGGGGCGTTGAAGCGGGCTCGAAGGAGTTTTTTTTAATAAGCCCACGGGGAGATCGGGTCAAAGCGACCTGTCTTTTTTTGGGGAATACCCGGAGGTATTTAAAAATGAACGTACGTGTGATTACCGTACTGCTCGCTTCTGCATTTACTCTGACGCTTGCCGGCTGTGCCAGTTCTGGTACAAGCGACAGCAGCAGTACAACTGCAAGCAGCAGCTCGGCAAATGCAACAAAGATTACCGAGCAGCAACGTAAGATCTCAATGCTTGAATCTGAACTGCGTAACAAAGAACGCCAGGTTGCCGGATTAACCAGCGATCTGGAGGCTAGCCATGCCGGTAGCACCGGCGGCATAAGCGCCGCTGGCGGTATTGGTTCCGACCTCTTTCCGCCGAACCCGCGTCCAGGCGAGTGCTATGCCAGGGTAATCATCCCGGCCAAGTACAACACGTCAACCAAGCGCGTTTTGAAAAGAGAGGCTAGCGAACGTATCGAAGTGATTCCTGCCCGATACGAGCCAGGCACGGAGCGTGTGCTGGTCAAGGAGGCTTCAACACGTCTGGAGACTATTCCGGCTCAGTACGAGCAGGTCCAGGAGCGTGTGCTGGTCAAGCCGGCCGGCGAGAAGCTTGCTGTTGTGCCTGCCGAGTACCGGACCGCTAGTGAACGCGTACTGGTGTCCCCGGCCTCAACCCGAATCGTTGAAGTCCCGGCAGAGTACAAGACCCAAACCGAGCGTGTTCTCGATTCGCCTGCCCGCACTGAATGGAAGCGCTCCACAGGCTTGGGCACAGGCGCAGGCGTTAGTGGCGGTGCCGCTGCACAGGTCCAGCGTTTTGGCGACACCGAGTACAAAGTTCTGGATACACGCACGGAAGATACCGGCGAAGTAATGTGCCTGGTCGAAGTTCCAGCCACGTACAAGTCCATCCAGAAAACTGTGTTGGTGAAACCTGCAACTACCAAGACTATCGAGATTCCTGCCGAGTACAAGACGGTCGAGAAACGCGTGCTGGCCAAGCCCGCAACGACTCGCTCCATTCCGACGGAAGCCACCTACAAGACTGTAACAGTCAGCAAGTTGGTTCGCCCGGCAAGCACTCGCGAAGTCACGATTCCTGCAGAATACGGCACAGTAAAAGTGAGGAAGCTTGTGAGTTCAGCTTCTGAGCGTCGCATCGCGATCCCCGCCGAGTACGATTCGGTCACGCTGACCGAAAAAGTCTCGGACGAAGGCCTCCAGTGGCGTCCGGTTTTGTGTGAAGTCAACATGACTGCACAGAACGTCAGCGCCCTTCAGGCCTCTCTGCAGAAAACCGGTTGCTGCAGGTGCGGTCCTAGCCGCAACCAGTGCCGCGTAGACGGCGTTATGGGTCCCTGCACGCTTCAGGCTGCCCGTTGCTACGCCAACCAGAAAGGTCTGCCTTCAGGTGAGAAATACATCACCATGGAGATCATTCGTTCGCTTGGTTTGAAGTTCTAACTGACGGCTAGTTAGTACCTGAAAAGGCCACGTCCATCAGGACGTGGCCTTTTCTTTTGTTCTACTTACTAGCTGCAGCGTACTGACGGGCGGTGGCAAGACGGCCCGCGGTACCGATATCGAACCAGGCACCGTCATAGCGCTGACCGCAAACACGACCGTCCCCAATTGCCTGACGCAGCAATGGGGCCAACGGGAAAATTGCGTCGGTGCAACCGGCAAACAACTCGGGCCTCAGAATGGCCATACCGGAGTATGTCAGCTGGATGCCGTGCTCAACGACCCGGTCAGCGTCGAGCGCAAAATCTCCAGCGCCGTGGTGAGGTGGGTTGCGCACAAGGACCAGGCTGGCCAAATCGTTTGGCCCTGGTGGCTGGATGGTACGCAGATCTAAATCGGTCCAGATATCGGCATTCAATAACATGAACGGCGCCGCACCCAACAGAGGCATCGCCTTGAGGATGCCACCACCGGTATCGAGGACGGTCTCGCCTTCATCTGAGATTGTGACGTCGAGATCATAGGGAGCACCGTCACCGACGTAGTGCCGGATCATCCAGCCCAGCCAGGCAGTATTGATAACGACACTGCTGATCGAGGCGGAACTCAATGCCCGCAGATGGCGTCCAAGCAGAGTCTCCCCGGCCAGCTGTAGCAGTGGTTTCGGGATTTGGTCGGTCAACGGTCGCAGTCGCCTACCCCGCCCAGCCGCAAGAATCATGGCCTTGAGATTCAATATATTAGCCGTTTGAAGCGTCCCACCAAGTGTGCCATTGTAACGGCGCTTTGCACCGAGTCGAATTACAAACAATCTTGCCAAACATTTGCCCCACATACCCCAAATTACCCAGTAAGCGTGCCACCGGATCCAGCGGTCAGGCAGTGATATGTGCGTTGATTTGGACAGGCCTCGCCTTCTCCTGCATCGCGGGCGCCAGTGAGGACCCGGACAATGGCCTGAAGCTGGAAATGGCGAGAGAGCTCGGTGACGCCGAAAAAGTACACGTCAGCGCCGATCAGGCCATATTGTCGATCCGCGAAGACTCAGTGTTCTCTGGCGATGTCGAGTTGCAATATGGAGAGCGACGAATTATCGCGGATGAGGTCCGCTATGATGCCGGCACCGGGCGACTCAATGCCAGTGGAAACGTCCGTTATGCCGACCCCCGCATCGAATTGACCGGCCGTCAGGGCGAATTTGAAACGGGTGATGCAACCGGCAACTTTGTCAGTACGTCTTTTCGATTGCCACAACGTGATGGACGAGGCGAGGCACAACAGATCTGGACGCCGAGCGACAACATAGTTGAATTACGTGACGTCAGCTACACCACTTGTCCGGTTGACAAGGATGACTGGGTCTTGCTGGCACCAAGAGTAACGCTGAATCGGGAGAACGGGGTCGGTGTGGGCCGCAACGTGCAGTTGCGCTTTAAAGGTGTACCGGTCTTGTACGCGCCCTATTTGTCGTTCCCGATCGAAGACCAGCGCAAGAGCGGTATACTAGTTCCTGACGTCGGTCGCTCTGATAGCAGCGGTTTTGATATGAGTGTACCGATCTACTGGAATATGGCGCCAAACCGCGATCTGATTTTCACGCCACGCCTGCTTGGCAAGCGTGGTGTGCAATTTGACGCTGCATTTCGTTACCTCTGGCCACGCTCGTCCGGCGAACTCAACGCAGTATATTTGCCCAGCGATGACCTGGTAAACGCGACGCGTTCGCACACGCGCTTCAAACACCGCACAAACTTCGGCACTGGCTGGGGTCTCGATGCAAGCCTCGAACATGTCAGTGATGATCGATATTTTGAAGATCTGGCTGGCAGTCTCGGGGCTGCCAGCCCCACCCACCTTGAGCGACGCGGCGACCTGAGGTATCGGGGCGAAACCTGGCGATTGCTGGCCCGTACACAGGGTTTCCAGACACTGGCAGCGAATATCACGGAAGATAATCGCCCTTATGAAAGAGTGCCTCAATTTCTGGCCAACGGCTCCTGGAACAATTTTGCCGGAACAAAAGTGGGATTACGCGCCGAAGTCGTAAACTTTCAACGTCGTAGCGGTGTTACAGGATTGCGTCTGGATCTGAGACCCGATGTGAGCCTACCCGTTGGCGGGCCGGGGTTTTCCATCACACCGCGCCTCGAACTTCGGCACACGCAATATCAGCTTTCGAATCGCGTCGACAATGCTGACCGGACACCAACGGTTACAGCGCCCGTGCTAAGTATTGATAGCCGCGCCTTCTTCGAACGGCCAGTCGGCGGTGTGGGAAAACTCACACAAACCCTTGAACCAAGAGTTCAATACACACACATCCCCTTTCGCGATCAGTCCAACATTCCCATATTTGACAGCGGAGAACCTGATTTCAATAACGTGCAGTTGTTCAGACAGAATCGTTTTACAGGAGGCGATCGCTTGGGCGACACAGATAAACTCAGTATCGGCGTCACATCCCGGCTGCTTAATTTTGGCGATGGGCGTGAATACCTTACGGCAACTCTGGGACAGGCTCTGTTTCTCAGCGACCGCGCGGTCTCGCTGCCCGATGGTGCGAGCCCAGTTGCCGATTCCTCGAATATGATCGCCGAAGTCGGCATGAACTTCAGTCGACGATGGAATGCCGACGTCGGCTATCAATGGGATCCAGAAGCAACGCAGTCGTCAAAGGCTGAAGTTCGAGTGCAGTTTCGCCCGGATGACGAACGGATCGTTAACTTGGCGTATCGTTTTCGGCGTCAGGAACTGGAGCAGTCCGATTTGTCCTTTGCCTGGCCGGTGTCATCCCGTTGGAATTTTGTCGGGCGCTGGAACTATTCGTTGCAAGATGACAAAACGCTTGAACGTTTTGCAGGCGTGGAGTACGAAACATGCTGTTGGGTGGCGCGCGTCGTATCGCGTAACTTCGTTAATAGTCGGGACGGCTCCAGAGACACCGCCGTTTTTACACAGATTCACTTCAAGGGTCTTGCCAGCGTCGGTGGACGAGCCGATTTATTGTTGGAGAATGGTATCCTTGGCTACGGGTCACGGTAATTAGAATCATGAAATATATTAGAGTTGCTTTTCTTGTCTGTTGCAGCATTCTGGCTCATCAGGCGCACGCTCAGGATAAAAGCTCTGAGATTCTGCTGGATCGTATAGTCGCTGTGGTTAACGAAGGCGTCGTGTTACAGAGCGAGCTTGCTCGGCAGCTCGAAACAGCTAACCGCAACCTCAACGCACAGAACATTCCGCCACCGCCGCCGGAAATTCTGCGCCGGCAAGTACTCGAGAGCCTGATCCTGAGGCAGATTCAGCTACAACGTGCGGATCGGCTTGGTTTGGCAATTTCGGACGAAGAAGTCAACCGTTCCCTGGAATTGCTCGCTCAGCGCAACGGCCTAACACTCAGCGAGCTGCCAGCAGCGCTTTCCATTCAGGGATTGGATTACAGCCATTATCGTACCGAGCTGCGCGAGGATATGGTGCTGGATCAATTGCGCATGCGCGATGTCGGTTCGCGAATTTCTATTACACGTAGCGAAGTTGACAAGATTATTGCCAAGAACGCGCCGGACGATATCGAGTATGAGGTGCTCCACTTGCTAATTTCTGTTGCGAGCGACGCCAGCGAGGAGACAATATCCGAAGCCGCTAAGATATCGGAGGAACTCGTTACACGACTCAACGACGGCGAAGATTTCGGCCCGCTTGCGATTTCCTATTCTGCTTCACCGGGTGTTCTGACAGATCACGGCAATCTCGGTTATCTCAAGGCCAATGCGCTTCCTTCCATTTTTGCAGACACGGTCGTCACAATGACCCCGGGACAAACCGCTCCGCCGATCAGGAGTGCAAGTGGATTCCATGTTGTGCAGTTAAGTGACATCCGTGGAGTAGAAAAGGTTATGACGGATCAACGATTGGCCAGACACATATTGATTCAGCCGAATCAGGTTGTCACCTCTGAACAAGCGAAACAAAAATTAGTGGACATATTGGCCCGTCTGAACGATGGCGAAGATTTCGCAACAATCGCGGCGGCCGAATCCGACGACGCATCAGGTGCCAGCGCTGGCGGCGAACTCGGCTGGGCAAGCCTAGGTAACTTTGTTCCGGAGTTCGAAGCACAGCTGGATGCACTGGAAAAAATGGAGATTTCGGAACCATTCGAAACTCCTTTCGGTTGGCACATCGTACAGCTACTCGATACGCGGACCTACGACAGTACGTTGGATGTGCGTCGCAATCAGGCTGCTGTCACCCTGCGTGAGCGCAAATTTGAAGAAGAGGCGCAGGACTGGATTCGCCAGTTACGCGATGAAGCGTACGTCGAGATCAGACTCGACGGCAGCAGTTGAATGACATACCGGTCCGTCTGATCCTGACACCCGGCGATCCCGCCGGAATTGGACCCGATCTGTGTCTGGCAATCGCCATGGAAAACTGGCCGGCTGCCATCGCGATCGTCACAGATCCGGGCGTGTTAAGCGCGCGGGGTCAGATGCTCGGTACCGACATCGATATTGTGGTGCTGGACTCCGCCCGACAGTCCGCGCCCCACAAAGCTGGTCAACTGCAGGTCTTGCCTGTTAGGTTTGCCGACAAGGTCATTGCTGGAAAACCGTCATCCATAAATGGCCCGGCCATATTGGAAAGCCTGCGAATCGCGGCATCAGCCTGCTTACATTCAGAGGCCGACGCGATGGTTACCGGCCCGGTGAGCAAGGCCGTGCTGTCGCAATCAGGCACTGCATTTAGCGGACACACAGAATTTCTCGCCGCTGCATCGGGAAATGCGTTGCCGGTCATGCTTTTGTGTAGTGGATCGCTACGGGTAGCCCTGGCGACCACCCATCTGCCCTTGGCAGCGGTTCCCGCTGCAATTACCGCCGACAGACTGGAATCGGTGCTGTTAGTGCTACACGACGATTTGTGGCGCCGCTTCAGACTGGACAACCCACAGATTCTGGTATGTGGCCTCAATCCCCATGCAGGCGAATCGGGTCATCTGGGTCGCGAGGAAATAGAAATTATTGAGCCGGTTTTGCAGAAACTTCGTGACCAGGGTCTGGGCGTAACCGGACCGTTGCCCGCCGATACCGCATTCCTGCCGGAACGGCTCGAAAATGCTGATGCAGTACTGGCGATGTACCACGATCAGGGGTTACCGGTGCTCAAGTATGCTGGGTTTCGCGACGCTGTGAATGTGACGTTGGGGCTGCCTTTTGTCCGCACTTCAGTCGATCATGGCACGGCTTTCGATTTGGCAGGTAGCGGAAGGGCTGACCCCGGCAGTCTCCGCGCCGCGATCAACCTGGCCATTGAGTTGGGCGTAACGCAACGAGACTAAAATGCCGGTAAGAAAACGCTTCGGGCAACATTTTCTGCACGACCCGCAGGTGATAGAACGTATTGTCGATACGCTGGACCCCAAACCTGGTGAAAACCTGGTCGAGATCGGCCCGGGCCGTGGTGCTCTGACAACACGGGTACTACAACGCGCAGGCAGCCTCGACGTTATCGAAGTGGACCGCGATCTCGCACAACTGGCGCGCGATCAGCTAGGGCAACATGGCGCATTGCGGGTGCACGAGGCTGACGCACTAAAATTCGATTTCGCGAGCCTGAAAAAAACTCATCTGCGGGTTTTTGGAAACCTGCCATACAATATTTCAACTCCATTGTTGTTTCATCTAATGAAACAGTCAGCTCACATCAGCGACATGCTATTCATGCTGCAGCGTGAAGTGGTCGAGCGCATGACGGCAAGCACCGGTAACAAAACCTATGGCCGGTTAACGATCATGCTGGCGGCCGTGGCACGGGTGGAATATCAGTTCGGCGTCGGCCGTGGCGCATTCCACCCACCACCTCGCGTCGATAGTGCCGTCGTGCGGTTGGTGCCGCATGCGACACCGCCCTTTGAGTTGGCTGATCCGGAATTATTCACCCGCGTGGTCAGGGTGGCCTTTAGCCATCGCCGCAAGACATTACGCAATGCGCTGGCCAGCCTGGCCACTGTCGCCGATATTGAAGCGGCCGGTCAGGACCCGGCGGCACGCCCGGAAACCATTGATCCAGCAGGATTTTCCGCTATAACTCGAGAGATTGAGGGGCGCTAGAGGCCCGTGCCCTGCTAGTATTGCCCTATGAGCCACTATCGTCAGATCCTGGTCGCGGTCGATCTCAGTGAACACAGCGACGCTGTGTGCGACACGGCAAGCAAACTTGCCGATTTATTTGGTGCCACGCTTAGCTTACTGCACGTTGTTGAGTACGTGCCGGTAGAGCCGATGGGTGAGGCGTTGCTACCGTCAGTCGATTTGCCGGAGGAACTGCGCGCCAGCGCACAAGCACGATTGGCTGCGCTGGCCAAGAAACATCAGCTCACTGAAGCAACACAAGAGATTCGTATCGGCAATATAAAATCCGAGCTGGTTCAGTTAGCACAGGACATCGAGGCTGACCTGATCATACTTGGGAGCCGCGAGCGCCACGGTCTGGCAATCCTGGTCAACTATACTGAAGACACCATCTTGCATGCGGCACCCTGCGACCTGCTGGCCGTGCGTGTTCGCTGAAACTATGAAAGAGCCCTACGAATTTCAAATCGAAGTTGAAACCGACTATATCGACCAGCAGTCGGATCCGGCGGGTGAACGTTATGTTTTTTCCTACACGATCAGCATCCGCAACCAGGGCGATATACCGGCGAAGCTGTTGACCCGGCACTGGATTATTACCGACGCCAACGGACGCATCCAGGAAGTACGTGGTGAGGGCGTCGTAGGTGAACAACCGCACATTGCGCCGGGCGAAACTTTTAGATATTCCAGCGGAGCGATACTGGATACGCCGGTCGGTTCGATGCAGGGCAGCTACGGCATGATCGGCGACGATGGCGCGGCATTTGACACGGTCATAGCGCCATTCACCCTGGCGACGCCGCGCACATTGAATTGACCCGCGTATGACCGTATACGGCATCGGTGACGTACAGGGTTGCCACGCCGCTCTTGAACAACTGATCGACAAACTCAATTTCGACAGGCGTGCAGACCGTCTCTGGTTTACTGGCGATTTGGTCAACCGCGGACCCGACTCTCTGCAGACTCTGCGTTTTGTCAAAGGATTAGGCAATAGCGCGGTCACAGTGCTAGGTAATCACGACCTGCATTTGCTTGCTGTGGATGCTGGCGTCGCAACAGCAAAAAAACGCGACACGCTGACTGCGATACTCGATGCACCTGATCGCATCGAACTCATCGACTGGTTGCGCCGACGGCCACTGGCATTCCGTGAGGGTGGCTTCTTGTTGGTGCACGCCGGTCTGCCACCACGCTGGGACGCAAACATGGCTATGAGATGCGCAGCAGAAGTAGAAGCCGTCCTGCGGAGCAATAGATATCATGAGTTTCTGCGCAATATGTATGGCGACGCGCCGGCAACTTGGTACGACCACCTGACCGGTGACAACAGACTGCGCTGTATCGTCAACAGCCTGACCCGTATGCGTTATTGCAGCCCGGACGGCGAAATGTGCCTCAAATCCAAGGGCGCTCCGGGCACGCAGCCGGCGGGCTTCCATCCATGGTTCCGCATCCCCGGACGCGCCAGCGCCAGACAAAAAATCATTTTCGGGCATTGGTCGACACTGGGCGAAACAGGTGATCCGGATGTCTGTGCTCTGGATACCGGCTGTGTTTGGGGCGGAAAGCTAAGCGCACTATCTCTGGACGCGCCATCCGGGCGGATATCGGTCAGCTGCCAGCCATACCAGTCTGTATCGGCCGGCAAGTCACCGTTACCATAGACTCTGGCTCAAGCAGGGATCGGGAGAGGCGACGACATCGTGAGTCTGAAAAACCGGCATGCCTTGGTGTGCGGCGCCAGTCGCGGTATTGGTGCTGCGACCGCCGCCGCGCTTGCCCGGGACGGCGTAGCGGTTACGTTGCTGGCGCGCAATGCCGAAGCATTGCAAAAAGTGATCCAAAACCTGCCGGTTGTCAAAGACCGGCAACACGACTTTATTGTGGCCGATGTAAATGACACCGAGAAACTACAATTAGCCGTGAGCGAAAAAACCGCTGCGCATAACGTACAAATTCTGATAAACAATTCCGGTGGCCCCGCGCCGGGAACCGCCAATGATGCTGATCCACAAGCGTACGCGGAGGCCTTTCGCCAGCATCTGATCGCAGACCAGGTCTTGATGCAGACGGTGTTGCCCGGTATGAAAACATCCGGTTACGGACGCATCATCAATATCATTTCGACGTCTGTTAAAGAACCGATACCCGGCCTGGGTGTGTCCAACACAATCCGCGCCGCGGTGGCGGCCTGGGCAAAAACACTATCGCGTGAACTGGGGACACACGGGATCACAGTCAATAATGTGCTACCCGGCTATACCGCAACGGAACGCCTGGACGAAATCTTTCGACACCAGGCAAAACGCGCCGGTCGTACACTCGATGAAATCGTGGCGCTGCGCCAGGCCGAAGTACCGTTACAGCGTTTTGCTGAACCGGCTGAAATCGCTGCAGCTATTGCATTTCTTGCTTCGCCGGCTGCCTCATATATCAATGGCGTCAATCTGCCCGTCGACGGCGGCCGATCTCGTGGGTACTGAGTGATGGAAAAAATCTACAACTACATCGATGGTGATGTGGCAGCGCCGGCTGAAGATCGCTGGCTCGACGTATTCGAACCGGCTACCGGACAGGCCTACGCACGTGCGCCGGACTCGTCTGCCGACGACCTGAAAAAAGCCATGTCTGCTGCACAATCCGCATTCGATCCCTGGGCCGCAACGTCGGCGGCAGAACGCGGTCGTGTCTTGAACCGGCTTGCGAATCTGGTGGAAGAACGTGCTGCCGAGTTTGCGCAGGCAGAATCTGTCGACACCGGCAAGCCGCTGCGACTTGCCGAATCGGTCGACATACCGCGTGTCGCTGCAAACCTGCGTTTCTACGCTGGTGCTGCCGAGCATTTCGCAAGTGAATCACATGCGATGGGACAGGACGCAATCAACTACACACTACGCGAACCGTTGGGTGTCGTTGCGTGTATCTCGCCGTGGAATCTGCCGTTGTATCTGTTGTCATGGAAAATCGCCCCGGCCCTAGCTGCCGGTAACACAGTAATTGCAAAACCCTCGGAACTTACACCCATGACGGCCTACCTGTTTAGCCGTTTGTTGAGTCGGGCCAATGTGCCGCCCGGCGTCTTGAACATCGTACACGGACGCGGTGCCGGCGTCGGGCAGGCGCTGGTCGACCAAACCGAAATTGCCGCTATCTCCTTCACGGGCGGCACCAGCACCGGCAAACAAATTGCCAAGAGCACGGCGGGTCGATTCAAGAAACTCTCGCTCGAAATGGGTGGCAAGAATCCGACGGTCGTCTTTGCCGATTGTGACTGGGATCGCACCCTGGACCAGACCCTACGGGCGGCTTTTACCAACCAGGGCGAAGTCTGTCTGTGCGGTTCGCGTATCCTGGTGCAAAACGAGGTTTACGAGCGTTTTCGCGAAGACTTTGTCGCCCGTGCCAAACAACTGGTCGTCGGCGACCCGCTGGTGAACGGTAGCGACCAGGGCGCCCTTATCTCGGCAGCCCACCGTGACAAAGTGTTGGATTGTATCCAGCTCGCGCAGGACGAAGGCGGTGAAGTGTTGTGTGGGGGCACGCCGGTCAACCTGCCGGGGCGTTGTGCCGAGGGTTGGTTTGTCGCGCCCACTGTCATTGAAGGTTTGCCTGCCCAGTGTCGCACCAACCAGGAAGAGATTTTTGGTCCTGTCGTAACGATAATGCCCTTCGACGATGAAGACGAAGCAATCGCACTGAGTAACCAGAGCACTTATGGTCTGGCCGCGTCAATCTGGGGCAGTGACGTGACCCGGTGTCTGCGAGTGGCGCGACGAATCGAGGCCGGCCTGGTATGGGTCAATACATGGATGATGCGTGATCTGCGTACGCCCATGGGTGGTATGAAACAATCCGGCATGGGCCGCGAGGGTGGCTTTGAATCCATGCGGTTTTTTACCGAACCCAAAAACGTGTGTGTGCGATATGACTGACATCATTCGAACTGCCCAGGCTCCACCACCAGTCGGCGCCTACCCGCATGCACGTCGAGTGGGCGACTTGCTGTTCCTGTCCGGAATCGGCCCGCGCTCAGTCGATGGTGAAGCCATCCCTGGAGTGGTACTTGATGACGCGGGCAACGTCGCAAGCTACGACATGGCGGCACAGTGTCATTCGGTATTCGCCAATGTGAAAAGCGTACTGGAGGCATCTGGCTCCGGTTGGGACCGACTGGTCGACGTTACGGTTTTTCTGACTGACATCGACCGCGATTTCGAAGTCTACAATCGGCTCTACGCCGAATATTTTGGCGTTAATCAGCCTTGCCGAACAACCGTGCAGGTCTCTTGTCTCCCAACGCCCATTGCAATTGAACTGAAGTGCGTCGCCACGTTGAATCGTGCAGACGTGACGCAGAAAAAAGGAACCACAATGAATGCCCTGAAGTTGCCGTTCAATCTCAATGCCTGGATAGACGAAAACCGCCACTTGCTCAAGCCACCCGTTTGCAACCAGCAGGTGTATCTGAACACGGAATTCATCGTCATGGTGGTCGGTGGACCAAACTCCCGCAAGGACTATCATTATGATGAAGGCGAAGAATTTTTCTACCAGCTCGAAGGCGATATGCTGCTAAAAACGATGCAGGACGGTCGTCCCGTAGACATACCGATCAAAGAAGGCGAGATTTTTCTGCTGCCTCCACGTTTACCGCATTCGCCGCAGCGCTTTGCGGATACGATCGGTCTGGTAATAGAACGTACCAGACGGCCCGGAGAGAAAGACGGTTTCATGTGGTACTGCGAGAACTGTCATGAAAAATTATACGAGGAGTACCTCGACCTGGTTGATATCGTGAGCCAACTGCCACCTATCTTTGACCGTTTTTTTTCCAGCACCGAGCACCGCACTTGCCAACGTTGTGGTGACATCATGGATCGACCCGAGAGCGCCTGAATCATGCCCGGACAGGGGATGCTAAAAATAGACATCCATACCCATGTCCTGCCCGAAAATTGGCCGGATCTGAAAGAACGCTATGGTTACGGCGGTTTCGTCGCGCTCGAACACAAGGGCCCCGGCTGCGCCAATCTACTGAGTGACGGCAAATTTTTCCGCGAAATTGAAGCAAACTGTTGGTGCCCGGATACCCGTATCACCGAATGCGACAAGACCGGTGTCAATGTCCAGGTTCTATCAACTGTACCCATCATGTTTTCGTACTGGGCGCGCCCCGAAGATACACTGGACCTGTCACGCTTGTTAAACGACCATATCGCGTCGCTGGTTAACGAGCATCCAACTCGTTTTGTCGGCCTGGGAACAGTACCGATGCAGTCGGCGGACATGGCAATAGGTGAGATGGAGCGCTGTGTGAACGAACTGGGTCTGGCCGGCATAGAAATAGGCTCCCACGTCAACGGCTGGAACCTGGACGACCCGCAAGTCTTTCCTATTTTCGAGGCGGCCGAACAAATGGGGGCCGCAATATTTGTACACCCGTGGGAAATGCTCGGGCGGGACCGGATGAGCAGGTACTGGCTGCCATGGCTAGTGGGCATGCCAGCCGAAACCTCACTGTCGATCTGCTCCATGATTTTTGGCGGCGTATTTGAACGACTGCCCAAGTTGCGAATCGCTTTTGCCCACGGTGGCGGAGCATTTCCGGCAAGCATCGGACGTATTGAACACGGGTTCAAGGTGCGACCGGACCTGGTCGCCGTTAACAACACGACAAATCCGCGCGAATATCTCGGGCGATTTATTGTCGATTCACTGGTACACGAACCCCATGTGTTGAACTACATGATCAAGCTCATGGGCGCAGACAATATTGCCCTGGGTAGTGATTATCCGTTTCCGCTGGGCGAGCACGTGCCCGGCGAGATGATTGAATCGATGGCAATGAGCAAAGACACGCGTGCGTTACTCCTACACGGAACGGCACTACGTTGGCTAGGGCTGGAAGCGGAGCAATTCCTGTGAGTCGTCTGGTGCTGCAAAGCGGTGATCGGGAATACGTGGCCACCGGTGACCCGGTCGATATTTCCATCCCGCTGCGTTTCGATGGTCCGCAACCCGGCTTTTTTGGCGCCGACGCTGCAACGGCGCGGCCGATGCATGCCGGCGATTTTATCGGGGATACACGGCTTGGTGGCAGTTGCAACGCCGAACACCTGGACCTGATCCCACACTGCAATGGTACTCATACCGAATGTATCGGACACATCACCAACGAGCGAATCGCCGTCAATGACATGGCAATGCGGGCACTCTATCTGGCGCAAGTCGTAACCATCGCAACCGCACCGGCCGGTGAAGTTCATGAACAGGATTGGCAGAAACCGAGCAAGAAAGACCGTCTCATCACTCAAGACGCTTTGCACAAAGCCTTGACAGACGCTGACCTGAGCGCCGTTGACGCGCTGATCATACGCACCTTACCTAATGATAAAGAAAAAACCCGGCGCGAATGGCCGATCGATCAAACACCGTATTTCAGCGTTGAAGCGATGCGCTGGATAGTCGAGAGAAATGTACGCCACTTGCTCGTAGACACCCCTTCGGTAGACCGACTCGATGATGCACATCTGGATGCTCATCGAATATTCTGGGGTCTGGCCAGCGGGAGTCGGTCGGTACACGATGCCACCCGTGCCCATGCAACGATAACTGAGATGATTTACGTGCCGGACCGAATCGATGACGGCTTACATTTGCTGGCCCTGCAGATCGCACCGTTTGTCAGCGATGCCGCACCGAGCCGGCCGCTGTTGTACCGGATTGCAGCATGACTTTTCAGGACGACACGGCTTATGCCCTGGAAGAAGATCGGCTCGATCCACTAAGCGAATACCGCAAACTATTCCACATCCCGCCGGACAAGCGCGGCCGTTCGCAGTTATATCTGGCCGGCAATTCGCTGGGGTTGCAGCCAAAGAGCGCACGCCGCTATGTCGACGAGGAACTCGATGACTGGCAGCGTTACGCGGTAGAGGGGCATTTTTTTGGCCGTCGTCCATGGATGCCCTATCACGAGCTGGCAACAGCGGCTTCTGCCCGTTTGGTCGGTGCAAAAGACATCGAAGTCGTGTGCATGAATACACTTACGGTCAATCTGCACTTGATGATGGTCAGTTTTTTCCGACCGTCCGGCAAACGAAAAAAAATTCTAATCGAAAAGCCCGCCTTTCCTTCCGATCGCTACGCTGTTGTTTCGCAACTGAAATTCCACGGTCTGGATCCGGCAGAAAACCTGATCGAAATCGCCCCAAGAGAATCCGAGTTTTTCCTGGCGGAGCAAAATATTAGTGACACGATCGACAAACACGGCGATGAGATTGCCCTGATACTTTTGCCGGGTGTGCAATATTACAGCGGCCAGGTCCTGGATATGGCCGAGATTACCCGTTTGGGTCACAACAAGGGCTGCATGGTTGGTTTTGACCTGGCACACGCAATCGGCAACATTCCACTGCAATTGCACGATTGGGATGTGGATTTTGCTGCCTGGTGCACGTACAAATACATGAATTCCGGCCCCGGCGCGATCGGCGGTTGCTATATCAATAAACGTTATGCTGAGGACGACAGCCTCTCCCGCCTTGCCGGCTGGTGGGGGCACGACAAGAGTTCTCGTTTTCGCATGGGCCCGGAATTCATTCCGATCCCGGGTGCCGAGGGTTGGCAGCTTAGTAATCCGCCCATTCTGTCACTGGCGCCAGTACTTGCCTCGCTGGACATTTTCGATCGCGTAGGCATCCCCGCGTTACGAGACAAATCAACAAAACTTACCTCGTATCTCGCTTGGTTGGTCGATAAGAAACTCGATGAGCACATCCAGATAATTACGCCGCAGCACGCACGCGCCAGCCAGTTGTCGTTGCGGCTACGGCGGCCGGAACTCGGGCGCGAGGTGCAGAAGCGACTCGGTATCCGTGGCGTAATCTGCGACTGGCGCGAACCCGATGTAATTCGTGTTGCGCCGGTGCCACTGTATAACCGCTACACCGAAGTGTATCGCTTCGTTGAAGTCATGCAGGAGCTGCTCGCGACGTGAGCAACGAACGCATCGTTATATTGGGTGCGGGGCTCGCCGGATCGTTATTGGCGATTTACCTGGCGCGGCGCGGCTACCCGGTAGAAGTCTACGAAAGCCGCCCTGACTTGCGCAGCACCGAGATCCCGGCCGGGCGTTCCATCAATCTCGCACTGGCAAACCGCGGCATACACGCGTTGCGTGAAGTGGGCTTGTACAAATCGGTAAGCGAGTTACTGATTACGATGCGCGGGCGCATGCTGCATGACCCGTCCGGCGAGCTGGGTTTTCAGCCTTACGGCAAGAACGACGAAGAAGTCATCTATTCGGTGTCCCGTAGCGGTTTGAATGAATTACTGCTCAACACCGCCGAGCACCAATATGGCGTGGAATTTCATTTTCAACGGCGCGTCATGGCGGCAGATATGCGTTCCGGTGACGTACGTATCCGCGAAGAAGACACAGGCCGTCAATTTGTACTCGAGCAGACACCTGTCATTGCTGCAGACGGCGCCGGTTCGATCGTTCGCCGGCAGATGTCGAAATTGCCCGGCTATCATGCACGGGAAGACTATCTCGACCACGCATATAAGGAGCTAAGCATACCGGTCACCGCAGACAACGAGCATCGAATCGATGCGAACGCCTTGCACATCTGGCCACGTGGCGACTACATGCTGATCGCGCTGCCAAACCTCGATGGCAGCTTTACAGTTACTTTATTTTTGCCGCGCGCCGGTGATCTCAGTTTTGAATCGTTGTCTACCGCTTCCGCGATCAATGAGTTTTTCCAGCAACAGTTTCCCGACGCTCTGGCACTGATACCAGACCTGGCGGAACAGTTTTTCGCCAATCCAACCGGTGCGATGGTAACGGTGTACTGCCAGCCCTGGCGTGTCGGTGGAAAATTTCTATTGGTGGGCGACGCGGCGCACAGTGTCGTTCCGTTTCACGGCCAGGGCATGAATTGCGCGTTCGAGGATTGTTTTCAACTTGATCGCTGTATCGCGGACAAGGCCACGCCCGGTCCCAGAGGGTGGGAACGGGTATTTGCCGAGTTTGAATCGCACCGGAAACCCAACACTGACGCGATCGCGGCTATGGCCCTGGAGAACTATGTCGAAATGCGTGACAGCGTACGCGACCCGCGGTTTCACCTGAAAAAAGAACTGGCGTGGGAGTTGGAGCGACGCTTCCCGGATACTTTTGTCCCACGTTATTCGCTCATCATGTTTCATCACGTGCCCTATGCCGAGGCACAGCGACGCGGCAGCATCCAACAAGAAATACTCGAACAACTGCTCGGTAGCAGCGAAACGCTGGATATTGTTGACTATGCGTTAGCCGAAAAACTCATAACAGAACAACTGTAGAGTCTGTCCGGACAAAGGTCATACCGTAGCGCTGTTCATCACACGTCCGCAGACGCCGGCGGCAAGCCTCGCGCCGGCGAACACGCGCCCCGGCCTGTGACTTACTTTCGGTAGGGAATTTTTGCCTATCCACTACCTACTTATAGTAGCCCGCCACATAGTGGCGGGCTACCCATTGCCTTTTCAAGGAGCTATTAGCTGCGCGCGCAAACGAATCTTCACATCTTTCTTACGATTCATATTCTCGGCCACGAGCAAGCAGGCCGGGGAATTCAGGTGCGCCACGTCGGCGAGTATCGATCCGGAATCTGACGTCATTTGCGTTATTACATTGCCGAAGCTATCGAGAGCAGATAAGTGCAGGCGCACTTTATGCTTGGACGACAGTTGCCGGCCGCTCGTTTTCGTTGCGTAGTTACCGAAAAACAACAACCTACCGATCTGTTCCTCAGTGCAGCCGCTAAGGTCAACAAGGATTGATTGTGTCCCTTCCGACGCTGGCACCGTGAACCAATTGGTGGCAGTCGTGTGATTGCAGCCCGGGTCCCACACGTAGACGTCCATTTCTTCCGCCTGCGCGGTCGCGCCAAAGAGATAACACAAAGCAACAAGGTGTCGAATCTTCATAGGGGTTTCCTTTTCCTGAAACTAAATCAAGGAAAGATCCCGACACCGAGCCCGTGCATTCAGGCTTTCTCACCTTCGGTAACCCGGCCATCCCACATTTCCTGGGACCCGTGGATTTGCGTCCTCCGATCACTCGGAGTTTGCCGTTATCGGGCGAGATCTTATGATGCAGTGTAGCGCCGTGAGGCTCGCGACCTGTGACGGACGTCACATTTTTGGAACCCGGGCTTTTTCATAATCCTTTGACACGTCTAGGGTTTTGACATAAGACGTGGGTTTAATGTTGGACGCCCCAAAGCCTCGCTCCGCCGGACATCGGATTGGGTCAACACATGCTCTCCAAAAAGTGTCATTTCACGCTGGAAAAATCGGTCGACCTGAACTACATTTGGGGCGTAAACGCTCCTCTTTTACATAAGTTGCCATCCCAGATGGCATTCAAAAAAGGGGCGTCGATATCAATCAATTAACACAAGAACTGATTGGGGGAAGGGAATGATAACAACTAAACGAGTTACAATTCAACAAGTTGCGCTGCGCTCTCTCGGGCAGGCTGTGATTTTCGCGGTGCTGCTGCCCGTTATTATGTTAATAGCGGTGCCAACCGCGAACGCGCAATCGATGTGTGCAGGAGACCCAACCGACCCAGCTACCTGTATCAATGGGTGTATGGATGACATATTTCCTGGGGACCTTAATTGTAACGCCAATGACATCCAGGTTGCCGGCGTTGCCGACAAAGACGGGATGCCGGGCGTGCCTGACATCGAGATCCTGGACCCAGACGGTGGCTGCGCCTTTCCGGGTGATACCGTGACATTCATCGCGACATTCGACGTTATAACCACCGCCAAACGGCGGCACGACGTTGGGATCTACTGGGCGGTCGATGGCGATCCCAACATGGACGGCGCCCTTACCGGGCAATGTGCTATCACGGTGATGCCTTTCACACCGGACCAACCGTGGTTGGATCTTGATGGCAAGGATGACGATCCGAATGGCCTGATTCAGGACACTTGCGGCGACATCGATAAGCCCGGTCATAATCCGCTGAATCCAACGATCACATTGACAACAAAATGCATCGATCCGGATGGTGACGGCCTGTTGAATCTGCCGAACTGCACGAGTTGGCGGCAGTTTGGCGCAAACGAGCTTTGCACGAGCCCGCTCGATGCCTTTCCGGGATCACCGTCGAAGTGCCGTTGCGACATAGGCTTCACCCTGCCTATCGAGGTGCCAGTCACTCAGCTGGACGTGCTCAAGACGGTTACACCGCTGTGCGATCCTGCGGGAGATGTTGACGGCCCAGGTTGTTTGGTTGAGCCGGGTGGCGACGCGACGTTTACTGTGACAATCACAAATCCATCGCCGTTCGCTGACGTCCAACTAGATTCCATTCTTGACGACGAATTGAGTGACGGGATGATAGTCACAGATATATCGTCAACCTGTGATGATCCGGATTTGTTATTGGGCCCGGGCGAGTTTACGACGTGCACGTTCATACGGGCCATTTCGGGGAATTACCTAGACAGTATCACCGATACGGTCAATGTCTCCGGGACCGATTCTGAGGGTAGGACTGTAACGGGATCCGATCCTGCTACGGTGGACATTCTCAATGATCCGTCGTCGATTTCGATTATGAAGACGGCCGCTTGCTCAGACGCGCTGAACTGCACGGGAAACCCGACTGAAATTCTGGAACCGGGTGGCGACGTTACCTATACGTACAAGGTCACTAACACCTCTGACGTGGATACGGTGTTCATCGACAGCTTGACCGATGACCAGCTCCTCGATCTGGATGGTCAGGGTGACTGTGACGTAACCCCGGCCGTAGAGTTGGCAGCTGGCGGCATGTATAGCTGCTCCGTGACGGTGGCTTTGACTGGCAACGCGGGTGATACGATTCCCAATGAGGGAACCGCCTCCGGTGTGGACGATGACGGAATTAGTGTAGGCCCCGTCATGGACACCGCACTTATCACCGTGGTGGACGTGCCGTCGATGATCACGTTATTGAAGACGGTAACACCGCTGTGCGATGATATGGGCAGCGTCGACGGTCCAGGTTGTGTTAATGAACCACGTGGCAACGTTACCTACACGTACAAGGTCACCAACACCTCTACGGTGGATACGGTGACTATCGACAGCTTGACCGACGACGTGCTAATGGATCTGCAGGGTCAGGGTGACTGCGACGTAGTCACGCCCCCCGTAGTGTTGGCCCCCGGCGGCATGTATAGCTGTTCGGTGACGGTGCCTGTGGAAGGGAACGTGGGTGACATGATTGACAATACCGGAACCGCCTCCGGTGTGGACGATGACAATGTGCCCGTAAGCGCAATGGACGTCGCGGCTGTCAACTTCAACAACGTCGACCCAGCGGCAGCAGTGACGAAGATCGTGACGAAGGCAGTCGTTAGTTACCGGGTGACTATTGACAACCTTTCGGTCGATACGGATCCATTGACGTTGATCAGCCTCACTGACACGCCCTATGGGGACTTGTTAGACTCGAACAACCCCAACATTTCCAATAATACGTGTGACGAATTGGACACAGTCATCCCGGCTAGCAATGGCGACTCAGTTTCCTGCTCGTTCGATGCGGTGATCGACAGTCCGGACGGCACGGCAACAGTGACGGACACCGTGACGGGCCAGCTTGAGGACGATGAGACGACACCGGTTTCTCCGGATCCGTCCGACGACGCGACGGTGACGATCGAGTAGCCTCGGCGGAAAGTCCAGGCGCGGCAGTTTTCGCTCGCAAGGAGGCATGAGTAGCAAGCTGCCGGGTTAAAACCACAGGGGCCGGGGAAATCCCGGCCCCTTTTCTTTGCGGCAAGCAGACCGTATTGTGCTTGCAGGGATTTGATGGCGTAAGTTTATGAAGATTTATCTATTAAAAGACAGTGTATTGTCTGTGATGATGCTGATTGTGCTAATTGCGTGCGCACAGGACATCACCGCGCAAGACACGACGGCACAGTCGGCAACCCACGACGACATGCCTGTCGGTTTCACGGATGCGGGCCACCCGTTTATCGGCAAGGTGGATGCGCCGGTCACGCTGGAGGAGTGGAGCGATTATCTATGCCCGTTCTGCGGCCGGCATTTCCGTCAGACAGTGCCGGCGTTGCTCGATCAGTATGTGCGCACCGGCCAGCTCAAGCTCGTGTTCCGTGACCTGCCGCTTGAGGGCCTGCATCCGACTGCGGCCGTTGGGCACGTCGCCACGAACTGTGTCGGCCAGCAGGGCGCCGCGGCGTACTGGAAAATGCACGATGCCTTGTTTGCTCGACAGGGCGAGTGGAACCGGCTGCCCGATCCAAGTGATTTTCTGGCTGGCGTGGCGGAAGAATTCGGCGCCGATATGCAGAAATACAAAGCCTGCATTGCCGAGGGCTCCATAGCGGCACAAGTAACGGCCAGCGTCGAAGAGGGTCGCGGTCTTGGCTACAACGGCACACCCAGTTTTCGCTTTCTCTCAACCGGCAGCGACAAAACTTACGAAATGAGCGGTGCGCATCCGTTGGCGCGATTTGCGCGTTATGCCGATGCGCTGATTGCCGGCGAAGCACCGCCCGAGGATCCAAAGCCCGCGCCGCCCGAGCTGCCGCTGTGGGCCAAAGCCGAGGGTCTCGCCCCCGATCCCGAACGGCCCGGCTTCACGATGGCCGGCGACGCATACAAGGGCAACCCCGAAGCACAGGTGGTGGTCGTCGAGTTCAATGACTTTCAGTGCCCGGCCTGCCAGAAGCATACGCTCGAAGCGCAACCCGTTATCGACAAGGAACTCGTCGACCCGGGCAAAGTGCTGTGGGTCGACAAGCAATTACCGCTACGGGTACACGAGCATGCGCTCGTTGCGGCCGTGGCCGCTGAATGCGCCGGTGATCAGCAGCAATACTGGCAGATGCACGGCCGGCTGCATGCCGATTCCGAACAATGGGCTAATGAGAATGCCGATGCTGCATTGCTTGCGTTGGCCGAAGACCTCGAACTCGACATGCAAAAATTTCGCGGCTGTTTCGAGAGCCGTCAAGGACTCGAGCGTGTCGTCAAAGATCTTTACGACGCGCAAGGCTTGATCACGAGGGCCCCGACGTTTGTCATTATTCACGAAGGCAGGGGTACCACGACCGGGCCGCTGCCCGGTGATCAATTTGTCAAACTGTTGACGGGCCGGTTACAGGCGGCCGAAGCATCCGCCAAGCAAGAGCAATCTGCCACGGCTGATTCGGAAGACTAGTTCGCGCGATCCGCGCTGCGACACAGACTACCGCATCGGGTCACTGGCACCAGATTACGACGCGCGTTTTTCGTAAACTGAAAAATAGAAACTTAAGCCGTCGTCTGACTGGGTCGCAGATCGCCGGACGATGCGCCACCGGGTCCAGTCCACTTGCGGGAAAAAAGTATCGCCGGGAATCCTGGCAAGTACTTGTGTGACGTAAAGGCGTTGCGCCATCGGTAGAGCTGACTCATAGAGTCGGGCACCACCGATAATCATTATCTCCGGCACATCTCCGGCGTTGAGCAATGCGTCGTCCAGGGAATTCGCGGCTGTCACACCCTCGGCAGAAAAGTCCTGGTTGCGTGTAATGACGATATTGTGTCTGCCGGGCAATGGTCTGCCGATAGAATCATAAGTTTTGCGACCCATGACAATGGGTTTGCCCATCGTGGTCGCCTTGAAATGTTTGAGATCTGCCGACAAATGCCACGGCATCTTCCCGTCGCGGCCGATCACCCGCTCCGGCGTCATGGCGACGATCAAGGAAATAGAAATCGCTTCGACCTGCTTCAGACCGCGACGGCGGCCTTGATTCCGGCATGCGACTGATAGTTTTCGATTAGGAAATCTTCGTAGCGATAGTCGAAAATACTGTCCGGGCGACGTGCTATGACCAGTTTGGGCGGTGGATAAGGCTCACGTGACAACTGCTGCAAGGTCTGTTCCATGTGATTGCTGTACAAATGACAATCTCCACCGGTCCAGATGAATTCACCGGGCTCAAGGTCGCACTGTTGTGCCAGCATATGAGTCAGCAGTGCATAAGATGCGATGTTGAAGGGAACACCAAGAAAAACATCGGCACTGCGTTGATACAACTGACAAGACAAAAGCCCGTCGGCCACATAGAACTGAAATAGCATATGACACGGTGGCAATGCCATGCTATCGAGATCGGATACATTCCAGGCGCTCACAATCATGCGGCGCGAATCCGGCTGCGTTCGAATCTGGGTCACGACGCGATCAATCTGGTCAATGCATTCACCGTTTGCCGCCGGCCAGGATCGCCATTGCGCACCATAAACCGGTCCCAGCTCGCCATCCCCATCGGCCCATTCATTCCAGATGCGCACACCGTTCTGATTTAGATAACCGATGTTGGTGTCACCACGCAAAAACCACAACAACTCGTGAATGATCGAACGCAGATGTAATTTCTTTGTGGTTACCAGAGGAAAGCCCTGTTGCAAATCGAATCGCATCTGATAACCGAAAACACTTAGTGTGCCCGTACCGGTTCGGTCGGTTTTTTTCACACCGCTATCCAGCACGTGTTGCATCATTTCCAAATACTGTTTCATTGCGTTGCCTTTTCAGGTCTCACGGTGTCACCGCGTGTGTAAGCCAGAATAATCAGAATCAGGCCGAGTAGCACCATGGGTGCGGTCAGTATCTGGCCTGTCGTCAGCCAGCCAAAGGCCAGATAGCCGCCCTCGCCCATGTGGCTGTCCGGAACCCGGACAAATTCGACGAGAAACCGAAAAAGTCCGTATAAAAACAAGAAGATACCGGACACCGCCATGGTCGGCCGGGGACGGCTCGAATACACCCATAGTATAAGGAACAGGACCAGCCCCTCGAGACCGGCCTCGTAGAGCTGCGAGGGATGACGGGCCTGGCCATCGGCGAATACCTGTGCCACGTCCGGCCGCGCTGTGCCGTCATAGAAAAAAGCCCACGGCACATCGGTTGGCTTACCCCACAATTCACCGTTGATAAAATTCCCGATGCGCCCAAAAAACAACCCGGGCGGAATAGCCGGTACGAGAAAATCGGTCACTTCAAAAAAACTGCGCTCATGACGACGGCCATACCACAACATCGCTAACATCACGCCGATCAAACCGCCGTGGAAGGACATGCCACCTTGCTTGATCATAAACATGTTGAGTGGATTAGCCTTTAGCTGATCCAAACCATACACAAACATGTAAAAAATACGGGCCCCTAGAAACAAACCCAACATGCCGTAAAAGACCAGGTCTTCGGCCGCCGCGTGATCCCATCCGGAATCGGGTTTGTTCGCACGATGACGTAATAGCAGGAACGCCGTAATGAAACCAAACACGTACATTATTCCATACCAATGGATATCCAGCGGGCCCAGACTGAATACGACGTTGTCGATTTCGGGATAACGAATCACGGCGGGCGTCAGTGTATCACTGCTGTCTGGTTAGCCGACACAGCAAGGATTTCAGATAGCGTGTTTCCGGAATTGCCGGGTGTATGGGATGATCCGGTGCCTGCCCACCAACCTCGATCAGTTGTGCGTGGCGCCCGGTGTGCCGGGCGGCATGCTGCACGAGTTGTAATAACTCGCTCTGTGGCATGTGAGACGAACATGAGCAGGCCAACAAATAGCCTTCCCGACCCAACAGTTGCATTCCGCTCTGGATGATGCGCCGGTAGGCTTCACGTCCCGCCTCCAGATCCCTCTTTTTCTTTACGAAGGCTGGTGGATCCAGAATGACGACATCGAACTGACTTTTTTCCTTGCGTAAGTCGCGCAGGACTTCGACCGCATCGCCCTTCAAGGTTTCGACCCTGACCCGGTTCTTGCGGGCATTGGTTTGTGCAAACTCCAGGGCCTGCGCAGATGAATCCACGCAGATTACACTTTCTGCACCGTGCTTTTTGCATTGGATACCAAAAGCACCAACGTAGCTGTAAACGTCGAGTACACGCGCGTCCCGCACATATGGCTTGAGACGCTCACGGTTTAGACGCTGATCGTAGTACCACCCGGTCTTCTGGCCGCCCATCAGCGGTATGTCGAAACGCGCCCTGCCTTCGCGTATTTCAACCGTTTCCGGAATCTTGCCGTATGCCGGTTCCACATAGGACTCCAATCCCTCGAGTTTCCTGACGCTGCTATCGTTTCTCCACAGTACCGCCTTGGGACGTATCACTTTGCGCAAAGCAGCCAGTACGTCATCTTTCATGCGCTCCATTCCAGCCGTTGTAAGCTGCGCCACCAAGACCTCACCGTGGCGATCGACAACCAGTCCCGGCAGTAAATCACCGTCACCAAAAACGAGGCGATAACAGGGATGATCAAACAGTTTTTCCCGCAACGACAAAGCAATCTTCAGACGATGTACGAGCATTGAACGATCCGGAGGATGTTTCTGATCGCGACTCAATACGCGTGCACAGATCAATGAGTGGGGATTAACATAGCCATAGGCGAGAAATCGGCCGTCGGCTCCGCGGATAGACACCGCTTCGCCAGGCTCGAACAGACGCAGTGGCGTGGCGTCCGTATCGATCTCGTTGCTAAACACCCACAAATGCCCCGCGCGGATGCGCCGGCCTTCGCGACGCTTGAGGCGCAAATGCCTGAGACGCTCGGTTATTTTCTCTGTCATGACGTCTTTGGCCCCACAAGCGGTATAGTCTTATTTTAAAGGTGCTCAGCTCATCATGCATCCAAAAACCTCAAATCGTCTGGGCACCGAGACCAGCCCCTATCTGCTGCAACACGCACAAAACCCGGTGGATTGGCATCCTTGGGGTCCGGAAGCACTGGAACAGGCCCATTCAGCCAACAAACCCGTGCTGCTGTCAATCGGCTACTCGGCTTGCCATTGGTGTCATGTCATGGCGCATGAGTCATTCGAAGATCAAGCTATTGCCTCGCTGATGAATCAGTTGTTTGTCAACATCAAAGTCGATCGCGAAGAACGACCGGACCTGGACAAGGTTTATCAAACGGCGCACCAGCTGCTAACGCAACGCCCGGGAGGCTGGCCGTTAACAGTCTTTCTTGATCCGACAGACAAGCTGCCATTTTTTGCCGGGACTTACTTTCCGCCTGAGCCACGTCATGGCATGCCGGCCTTCAGTGAGGTGCTAACGCGTGTTGCCGATTTCTATCGCTCGCAGCGCGAGGATATACAAAATCAAAAAACACCCATGACCGATGTATTTCGTCAGATCGAAGCAACGGAACCGGCACAGGGAGAACTAAACGATACACCACTACACGGCGTGCGCCGCGAACTGGAGCAGGCTTTCGACTCAAAAAACGGAGGTTTTGGCAGTGCTCCGAAATTTCCACATCCGGGTGGTATTGAGCGACTCCTGCGTCACTGGGCGGCAAGCCGCAACTCTGACGAGCCTGATGTGCGCGCATTGCACATGTCAACGTTCAGCCTCGACTCCATGATACGCAGTGGCGTTTATGATCAGCTCGGTGGGGGCTTTTATCGTTATTCCGTCGATGCCGAATGGCGTATTCCGCATTTCGAAAAAATGCTTTATGACAACGGCCCTTTGCTGGCGCTGTGCGCAGAGGCTTTTCAGGCAACCGGCGAGACCGTCTTTAATCGTGCGGCAACCGAGACGGCGGACTGGGTGCTGCGGGAAATGCTGGCTGAAGACGGCGGCTTTTTCTCCACGCTGGATGCAGATTCCGAAGGCGAGGAAGGTCTATTTTACGTCTGGGAGACGAACGAAGCGAAGGAACTGCTTGGCAAAGACTGGCCACTATTGTCAGAACACTTTGGCCTCAATCGGCCGGCTAATTTCGAAGGACGCCATCATTTGTACCAGGCGAAATCGATTGCCGAATTGGCCAAGCCCGCCGATGAGCCAGCCGACCAGTTGCGGACCCGTATCGACGGCGCCCGTGCCACGCTGTTTCAGACGCGTGACAAGCGCGTCCATCCACATCGCGATGAAAAAATCCTGACTGCGTGGAATGCGATGATGATTCGCGGTCTGGCAATCGCTGCGCGTCACCTCGACAAACCTGAATATGCCGTGGCCGCCAGTCGTGCGGTAGAGTTCTTGCGTAAAGAACTTTGGCGCGACGATCGTCTGCTGGCAACCTGGAAGGACGGCCGGGCACGCTTTCCGGCCTACCTGGATGATCACGCCTATTTGATCGATGCGTTGCTTGAGCTATTACAGTGCCGCTGGTCACGCGACGACCTTGCCTTCGCTATCGATCTGGCGGAACTGTTGTTGAGTCGCTTTGTGGATGAAGACAACGGCGGTTTTTACTTCACCGCCGACGACCACGAAGAACTATTTCACCGATCGCGCCCACTGTCCGACGATTCGACACCGTCAGGCAATGCGATCGCGGCCCGTGGTTTGTTGCGCCTGGGTTATCTTCTTGGCGATACCCGCTACATTGAGGCCGCTGAGCGCACATTGCGTGCCGCGTGGGATCCGATGCGTCAAAACCCGCACGCTCACACGAGCCTGACAAACTCGCTGGCTGAGTTTTTGCAGCCACCCGAGATTCTGGTACTGCGTGGCGCGCCAGAAAAACTCGCTCAGTGGCAGCAACGGCTCACCGCGGAATATCAGCCGCAGCGCCTGTGTTACGCGATACCCAACGAAGCAGACGGACTACCTGAAGGCTTGGCAATCCGCGCAGCGCGTGGCGAAATTTTCGCCTATCTGTGCCGCGGTCATACCTGCACGGCCGGGATGAGCCTGGAAGAGCTGACCCGCGACGTGAATTGATTTATTCAAGACGAGCTGCAAAACTGCCGCGTGGCTGGTGGGTCGGCTCGGCACCGATCGCGTACGACCGCTCCTGACCAGCTCGCACGAACAAGGGGAAAACTATGATGGCCTTAGTCGATTTTCTGTTTCGTTGGGGACACGTGTTGTTTGGCATCACGTGGATCGGAATTCTCTACTACTTCAATTTTATCCAGGGCTCCTACTTTGCCGAAGCCGACGGCGCTGCCAAGGCAGACGCGACCAAGAAACTGGTTCCACGTGCTCTCTGGTGGTTCCGCTGGGGCGCCATGTTTACTTTCCTGACCGGTGTGTACCTTTTGTACACACTTGGCAAGGGTGTTAATCAGTACATACTGCTGGGCGCAATAATGGGCATTTTCATGTTTCTTAACGTGTGGCTCATTATCTGGCCGGCACAAAAGATCGTGATTGGTCTAAGCGAAGGCGATGCGGGCGCAGCCGGACCCAAAGCGCTGCGCGCTTCGCGTACGAATACGCTCTTCTCAGCACCGATGCTGTTTGGCATGCTCGGCTCCAAGCACGGAACATTTAGCCTGGAAGGTTTTCAACAACCGAGTTTCGGCGACATGGGCTTTCTGGTACCACTGGTGCTGATACTGCTACTCGAAGCAAATGGCGTATTTGGCAAGATCGGACCGATGAAAAGCGTGGTCGGCGTCATCCACAGCAGCCTGGCCCTGACCGCAATCATGTTCGCCCTGGTCCACTTCCTCTAATATAAAACGGGTCTGTCCCCTCCCGGGGACAGACTCCTTTTTCATCTCCCCCCCCCATTAGACGGTGAAAAAATCACGGCCAGATGCCGCTCCTACGAATTGAGAGATCGCGATCGGCGGCGAGAAAGAAGACGGTCGTTTGTTTGCAGTGACTGCGTTCCTCGCCGGAGCTGCAAATAAATGCCGGCTTCTAAGCTCGCCGCTTTGGGATTGCGCGGGATTTGCCCCCCACCCTAACCCTCCCCCCTCCCGGGGGGAGGGAATAAAGAATCGCGGCAAGGATGCCGCTCCTACGAATTGAGAGATCGCGATCGGCGGCGAGAAAGAAGACGGTCGTTTGTTTGCAGTGACTGCGTTCCTCGCCGGAGCTGCAAATAAATGCCGGCTTCTAAGCTCGCCGCTTTGGG
>Ga0224508_10000137_pt1 | contig 76379 bp, 68 predicted proteins | sample SF_Jan12_sed_USG_4_FD_170157 | JGI IMG/M metagenome (GOLD analysis project Ga0224508, IMG submission 170157) | Sediment microbial communities from San Francisco Bay, California, United States - SF_Jan12_sed_USGS_21 | ecosystem: Environmental > Aquatic > Marine > Sediment | place: USA... | reverse complement strand
ACTGATGGGCTGCAGCAGGCCTTGCCGAGTCTCGCGGAGCATGGCTGTTCTTACCGCGAGCCGGGTGGATTCATTCGTCGCCTGACCGAGGATGAGGGAACCTGGATGGGCCATATCATGGAACATGTCGCGCTCGAGATTCAGAATATTGCCGGTTCCGGCGTTTCTTTCGGGCGCACCCGTACCACCGGTGAAACCGGCATGTACAACATGGTCTATGCCTACAAGCAACGCGATGCGGGTATCGAGGCCGGACACCTGGCGTTACGCCTGTTGATGCACTTATTACCCGAGCACCTGCAACAGCAGGTCGACCATCCCATCGACGCAAATTTTAATTTCGAAAACGAACTCGAGGAATTTGTCCACCGCGCCCAGCGCCGCGAGTTTGGCCCCAGCACCCAGTCGCTGGTCGACGCCGCGGTGGAGCGCGACATTCCCTGGTTGCGACTCAATGATTACAGCCTGGTGCAGTTCGGACATGGCAAGTATCAAAAACGTATCCAGGCCACGGTAACCAGTGACACCGGAACCATTGCAACCTCGCTGGCGAGCGACAAGGAGGGTACCCATAGCCTGCTCAGAGACATGGGTTTGCCAGTACCGAAGCAGGCCATGTTCAGTAGCGAAGACGAGGCTGTCAGCGCCGTTAATCGCATGGGTTACCCGGTTGTCATCAAGCCGCTGGATGCCAACCACGGGCGTGGCATCAGCATTAACCTGACTACCGATGAACAGGTGCGTGAGGCTTTCCATACCGCGAAGGAGCAGGGTAGATCGCGCTTCGTGCTGGCGGAGAGTTTTGTTACTGGTTATGACCATCGTATGCTGGTCGTCAATGGTGAACTGGTTGCGGTCGCCAAGCGGGTGCCGGGACATGTCGTCGGCGACGGAAAACTTTCGATCGCGGAATTGGTCGACATCGTCAATGCTGATCCGCGACGCGGCATCGGTCATGAGAAGGTACTGACCCGACTCGAGCTCGACGGCCAGGCGAAACGTTTGATGGAAGCTGCCGGCTACGATGAAAAGACGGTGTTAAAGAAAGATGAGATATTCTTCCTGCGCTCTACCGCAAATCTCTCTACCGGCGGTACTGCAATCGATCTGACCGATGTGGTACACCCGGATAATCGTGAAATGGCAGTACGCGCGGTACGCGCAGTCGGGCTCGATATTGGCGGTGTCGATTTTATCACCGACGATATCACCCTGTCTTACAAGGATGTCGGTGGTGCCATTGTCGAGGTCAATGCCGGGCCCGGATTCCGTATGCACGTCGCGCCGAGTGAAGGTGAGCCCCGTGATGTCTCCGGTAAGGTGCTCGACATGCTCTACCCACCGGGCACACCCAGCCGGATTCCAGTGGCAGCAGTAACCGGAACCAACGGTAAAACTACGACCACGCGAATGCTGACGCATATTATGAAAACCAGCGGTCATATCGTTGGTATGACTTCGACCGGTGGCATCCAGGTGGATGGGCGTGTAACAGTCAAGGGTGATATGACCGGCCCGCAATCGGCGAAGATTGTACTGCGCGACCCAACTATCGACTTTGCCGTGCTGGAAACGGCACGCGGTGGAATTTTGAGGGCAGGTCTGGGATACAGCGAATGCGACGTTGCCGCCTGTATTAATATTACCGCCGACCACATGGGTCTGGGTGGCATCGAAACCCTGGAACAGCTGGCGCGAGTCAAAGAGACCGTGGTGCGCGTTGCGAACGACACCGCGGTGCTCAATGCCGATGACAAACTGTGTCTCAAAATGGCGGACAATACCCGCGCCAGGCACCTGTGTTACGTGACCATGGATCCGACCCATGGGCTGGTACGTGAGCATATCCGTGCCAATGGCCGGGCCGTGGTGCTGGAGAAGGGCATTAATGGTGACATGATTACGATCTACGACAACGGTGCCCACATGCCGCTGCTGTGGACGCACCTGATACCTGCAACCATCGAGGGCAAGGCAATGCACAATGTGCAAAATGCGATGTTCGCGGCGGCTATGGCCTACAGTTTCGACAAAGACCTGGACGAAATCCGTAATGGCCTGCGTACCTTCGATACTTCCTTCTTCCAGAGCCCGGGGCGGACCAACGTTTACAACGAGCATCCTTTCAAGGTGATCCTCGATTACGCGCACAATCCTGCAGGTTTCCGCGCCATGGCAGAGCTGGCCGGCCGACTCGACCCGGTGGGGAAACGTACGATCGTTTTCTCGGTACCCGGTGACCGTCGCGATGAAGATATTCGTGAATCCTGCGAAGCCTGCTTGCCGGAGTTCACCCATTTTGTCTGCAAGGCTGATTTGAACCGCCGTGGTCGTGGACACGACGAGTTGCCACAGCTGGCGCGAGGTTATTTACTGGAACTGGGTGTGGACGATGCCAATATCACGGTTATTGCGGAAGAGCAGGCCGCGGTCGATCATGCCCTAAATGCCGCCGATGAAGGCGATCTCCTGGTGATTACCGCGGATGATCTGGCTGGCACCTGGAAGCAGATTGTCAATCTCAATAGTGAAAAGCGCGAAACCAAGGAAACCATTCCCGGCACCAAGGTGTTTCCGCCTGGAAAGGCAAAACGTTTTGTACTCGACCAGGACGAAGAATTGATCATCGATGAGCGTGGTGTGCGCCTGGCGAGCAGCGAACCCGAAGACGCCGACTAGGATCGATTCGGACTGAGCATGGAAATCCCCTTCCCTGATTCCAGTCGCCTGGTTGTCGATGGTTGCCGTCGGCTGACCGGTGCCTCGTTGGTATGGAGTAAGACCGGCGCGATTCTCGATGTGTTAATCCGGGACATGGACCAGGATGCGGTGCTCGACTGCTGGTATCGGCAGGTTAATAGCGTACTTGCAGAAGTGAACTGGAAGAATCCAGAACTTACTCATCGGGGTTTTGAAAATGGATTCAACCTGCTGCTTGCGGCCCCGATCGACCAGCTCTACAGCGCGGTGATGGTGCTTGAAACAACCTGGTATTTCTGCGCTTGCGAATTACTGGGAATCGAGGTCGAAGCGCAGCAGGTGTTGCTCGATGACATCCGCGAGCAAATGCAGAGCGAAAACAACAACGCTTTAGTCGGGCTCGAGGCTGCGGCCGCAGACCACGGCGTGGATTTACTGTTCGATGATGACATCGTCTCGATCGGTCACGGTGGTGGCAGTGCCAGCTTCGCGCTTGACCAGATCCCGTTACCTGGGCAGATCGACTGGGCCTCGATTCATGACGTTCCTGTGGCATTGATAACTGGTACCAATGGCAAATCAACCAGTGTGCGTTTGCTCGACGGTATCGCGCGTTCGGCCGGGCAACAGTCGGGAGTGACTTCCACCGATTTTGTGCGTGTTGGCGACGATATCCTCGATCAGGGCGATTATTCGGGACCAGGTGGTGCGCGTCTGCTATTGCGTGACCCGCGACTCGAGGTCGCCTTTCTCGAGATCGCCCGAGGGGGCATCCTGCGCCGCGGATTGGCATTACGGCATGCGCGTGCGGCATTGGTGACTAATGTTGCCCACGATCATCTGGGACAGTACGGAGTAAATACGCTGGCCGCGCTGACCGAGGCCAAGTTTGTTGTCAGCAAAGCCCTTGCCGAAAACGGGGTGCTGGTAGTAAATGCCGATGATGAACAAATCGTGGACTACCTCGCCGCTAAACCACAACAGAATCTATGCTGGTTCAGCCTGGATAAATCAAACCCTCGGATCCAGCAACAGATCGACAATCGAGGACGTTGCTGCTTTGTCGATGACGACAGCATCGTTAATTTCGATGGTGACAGCCTGGAACAAATTTGCCACGTCAACGATATCCCGATGACGCTCGATGGAGTAGCACTGCATAATGTGCGTAACGCCCTGGGCGCGACCGGCGTGGCCAGCGCGATGGGTTATACCGCCGAACAGATCGGCGCGGGGCTGTGTCGTTTCAATAGTGATGAACGCGATAACCCGGGACGATTAAATCATTTTAAACTGGCCAATGCGGTCCAGGTGATTGTCGATTTTGCGCATAATGCACATAGTGTCGAAGCGGTCACCAGCACTGTCGGGCGTATGCCGGCGCGCAAAAGGTGGGCCTTGTTCGGATCAGCCGGAGATCGTTCTAATGATGAAATAGCAGCTATCGCCAGGGGGGTCTGTGCGATTGAGCCGGACCAGGTTGTGATCGTGGAGGTTGAGGATTACCTGCGTGGCCGAGTGCCGGGTGAAGTCGGTGAAATCATGAAACAGGCCTGTCTGCAATGCGGTATGACGGAAAAGAAAATCCATTTTGCTGAATCTCCGCTTGCCGGCGTCAAGCTTGCGATCGAGCGCATGCAGGCCGATGATCTGGGCATGTTTCTGGTGTTATCGGAGCGCGACCAGGTCATTGACTATATTAAATCGAAATGATTAGTCGCGGCTTTGTCACTACTGCAATGCTGGTAACCTTGATGTTGTCACTGTTCGGCTGTGCTGGTGGCCAACCGAAAGCGATAGATGGATCACAGACTGCGTGTATCGAACCGCGACCGCAGATCTGCACCATGGATTACACGCCTGTCTGTGCTGCGCTTGCCAGCGGTGAAGAAAAGACTTATTCCAATGGCTGTAGCGCTTGTGCCGATGTAAACGTGGTTTCGCATCGGCTGGCCGCCTGCGAATAAAGCAATATCTCTAGATCCTTTTATTACGTAAACGCAGTGCGTTCGTGATTACCGAGACCGAGCTGAAACTCATAGCCGCGGCTGCAATCATCGGTGATAGCAGCAAGCCAAACAGCGGGTAGAGCACGCCGGCTGCGACGGGAACGCCCAGCGAGTTGTAAACGAAGGCAAAGAACAGGTTTTGGCGGATGTTTCGCATCGTGGCCCGGCTCAAGCGCCTGGCGCGCACGATACCGCGCAGATCCCCCTTTACCAGGGTCACGCCCGCGCTTTCTATGGCCACGTCGGTGCCGGTGCCCATGGCAATGCCGACATGCGCCTGCGCCAGGGCAGGAGCGTCGTTAATGCCGTCACCCGCCATTGCGACCGTATTACCCTCGGCCTGCAGTTTTTTAACGATATCCGCTTTTTGATCCGGCGAAACATCAGCCACAACACGGTCGATACCAAGTTTGCCGGCGACTGCCTGCGCGGTGGTCGGGTTATCGCCGGTTAACATTACGATCCTGACGCCCTCGGCATACAGGTCGCGAATGGCTTCTTGCGTGGATTGTTTGATCGGATCGGCGACGCTGATCAAGCCCGCGGCTTTCCCGTCGATTGCGACCAGCATCACGGTTTGTCCCTCGGCGCGGGCGGTATCGGCCTGCGTCGACAATTGTCGCACGTTGACCGCAAGCGCCTGCATCAATTTGAGATTACCGAGCGCAACGGCACGTCCCTCGATATTGCCAGTCACACCTTGTCCCGTGATCGACTCAAAATGGTCGGTGCCGGCGAGACTTATCTCTCTCTCCTCGGCGCCACGCACAATGGCTTCCGCCAGTGGATGCTCGCTAGCGCGTTCGAGGCTGGCAGCTAGGCGCAACACGGTTGTTTCGTCGAAACCGACGACGGTCGTAACCGAGACTAATTGAGGCTTGCCTTCGGTCAAGGTGCCGGTTTTATCCACCACCAGTGTATCGATCTTTTCCATGACCTCGAGCGCCTCGGCGTTCTTGATCAATACGCCCAGCATCGCGCCTTTACCGGTACCAACCATGATCGACATCGGTGTGGCCAGCCCGAGCGCACAGGGACAGGCAATAATCAGCACCGCGACGGCGTTGATGATCGCATAGGCGAGTCGTGGCTCGGGTCCGACCAGGCCCCAGACAAACATGGTCAGGATCGCAACCAGCACCACAGTCGGAACGAAATACCCCGCCACGATATCTGCCAGCTTCTGGATCGGTGCACGCGAACGTTGAGCTTCGCTAACCATGGCTACGATCTGAGCCAACAGCGTATCTGCCCCTACCTTTTCCGCACGCATCAGTAAACTGCCGGTGCCGTTCACGGTTGCCCCAATCAGGGTATCTCCGTCGTTTTTCTCTATCGGTATCGATTCGCCGGTGACCATCGATTCATCCACCGCGCTGGTACCGCTGGTAACAACTCCGTCGACCGGTATTTTTTCTCCCGGCCGGACGCGCAGGATATCACCGGCCAAGACCTGATCCAGGGGAATGTCTTCTTCGTTGCCATCGTCGCGCACAATTCGAGCCGTGTTGGGGGCCAGTCCAAGCAACAACTTAATCGCGGCATTGGTGTGGCTGCGCGCACGCAATTCCATTACCTGTCCCAGCAGTACCAGCGCGGTGATCACTGCTGCTGCCTCGAAGTAAACCGCAACCGTGCCGCCGGCATGAATCATGTCTGTTGGATAGATTCCGGGAAACAGCAATGCAACCACGCTATAACTCCAGGCCACGCCCACACCGATACCGATTAGCGTAAACATGTTGAGATTCCAGCTCTTCACCGATTGCCAGCCGCGCACGAAGAAAGGCCAGCCGCACCACAACACTACTGGCGTGGCAAATACGAACTCGATCCATTGCACCGTTTTCATCGCCAGACCATCCGGCAACAATGCAGGTGCCAGGTCTGCCACCATGGCTAACAGGAATACCGGCAATGCCAGCGCGACGCTAATCCAGAAGCGTCGACTCATGTCGATTAACTCTTCATTCTTTTCCTCGACTTCGATAGTACGCGGCTCCAGCGCCATACCGCATTTGGGGCAACTGCCAGGTTCGTCCTGTACGATCTCGGGATGCATCGGGCAAGTGTATTCGGTGCGGGTATTCAAAACCGGCGCACCCGCAACTTCGAGCGCCATACCGCAAATCGGGCAACTGCCGGGGTGATCCTGCTCGATCTCCGGATCCATGGGACAGATATACAAGGCCCCGCTAACGGGCTCTGCCATGGCCGCTGCTTGTTGAGCCTCGCCGCTTAAATATCCAGCCGGATCAGTGCTGAATTTTTGTGCACAACCCTGGCAGCAGAAATAATATTCGCTACCGTCAAACGGGTAAGAGAATTCGCGGTCAGCTGACACTTTCATGCCGCAAACCGGATCGGTCAGCTGGGCGGGGTCATGGTGATCGTCAGGGTCTTGCATCGTTCTCACTACATTGAAACCATTAATTTACATGATTATAAAGCCTGTAGTAACTACAGATACAAGGATGGAATCAAGATTTTATCCGGTAATAAAAAAACCCCGCCGAAGCGGGGTAGACAAGAGGAAAAACGAAGCGTTATTTAATTGCGGGCGACAGCGCCTGGAACGGAATTATTTAACGTTATAAATAAATTCCTGGATCTTGGTCGCATCGATCAACGTGTTCCAGCTTTTTGCGCCAGAATCAACAATTCGCTGGTTCCAATTTTTTATACGCTTACGGTAGACTTCCGGGTTGGCGCTGTCGTCGGTGAGCTTGATGACATTCATGGCTGCGATGTCGATGCCGTCAAATTCATCCTCGGCAAATTTGCGGACCACACCCTCCGGCAGCTCCTCTTTCATATCGCTAAAGACGAACATCACCTGGGTACCGGATTTGGTCGCTTTTAAATAATCTGAGCAAAGCATTAAAGCGCCACTGATATCGGTAAGGCGGGACTTGGCATTACCCTTGCCAAATTTGTCCAGTGTTTTTGCAATTGCCAGTTTTTGGGTGTTGGCTTTTGTGGGCCTGTAATCCAGGGTCAGTTTCGTCACCAGGTTTTCTTCCGCGTAGCTGTTACTGTCGATCTTGACAAAGAACAGACTGTCGCCAGGAATCATTTCGGGCACGATGCCGGCCTTGATGATATTGGCCACGTTTGCCTTTTCACCGGCGTAAGTGCCGGATATATCCATCAATGCACAAAATGAAGTTTCATATTGCTTGCTATCGGTGCAGGCTGAAACAACGACTGTTACCGATAGCGCGAGCAGAATACGTTTGATTATTTTTTCCATTGTATTCTCCCAGCTTAGCTTGCGCTGACCTGTTTCCCGCTAATCATATTGGCGATCTGCACCGGGATAATGATGTAGATGTCAAACAGGTGCACCAATATATTAAAGAATCCCTCGATCAGATAAGCGATCATGTTAGCCAGATGGCAGAGCAAGGTGATGAATACGGTATACATCTTGGCGAATGCATGCTGGCTGGCCTCGATAAACATTTCCAGTGGAATCGCGATTACCGCCAGAATCCATGGCAGCACAAAGCCGAGCATTGCTTGTCCAATCACAGTAATTCTTGAGTTGATTTCATTGGAAACCGACGCCGATCCTCCGGCCAGGCTGATATCAAGAGCGTTTTTGGCTTCGGCCAGGTTTTCCCGCAGGATCGCGAGCGATGCTTCTACCGAAGACAGAAACAAAAGCCCTAACAGGCAACCCCATAATATGATTTTACGCTTGCCCCGAGTCATATTGGCTATCTGGGGAAAGGTGTGGGTTACTCCTATTGCTTCAAATAGAAATATACCCAGGACCAGTTCCAACGCGACAATGACCAGTGCGGAGATTTCTGATACCGCCATTCCGGCTACGCGTACTCCGGCAGGTACCAGTTCAGACATCGGCAATGCAATCAGGTTAAAGTTGATAAAAGCGCCAACAAGGCCTACACAGATGACAATCAGTGAGATGATAAAAAGCTTGGTCACCTTCGAGGAGAGCATATCGATCGACTCGGGTTCAGCTGCCGAAATTTTTTCGTACTGAGTCATATATTTTTCAATATTACGGCTGTTTTCCATCACCTTGTCGACCTGGCTACTGATCTCTTTGCCCAGTTTTTCAACCCGCTTCCAGACCGGCGCCATCGATCCCAGTATCTTGTGGCGTTTTGCAGAAATGTCGCGCAGTTCTGACAGGGCTTTCTTTTCTCCCTCAACCGCAGATTTATGAATTTCACCCAACATACCTTCGATAATCCGGTCAGAGGTCGAACCCTTTACCTTGGCGATACTCTTGACCACTTCACTCCATCCGGGCGCTTCAGGTGTGACCTGCCCACACTCGTTATAGTCGGTCTCAAGCTGGCTGATTTTCTCGTCAAGTTTTAATTGTAATTTGGGATACCCGGCAAGACTTTTGGTATTCGCCATATCGATTTTTGAGAATTCCTGGAGAATTTCGCCCTGAATTTTGGCAACCCCGGATTCCAGCAGGACCTTTCTATCCTTCTCGCGCATGGCCTGCGCCGTTTCTTTGGTCCATTCGGCCAATTTTCTCAGGCCGCCAGCGGTTGCATCAGAAAAAGTCTGGATCATTTTATGCACGGGTTCCCTGGCAAAAAACAGGAAAATCATGCTGGCTGCTATCCAGACTGCGATTGAAACACCAGGCATTTCTGGTAAAAAGTAAAAACTCTTCATGGTGAGCTTCCTAATTTAATCTATGTTCGTGAATATTAGAGAATAGATGCCTTTTGCAGGAATGCTATTCGTGGTTGGCAATCGAAAGTGCGTAATGCCTCAATTTCGGACTTTTTGTCGCCGAAAAATAGTGCAGCAAAAATGCCTTTCTAGCCATACTCCAGCCATGCCTTTTCGCGACAAACCCGCTATACCAAAGGGCTGCGGTAATGCCGGAAACGTTTGACCAGGCCTTGATAATTTCCGTAACCATGGGACTAACCTCGGTTTTACTGAATGTAAGAAGACTTTAGGCAGGCGCTGTGAAAAATCGGTGAAAAACACGGAAAAAAAGCTATAAATTCCTGCAAGGCACTGTTTTATTTCGAAATACTGCACTTTCCAAGGCGTCACACAGCAGCCCTTGCAGGCGCCTGTAAGTTGAAACCTATGCTTATAAAGCTTTACTGGACACGCTGATGGCGGCTATTTTCTGGGTCGAAGATCAATCGCACTGGATCAGGAAGTTTTCTCCCGTGCTCGAAAACGAAGACTTTGACGGTAAGCCGAATTCGCTCGCAATTTATAATTTTGCCGAGGCCGCGCGGCAAAAGATCGCGCTGACCGAAAAGGATTCGCCGCCCGACGTGGCCCTGCTCGACGCGCGCATGAACGGCAATGACCAGGCCGGTTTTTCGGTTTCCAACGCGTTACGCAAGAAGTGGCCGCAATTACCGATTATTTACCTGTCGGAACACAGCGGTACCGAGATCGAGCGTGAAGCATTGGAGCAGTTTTCCGCCACCGATTTTATTGCCAAGCATCAAAATAATGTCGAGCAGGTTTTGTGCTGGCGTATCAAGGCGGTACTCAGGCAGGCATCGATCGATACCGACTTATCGTCAACGTTAAACATAATCTCCAGCGGTGAGCTGACTATCGATTTAAATACCTGGAATGTTTATTGGAAAGGTCAGCGCCTGATGAATCCGAGTAACGCCAAGCGACCATTGGCCCCGACGCCGAGAAAACTGTTGCGTGAGCTGATGGAATCATCGCCCCGACCGCTGACTGCGGGACAGATTGCGGAACGACTCGACATGGATCCCGAAAAGTTTTCCTACGCCAGTTACCGCCAGCATATCAAGACACTGCGACGGGCCTTCGACGCGGTTGAGGACGAGACGGCGAGTTTCAGCGAGCTATGTAACCAGGGCCAGGGGATTGTCACCTTCGGCGATGAAGGGGCTTACCTGTGGAAGCCGCCCGGCAACAACAAAAAATGAAACCAGCCCGAATTAATTATCCATGGCCCAGTACCCTGGCGGCATTGGCGGTCGTCACATGGCAATTCCTGTTGGCCAATGCCGTGCTGTTTACGGAGCATCCCCTGCCTGAATCCATGCGCCAGCAGGATAGCTTGCTGATTGCGGGCGCTCTACTGGTGCTATTGATGGCATTTGATGTCTGGCGCTTTCTCAAGGCAAGTGCCCGCTGCAAGAAACAATTAAGGCAGCATCAGGATCAGATCAGCGAATTGTTTGATTCGAAACGTGAGCTCGGAACGCGCGCTCGTACCTATTCCGATCACGCGGACAAGCTGAAAATGTTTATCAGTGAACGCCTGCTCGAATACATCGAATACGATGAAAAATTCTTACATTTCAAGAACATCGCCTCCGAAGTGCGCCATAATGGTGTGATTAGTTATGACAAGGCTCAGACCGCGCTTAAGCAGGCCCAGCTTAGCTGTGACGATGGAGAAGATCAGCAGTATCGTGAAGCTGCAGACGGCCTGCTTTATCTGTGGGACTTGCTCGATCTATCCACCACCGACAACATTACCCTGCATGTCGCTAACCAAATTTACGACTGTGAGGAACATTATTTCCAGGCCTTGTTGAACGATACCGGTAGCGAACCCGCACCTTTTCAGCCGACCTTTATGATGAGCCATGCCCTGCGACGCGCTTTGCTGCCGATTACCGAGAATCCTGACCAGCTCGGACTGAACCAGCAATGGCCGAAGCGCGGCAGTTACAGCGATGAGAAATTCAAGGTCCTGTTGCAGACCGATAGCGAAATGCTGGGCAATGAAAACCACATGGTTTTACTGATCGAGAACCTGCTCAACAATGCGCTTTTTTACGCCCAGCAAAAGGCTTACAAGAATCGCCATAGCAGTGTTTCAATACGCCTGGCACAACGCGGTGGTGAAGTTGTATTCGAAATCTATAATCGCGGCCCTAGAATCAACGATGATGAAAAAGACAAGATCTACCAGCTCGGTTTTTCGTCACGACGTATCCGAGAGCATCACGGCAAAGGCCTGGGATTGTATTTTGTCAATGAAATCACCAAGGGCTTTGAAGGTTCCATCGTGTTTAACAATATCGACAATCGTGAAGATTGCATTTCGCTTAGCGTTAAGCTTATCAATGGTGAAATATATAAAGAACGGCTCGAGATTGTCGACGTCAATGGCAAGCCGATGTGCCAGCTAGTGGAATCCGAAGAGCAGGCCGGCAAACGTCATGAGTGGTCATATTCGGCGCCGATCGCAAGTATCGAAATCAGTCCGGGGGCGGCAAAGAAGCCGCAGTTGATTTCCGCTCTGGAGAGTGGCATGGATAGCAGCCACTTCGATGCGACCGATCCTTTTTTGCCGCACTGGGTGCTCGACGTAAAAAATCGCAAGCGCTCTTCGAAACTGGTTTTTATGCCTCTCGATGTGCGCGGGGTTGAGTTTGTCGCGCGCTTCCCAACCGCCAAATCAAGGCTGGATAATCAGGACTGAGACGCCGATAATCAGCGCCATGTCCGATGCTATTTACTGGTCTGCCTGCAAAATTGCGCGCGAAATTCGCGCGGGTAAGTTGTCTTCGCGTGACATCGTCGAGGCCTGTCTTGAACGCATCGAACAGGTCAATCCTGAAATCAACGCGGTGGTACAACTGGCGGACGAGCGTGCGCGCAACGAAGCGGATGAACTTGATCGGCAAGCTGCTCGTGGCCAGTTCAGGGGTGCGTTACATGGCGTACCAATCACGCTCAAGGATTCGCTCGATACCGAGGGTATTGTCTCGACCGGTGGCACCATGGGACGTAAGGGGTTTATTCCGTCGCAGGATGCACCGGTGGTCGCACGGCTACGTGATGCGGGCGCGGTATTGCTCGGTAAAACCAATACGCCTGAGCTTACCTTTAGCGGTGAAACCAGTAACCTGATCTACGGAAGAACTAATAATCCTTATGATCTTGAGCGCAGCCCGGGGGGCAGTAGTGGCGGTTCGGCCGCTATTATCGCCTGCGGTGGTTCGGCGCTGGAGCTGGGATCAGATACCGGCGGCAGTATTCGCGAGCCAGCGCACCTTTGCGGTATTGCCGGAATCAAACCGACTTCCGGGCGCACCCCTCGAAGTGGACACATCGTCCCCTACGGTGGTGGAGTTCTGGACTCGTTAACCCAAATTGGGCCCATGGCGCGTTATGTTGAGGATCTTTCCTTGTCACTGCCACTAATCTGTGGCCCCGACGGAGAGGATCCTGCGGTGGTACCGGTTGCCATGCGTAACCCACGGGATGTTGATCTGATGGCATTACGTATCGCCTGGTATGCCGACAATGGTATTGTGTCGCCGCACGACGATATTCAGCGGGTGGTCGTCGAAACCGCACAGGCACTACAACAGCGAGGATTAAATCTCAGGGCACAATTACTACCTGAAACCCGCCACCTGGTAAATCTCATCACACAGCTGCGTGAAGCCACTAATGCCGGTTTCATTCTGCGCCTGCTGGAACTTTATGGCACCCGTGAACATGGTCGTGAGCTTGATGGCTACCTGACCGAGGAAGGCGTCGCCAATGCCAATCGTCTTGATCCGGCGCTGCTCGAAGCGGTCGACCAGGCGCGCAGCCGTGCACTCGGTTTTTTTAGCGACTATGACGCCATCCTGTGCCCACCCTCCTTTGCCATCGCCAGGCCTCACCAGGCATCACACGATGACAGTTTCGAACAATGGGGATATGTCCAGATTCATAACCTGCTTGGCTGGCCGGGGGTGTCGGTGCGTGCCGGAACCAGTACCGAAGGTTTGCCGGTTGGCGTGCAATTGGTTGCTGCGCCCTGGCGCGAAGATATCGCACTAGCACTGGCACAGGAAATCGAAAAGCTTATGGGGGGTTTTGAGCCGCCGCCGCTGTAATTATTGAATGATGGGTTCCAGCCTGGAGAGCTGGTCACGCCAGCCAGCCGAAAATCCCCGGACCTTGCGCTCCTCGATTAACCTCGATATCCGCATAAACTCGAATTCACGGTCTGCTTGAGGCAGGTTGCGGCGCAAAATCTCGATCGTATGCGAGTACGGGTGGCCAATCGCGATCGCCGAGCCCCTTTCGCGCGCACGGGTCAGCCAGATATTAAACTGCAGCCGGATCGACTCGGGATTGGGTTCATCGTCGAGGAAGACATCTCGCGTAATCGAATTCAGGCCGGCATCAAGCGCCTGTGCATAGGCGACACTGCGGGGTGAAGTGCGGCTGTCGAGAAAATACAATCCGGGGTTATAACCACGGATGCTGGCCATTACCGGGCGCATGAAAAAATCGAACTCGGTCAGGTGGCTGCCCATATGGTTGTTGACCCCGCGGATGAATGGAATTTGCGCCAGTAGCGAATGCACGTTGGCGGATATTTCGTCCTCATCCATCGCCTCGTTAAGGGCATTGGTTTCATGCGCGGCCGTTGAATGGATCGATTGCATCGGTAAATGCAAGATGACTTCCTTGTTGAGGCTGTGCGCGTGGTGGGCCAGTTTCTGGCTATAAACCGCACCGGGCAGTATGGCGTAGGTATGATCTCCGTCGAGATTGATAACAGCCCTGCCATTTTCCATCGAGTAGCCGAGGTCATCGATCACCAACGACAGTACCGGTCGTTGATCAGCCTGGGCACCGGTAGCAAAGGCGAGAAATAGAATCAGGCAGGCTCGAGCCATTGCGTGGTTTAGCCGCTACTGATTTGGTTCAGAATTATCAGGCCTTTCAGCAGGTTGAGTGCTTCGTATAGCTGAAAGTCGGTTTCTGCCAGGGCTTCGCTGTCGTCTTTGTCGCCGGCATCACTTTCGCCGTTTGGATTGCTCAAACGCCCTTCGAGATCGCTCTCGGAATAGGTTTCGCGGGACTTCTCATCCTCTGCGGACAATCTCAGGGTGCTTAATTTGATATCAGGCTCGATACCCGTGGCCTGGATTGAACGTCCGTTAGGAGTGAAGTAACGTGCGGTGGTCAGTTTGACCGCCGAACCATTGCGCAATTCCTGTATAGTCTGCACCGAGCCCTTACCGAAAGATTTGGTGCCCAGAATGATGCCGCGTTTGTGATCCTGTATTGCGCCGGCCACGATTTCAGAGGCTGAAGCGGAACCGCCGTTGACCAGCACTACCAGGGGTGCGCCGTTTAGACTGTCGCCGGGGGTTGCCAGGTAACGATGGCTGGAATCATCGAGGCGACCTTCCGTATAGACGATCAGTCCGTTGTCGATAAAGGCATCAGAGACACCGACAGCGCCGTTGAGAACACCACCTGGATTATTACGCAGGTCGAGCACCATGCCCTTGAGGCGCTCCTCTTTTTGCAGGTCGGAAATGGCTTTTAGCAAGTCCGTTGTGGTACGTGACTGGAAATTGGTAATCCGGACATAGCCATAACCCGGTTCGAGCATGCGATTCTTGACACTTTTCACGCGAATAATTTCGCGTGTTATTGTAATCACTAGTGGTTTGGGTTCGCCTTCGCGCACAATGGTCAGATCGATCGCAGTATTGGGCTTGCCGCGCATAACTTTAACGGCTTCGTTAAGCGTCATGCCCTTAACCGATTTGTCATCGAGTTTGATAATCAGGTCGCTGGCCTTGACGCCGGCGCGTGATGCCGGGGTGTCGTCAATGGGAGAAATAACCTTGACGAAACCATTTTCCATACCAACTTCAATGCCGAGGCCACCGAACTGGCCGGTAGTGCCGATTTTCAAGTCACTGAATTCGCTGGTGTTGAGAAACGCCGAATGTGGATCGAGCCCGTTGAGCATGCCGCGAATGGCGTCCTCAATGAGTTTCTGGTCGTCTACCGGCTCAACGTAATCCGATTTGACCTTGGAAAACACTTCGGTAAAAGCCTGCAAATCCTCAAACGGGATTTGATCATTGTCCTTGAGCGCGTAAACACTATGGCCCACCGCCAGTGACAGCCCCAGTAAGGTTCCACTCAAAAACCAGGTGGATGTTCGCAGATTTTGTAACATTCGATTCTCCGATAGGGCGCGCTGGCCGAAGTCGTGATTAAGTATTGTAGACCAGATAAGGTCGTATAAGTTGTAAACAGTTCAAAAGTTGGGGCCTGCAAAGCCTAATTCTACGGTAAAATATTGGAATTTTCAGATTTATACGTAGCGTTAGTCGAATCAGGATCAACCCGAGGCAAACTTATTTTTCGCTTTACACCAGCCCGTGGGATTCTGCGGCCTGCCTTTTTTGCGAATCTCGAAATACAGCCCCGACTTGTTCTGTCCGCCACTATTACCGATAGTACTGATGACATCGCCGGCTTCAACCCATTCACCGGCGGACTTGTAGAGTGACTCGTTGTGACCATAAAGTGATAAGTACGAATTACCATGGTCAATTATGACCAGGTTGCCGAGGCCACGAAGCCAGTCAGCAAAAGCAATCCTACCATGCGATACCGCCTTGACCTGACGACCATTGGGCGCCTCAATCACGACGCCCTGCCAGCGCAGTTCCGATTGCGGTTTGTTGCGACCAAAAAGTTTTTTGAGCTTGCCTTTGACGGGCCATGCGAGTTTACCTTTTAACTCTGCAAAGGCCTTTTGTGAAATTTCCGATTCAGGGGCGTCGACAAAAATTTCCTCGATCGATTTGATCAGGTTTTGTAACTGCGTGGCCTCATCCTGAAGACGGGAAAGGCTCCCGCCCTGCTGCTTTAATTCTTTGCTGAGTGAACTAATGATCGTTTTGCGTTTACCGAGATCTACTTTCAGCTCCTTTATCTGTGTCTCCAGTGACATTTGATTCTGCTCCAGCTCGAGTTGTGCCTGACCAATCAGTTCTTCCGTAGCGATGATCTTGTCGATATTTCGCTGCACGTCATTGATTAAAGCAACGCGAGCATTCGAAAAATACTGGTAATAAACCAGGTTGCGTTGTAACGCTTGCGGATTCTGCTGAGAAAACAATAGCTTAGCTCTTTCCTGGCGACCGAGGGTAAACGCCGCGTATACCTGCTCGGCGAGGTAATCATTCTCCTGGCTAAGCTTTTGTTGATGCTTCAAACGCGTAGCCCGCAATGTTTTGAGTTCGGACTTTTTAGCGGTGATTTTTTTATCCGTTGCGCTGATTTGTTGATTGACCTTGCCAATCTTGCGTTCAACTGATTTAAGTTGTTTGGTATAGCTCGACTTGTTGTCTTCCTTGACATCGATGGACTTCTTTAGCTTGTCAATTTTACGCAGCAGGGTTTTGAGCTGCTTTTCCTTGTCTGACTTGTCATCTGCCATCGATGCCGTGTTAAACACCAGCAACGCAAGCATTAGCAACAACAACAGTTTACCCGGCAACGATCTAGACATTGACTCGATGTTTATTCATAATCATTCGCTAATATTAACGTTTGGTAATACGCTTAAGCAAATGAAAACTGAATCCCTGGCGGCAATTGATGGCGAACAACTGCTCGCGCGCGCCGCTGACATTGAAATTGCTTCGCGCTCGCTCAAGGCCATGTCACACCCGTTGCGACTGAAAATCCTGTGTACGCTTGGAAATCGTGAAGTCTGCGTACAGGGAATCGTCGAAAATGTCGGTACTTCACAAAGTAATATTTCGCAACATCTCGCCATTTTACGCGATAAAGGTATACTGTCGTCGCGCAAGGATGCGAACAAGGTTTTTTACCGTGTCGGTGATGAACGCACGCTGCGACTCATTGGAATGATGCAGGAAGTGTTTTGTACCGCCGACTGAATATTTATCTTTAACGGCCTGTTTTTCCTGCTCTTATGTTAACTCAAATTTCTGAATTTGCGGTCAATCATCCGTATCTGGTGATGGCCTTTGCGGTTTTGCTGGCGCTGGTTTTTTTCAATGAAATGAAAATAGCAACCCAGCGTTTTGCCAGCCTTACCCCGGCCGCCGCGGTACAGTTGATGAATAAAGAGGATGTTGTCGTGCTTGATGTACGCGAACCCTCGGAAACAGTCGGCGGGAAAATCGCCAGGGCGATCCAGATTCCGGTTGGCGCGGTAGCAAAACGCGTCGATGAACTGGAGAAATTTAAAGACAAGACCCTGCTGGTTTATTGTAAATCGGGTGCGCGTGCCGGAATTGCCTGCAAGGAACTTAGCAAGAATGGATTTGACAAGGTTTACAGCTTGAATGGCGGCTTGTTGGCCTGGCAGGATGCCCACTTACCATTGAGTAAAAAATAACCCATGAACGAGACATCAGAACCCAATAAGAAGTTTGGCATCCAGAAACTCTACGTCAAGGATGCATCCTTTGAATCCCCGACGTCTCCACAGTCGTTCAGCTTTAAAAAATGGAATCCGAAAATAGAATTGAATCTGACCAACGACCAGACGCATATCGATGGCGATGTTTACGAAGTCGTGCTAAGCGTTACCTTGACCGTATCGCATGAGGAAACTACCGCGTTCCTGGTCGAAGTTCACCAGGCCGGCTTGTTCGAAATTGCTGGATTTGACGATGAGCAAAAAAACTTTCTGCTCGGCAGCCAGTGTATGACTATCCTGTTTCCCTACGCCCGTGAAGCGGTTTCGGATTTATCAGTACGCGGAGGCTTTCCTCCTCTCACCATGTCCCCGGTTAACTTTGATGCGGTGTATCAACAACACCTGCAGCAAAAGCAGGCGGAGCAGGACGAAACCGGTGCGCCGCATTAAGCCCGATGACTGAAAACGTTGCCGTGCTTGGTGCAGGTTCCTGGGGGACTGCGCTCGCGATTCAATTAGCACGTAACGCATTGCAGATCAGGCTCTGGGGCCACGAGCCCGCTCATATCGAACGTTTGCGAGCGCTGCGCGAAAATACGGACTATCTCCCCGGATTCAGGCTGGCTGACAATATTGATCCGGTCGCAAAGCTCGAACTCGCTGTTACCAATGCCCCTTTTTTGCTAATTGCAATCCCGAGCAAGGGATTTCGTAGCTTGCTGAAAGAAATAAAACCGTTGCTAAGTGAAAACCAGGCCCTGTTCTGGGCCAGCAAAGGATTTGAGATTGAAACCGGCATGCTTTTGCATGAAGTCATCGATCAGGAATTGCCGCGGCATCGCTATGGCGTGATCTCGGGTCCGACCTTCGCCACCGAGGTGGCGCGCGGGTTGCCTGCGGCAATCGCTTGCGCGGGTAACGATGCCGAGACCACGGCGGCTTTTGCCGAGCGCCTTCGAGGCCACCATTTTCGTGCTTATACGACCGAGGATATCGTTGGTGTCGAGCTGGGTGGTGCCTTGAAAAACGTGCTTGCGATAGCGGTTGGAGTTGCCGACGGGCTGGGTTTCGGTGCCAATACGCGAGCTGCCCTGATGACGCGTGGCCTCTCGGAAATCATGCGTCTCGGAACCAGTCTCGGCGCCCACCAGGAGACCATGATGGGATTGGCCGGGCTCGGCGATATCATCCTGACCTGTACCGATGATCAGAGCCGCAATCGACGCTTCGGTTTAGCGTTGGGTAAGGGTAAAACGGTGTCGCAGGCCGAGATCGAAGTCGGTCAAACCGTCGAAGGGCTGCGTGCGGCAAAAGCGATCTATAACAAGGCGCAGCAGCTAGGCCTCGACTTGCCGATCATTCAGGAAGTCTACCGCGTACTTTACGAGGGCAAAGATCCCCACGACGCGGTGCGCGACCTCGAAAATCGTCCCCAGGGCCACGAATAAACTGACCTATTGCCTGAATCCCTGTTGCCTCCAGGCTTCATAGACGGCAATTGCAACCGTATTTGACAGGTTCAAACTACGCGAGGTTGTCGTCATGGGGATACGCAGTTTATGGTCTCCATCTAGTGACTCCAGAATTTCCATTGGCAAACCACGGCTTTCGGGACCAAATAAAAGCGCATCTTCTGGATCGAAGGATGCCTCGCTATAGGTTTTACTCGCTTTGGTACTAAATGCATATAAATCATTGAATTTGAGCGAATTTATGAATTCCTGGTAACTGCCATGAAGGCTCGTTTCAGCCCATTCGCGATAGTCGAGGCCGGCGCGCCTCAATTGCTTATCGTCTAGTTCAAATCCCAGCGGTTCGATCAAATGTAGCTGGAATCCCGTATTTGCCGCCAGGCGCATAATATTGCCGGTATTAGGCGGGATCTCAGGCTCGAAAAGGACGATGTGCATCAGGTTGAAATAAATTTTAGCTAATAACTTGAAATAACCCTGCTATGGGCTAATATTTTCAGCAGTGACAATAAGTTATAACAATTTTCTTAAGGAAACTCTAGGATAGAATTCGATCAGAATGGAGTCTGTACCTTTCGCGCGTTGATGCGAAAGTTTTTCATTTATGGGGGGAGCAGATACCTGCGCCCTTGGCGCATAACTTGCATAGATATTAGGGATAACACTCGGAGTAAAACGTGGGCCTGTTTTCCACAGTGAAAAAAGAGTCTCAAATCGGCATTGATTTTCTGCGTGATGGGATCGCAGTAGCGCAGGTGCGGACTGGAAAAAATAATCCAGGTGACATTATCCGTAGCGAATTCGTCGCTGCTGCCGGTCAGGAGGCTCAGGCCGAGGCTCTGAAAGGCTGGGTGCGTGATAACAACTTACAGAAGACCCTCTGTAATTGCCTGGTTGCGAACGACGACTGTGATATTTATCAGGTTGAGAGACCTGAAGTCGAAGATTCCGAGATGATTCAGGCGGTGACCTGGAAAATCAAGGACTTGATCAACTACGACGTTGCCCATGCGGTGGTCGATAGTTATCCGATGCCGGGTTCGAGCAAGAACAAACAGCAACAGGTCGGAGTGGTTGCAGCCCGGGAAGCTGTCGTCAGCAGCTATGTCGAGAGTATCAAGGCTACGGCCCTGGAACTGAATGTACTCGACGTTCACGAACTGGTCCGTTCTAATCTCGAGGTCGTGCAAGATAGCGCGGAGCAAAGCCTGGCGCTGCTGACACTGACCACCAGCAACGGCTTACTAAGCGTTTATCACGACACCGACCTCTACGTGTCACGCGAGTTCCCGATTGGTATCGATCAGCTCGAACTGGCTTCCAGTGACGATGAAAGCGCCTTTGATGCATTGCTGCTCGAGATACAGCGTTCGCTGGATTATTTCGAGAGTTTTTACGGTATCGGTACAGTTACCAATTTACAAATATTTCCGCAGTTAAATGCGACCGAAAAGATGGCGATGTACCTGCAGAATTTATCCAATTTCGATATCGATTTCATCACCTTTGGCAGTCCCGGACTCGAACCGCACTGCTTTCATGCGTACTGTGCGGCATTGCGGGGTATAACTTCGTGATCGTTCAACAAATCAATCTTTACCAGGAGCGATTCAAGGAGAAAAAGCTCTGGATCTCCGCAATCCAGGTTGCGGCGGCCCTGTTGCTAGTGATCGCTGCGGCTGCAATATGGAGCTTCCTGTTGTACCACGAGTTCGAACAGGCCGAGCAACGCAATCGGCTAGTCAAGGCGGAACGGGACCAGTTAACGGCGGAATTTACAACCGCCAATGCCGAGCTTGCCAAACTGCTTGAAGATAACCGACTAGATCTCAAGATTGAAAACACCGCGCGCCAGATTTCTGCGCGCAAGAGGGTACTAGATTTTGTCGACGCCAACCGGTTTGGATCGGGCCAGGGTTTTTCCGATTTCCTGGTCGCGTTGTCCAACCTTCATGTCGATGATATCTGGCTTAACCAAATTCGTCTCACCGAGAACTTTGTTCAGATCAAGGGTAGCGCCCTCAACGCCACGGAAGTTCCTGGCTACTTCGACAGTTTTAGCGCCGAGCCGATATTTCAGGGTAACCGCTTCGATTTGTTCCGGCTGAGCAGAGCCAAAGACAGCGACTGGAAAGTTGATTTTGAAATTGCTACCAGTGGTGACTTCAATGAATAGCAAGCTGAAACAATACGCACAGTGGTTTAACAACCAGTCTTTGCGTGAGCGTGGATTGATCGCAATTTCGTTAATTGTCGTAATCGGCTTCGTGTGGTGGATTAATTATGCGACGCCAAGGATGACGAAAATAGAAGCTCTGCAAACAGAAAATCAGCGTATCGCTCGTGATGTTGAAAATACGCATGCTATTTTGCGCGATATACGCCAGACCATGGCATCCGGCGTACAGCAGGAAAAAGAAGTTCAGCTGGTTAAGCTTGCCAAAGATTTAGCCGCACTGGAGGATCGGCTCCGGGTAACCACGATCGAGTTGATTGATCCGGAAAAGATGTTTCAGTTAATGAATCAACTGATTTATCAGGATTCGCGTCTAAAGTTGTTGAGCCTCAAGCGCCGTGAAGTAAAACCGGCCATCCCCTCGGATAACGAAGATGAGCCCAACGAAGCGGGCATCTATCGGCACGTGCTTGAAATCGAGTTTGCTGGAAGTTACCTCGATATTCTGAGGTACATGCAGACGTTGGAAGCGCTGGACTGGAAACTGCTCTGGGACGAGATTGAAATGGTAAGCGACGAATATCCGAAGGTTACTGTCAAAGTCGTGATTTCGACTCTGTCGACGCGCAAGGAATGGGTTGGGGTCTAAATGCTGCGCATCATTTCAACTTATATCGCGGTGGTAGTCCTGCTATCACTGGGGTTTCTTGGCGTTGGTACGATGGCGAAAGCAGCGGAATTGCGCAACCCGATGCAACCCCCGCCGTATGCATTGCAGAAATTTCGTCAGGCCAAATGGACTGGTAAGCGCACAACCACATCAACAAAGGCGATAAAGCCACAACAGAAGCCGCTGCAACTCACATCAATCCTTTATGCAAGGGAGCGTAAAGTCGCGATCATTAACGATCAGATGCTTGTGGTTGGTGATCGTATCAGGGGCGCCGAACTGGTCAAGTTGACGCGTGCAACAGCCCGCCTGATACGTAAGGGAAAGGTTATCAATTTGAGCCTGGACAACAATTTAACAACTGTCAGAAAAGAAGCTGTCGAGAGTGACTTATGATTAAGCAACGCCTGTGTATCATCATGTTGGCCGGACTTCTAAGCGCCTGCGCTTCGTCACAGAATCGGGAGGTTGCGCAGCAAAATAGGCAAAGCATCGACGATGCGCTGATTGAAGCCGCTGCGGTAGTGATCCCCGATGCGAAATCGCCTCCTGACGAAATCCTCGATCAACTGGTTCCCGGTAGCAGCATCGCTGTACCCGGACTGGAACAGGATCTAAAGTTCGAAAACGCGTTCGATATTTCAGTCTCGAAAGCACCTGCACGGCTGTTTTTCATGAGCCTGGTAAGGGAAACTAATATCAACATGGTAGTACACCCGAGCGTTGAAGGCGAAATCTCGCTCGATTTAAAGAACGTGACCGTGGCTGAGGTCATGCAGCTTACCCGTGAAGTCTATGGTTTCGAATTCAAGCAAAACGACACTGGCTATATCGTACTGCCTGCGCGTATCCAGTCAAAAATATTCCCGGTTAATTATCTCAATGTCAGTCGTGCCGGAGAATCCTTGATGACCGTCAGTTCTGGTCAGATCGAAGGATCGGGTAACCGGGACAGTAACGAGAGTGACAACTCGTCTGGGAACAGTTCGCTAAAATCCAGCAGTATAAGCACCAGTAGCGTGGCAGACTTCTGGTCAGAGCTGCGGGCTACGCTGGTTTCGATTGTGGGCGATGGCCAGGGGCGTTCGGTGGTGGTTGACCGCCACGCCGGACTGGTTATCGTGCGTGCAATGCCGGGAGAACTGCGCGATGTTGAAGACTATCTCGAAAACGCCCAGGATAACCTGCAGCGCCAGGTAATCCTCGAAGCCAAGGTTATCGAGGTGGATCTTAACGATGGCTTCCAGTCAGGTATCGACTGGGCCGCGATATCGTCCAGCCGCGACCTGGCGATCGGTAACGCCGGCGTGGTCAGAGGTGTTGGCCGTGTGCTTGCGGACGAGGCCGGCACACCCTTGCTTGACGCGGCAGGTAACGCGGTGCTTTCTTCCAACCTCGATCTCGGCAATATTCCCTACGCCAACCTGTTTGCCGTGGGTAGCTCGTCGAGCACATTTGCCTCGCTGATCACGCTGCTCAGCACCCAGGGTAACGTACACGTGCTGTCGAGCCCTCGGGTTTCCACCGTTAACAACCAGAAAGCTGTAATCAAGGTGGGTACGGATGAATTTTTTGTCACCGAGGTGTCGTCCGACAATACCAGCACCGCCAGCGGCACGACCACGACACCGGAGTTGACCTTGACCCCGTTTTTTTCCGGCATTGCACTCGATGTAACACCACAAATCAGCAAGGAGGGCGATGTCATACTGCATATACACCCCAGTATCAGTGAAGTCGATGATCAAACGAAGGTAATCACCCTGGGTGGCGAAAGCTTCGAATTGCCGCTGGCACTTAGTACGGTGCGAGAGTCCGACTCGGTTGTAAAAGCACAAAACGGCCAGGTCGTCGTGATCGGCGGATTGATGAAGAATATCACCAGCGATGAAGTTAGTGGTGTGCCAGGAGTTAGCGATGTTCCATTTGTTGGCGAAGCCTTCAAGCAAAAAAGGAAAGTTAACCGGCGCAGTGAACTGGTTATCCTGTTGCGACCTATCGTCGTCGACAAGAACCGCGTCTGGTCTAATTATATTCAGCAGAGTGTTGATCGAGTCAAACAATTAAACGCTTCTTCCGTGGAGGGTGAATAATGTACGAACGATACTACGGACTTTCGGAAAAACCGTTCAGTCTGACCCCGGATACCGGGTTTTTTTACCAGTCTTTTACTCATAAGGAAGCACTCAACGTATTACGCGTGGCCATTGGCTCTGGTGAAGGTTTCATCAAGGTGACCGGTGAGGTGGGCACAGGCAAGACCTTGTTGTGCCGAAAACTGCTTCAGGCACTGGAGTTGAATTTTGATACAGTATACATCCCCAATCCATACATGGGTTGCAACGCCTTGTTCCATGCAATTTTAGTCGAAATGGGCATAGCGGACAGGCTCAACAAGGCAAATTATCTCACCTGTATCAACGAGTATTTAATCGAAAACGCGCGTCGAAATCGCGGTACGGTCATCATTCTTGACGAGGCGCAATCAATACCCGAGGAGAGTCTCGAAGCGATTCGTCTCCTCAGTAACCTGGAAACCGGTAAGCGAAAATTGGTACAGATAGTCCTGTTTGGGCAGCCCGAACTTGATGCCATACTAGCAAAAAGTAACGCGAGGCAGTTAAAGCAAAGAATCGGGCATGCCTATCAGTTGAAGCCGTTAAACCAGGTCTCAATTCGATCGTATCTGCAGCATCGGGTCAGTTTAGCAGGCTACCGTGGGCCCGAGTTATTCGATGACAGCGCACTACGCCGGCTGTATAAGCTTAGCCAGGGTATACCCAGGATTATCAATCTGCTATGCAACAAGGCGTTGATGCTTTCCTACGCCAGCGGCGAGTTCTATGTCAAGGGTAAGCACATAGAGGCGGCAGCTGCTGACAGCCAGATGCAATGAGTGTTATCAATAACGTTCTCAAGGATCTCGAAAGCAGGGAAAGTCAATTCACCCCGATCGAAATTGATACGATCGGGGTCAGATCTACTCCTACGCGCGACCTGAAACCACTTTTATTGATAGCGCTGTTGTTATTGTTATTGATGGCGGGAGCATGGATTTATCTGCAGGACCAGCTCATTAGCAGTAGTACTTCTGCGGCACCATCGATAGCAAGCACCTCGCCCGCAATAACTGCATTGCCGGTGGCCGAAGCGGAAGTCGATCATGTCGTAGTCACGGATCGAATGATCGGTAACCAGATTATCGGCCTGCAGATTCGTGAATCCGAAGACGATATGCGCATGGAGTTTGCATTGCGGGACAAGGTAGTCGCGTTTCTGAAGGAACGTGGTGAAAATAGTTTTGGTTATCATTTGCGCGATATAGAAAGTCAGATATTTGCGCCGGTGATAAGCGACAACCGCTGGATCAGGGAGCTTGCTATCGCTCCCTCGAATAGCGGGGTGGATGTCAGTTTTCAAACGGCAGAGGATATCCTGGTCGAAACCCGACAGAGCCTGGTAAATGGGGAACCCGTCTGGGTGATCAATTTACGCAAAAAGGCTGCACCGGTGGTTGTGGATACCGTAGTCGATAGTATGGCCGCCGGCGAGCCAAGTGCGATCAAGGCGCAGCAAGCCCCGGAAACGATGGAACTTGCATCGACCAATGCAGCGGCAGACGAGGTCGAGCTGGAGTCGCAACAGGCCTCGGCTTCCGCATCGTCAGACGCGGTTGTTAAACTCGATATAAAATCTACCAATCCAAATGCGAAGACGATCAATCAACTCGAATACGCGGTTGCATTGATGAATTCCCGTCGGTTTGCAGAGGCCCGGACGACACTGCAGAACCTGCTGGGGGGTAGCGAAGACTACGATGCACGTAAACATCTGCTCGCGCTTTACGGCAGCCAGAATCAGCGCGGTCGATTTCTTCGCCTGGTGCGCGATTCGATGGCGACTTATCCCGACGATCTGCTGTTCAAAACCGAGTATGCGCGATCGTTATTCCAGACGGCAGCCTATCGAGCTGTTATCGATTTGTTTGCAAGTGAGGTTTCAGTGAATACTAGTCTGCAGGCGCTGGTGGCGGCCAGTTACCAGCGACTCGACGAACATGAAGGCGCAATCAGGCATTATCACCTCGCACTCGAGCAGGATGCGACCAATGCCAAGAACTGGATCGGGCTCGGAATTTCCCAGGAGCAGACCGCTGCGCTTGAAGGCGCGCTCTTCTCTTACCAGCAGGCCGCTAAACTGGGTAACTTAAATAATCGCCTGCAGGCATTTGTCGACAACAAAACTCGGACGCTGGGGCAGGTGTTGAATTAATGGCGTTCACCAAGAAAATAAGACTGGGTGATTTACTGGTTGAAAAAGGCCTGATCACCGAAGACCAGTTACAGCACGCGCTCAGCGAACAGAAAAAACTCGGTCGAAAACTTGGCGGTACCCTGGTAGAACTGGGTATGATCGATGAGGATAGCCTGCTCAATTTGCTTGCCAGCCAGTTGAATATCCCGTTGATTGACATCAACAATTACAACTACAGCAACGAAGTTGCCAAGCTGTTACCGGAGTCGATAGCCAGGCGTTACCGTGCGCTCGTGCTCGAAGACCGTGAGCGGGATTACCTGGTGGCGATGGCCGATCCCACCGACATCTACGCGCTCGATGAAATCCAGTCGAAACTAAACAAACCGGTAAGCCAGGCAATCGTGCGCGAATCCGCGCTGCTTGAAAATTTCGACCTGGTTTATCGACGCACTGAGGAAATCAGCGCGCTCGCGTCCGAGCTCGGTCAGGATCTTACCGACACCGCAACTGACCTGAGTGAATTGCTGCAGACCGAAATGACCGATGCGCCGGTGGCAAAGTTACTGCGGTCAATTTTCGAGGATGCGGTTCAGGTAGGCGCTTCCGATATTCATATCGAGCCCGACCAGCACGTGATTCGAATTCGCCAGCGTATCGATGGTGTCCTCTACGAACAAGTCATGCAGGAAACCCAGATTGCACCCGCGGTGGTAGTGCGCTTGAAGCTGATGTGCGGACTGAATATCTCCGAGAAACGTCTGCCACAGGATGGACGTTTTCACGTGCTGGTCAATAACCGCGATATCGATGTGCGTCTGTCGACCATGCCGGTGCAGTACGGTGAGTCGGTGGTCATGCGCCTGCTTGACCAGACCAAGGGTGCACTCGACCTGGAGCAACTCGGCATGCCACCCGAACTGTTACATCGGTTTCGCAAGAATTTTCACTTACCCAACGGTATGATTCTCGTTACCGGACCTACCGGTAGCGGTAAGACCACCACGCTCTATGCTGCGCTTTCGGAATTAAACGTCAAGGAATCCAAGATCGTCACAGTCGAGGACCCGGTGGAATATCGTCTTGATCGCATCAACCAGGTACAGGTTAATCCGCGCATCGGGCTTACCTTCGCGAGCGTGTTGCGTTCTGCCCTGCGCCAGGACCCGGATATCATCATGGTGGGTGAGATGCGCGATGCGGAAACGGTCGAAATCGGCGTCAGTGCGGCCATGACCGGCCACCTGGTGCTGTCGACACTGCACACCAATGACACTATTTCGACGGCAACCCGGCTCATGGATATGGGTGTTCAGGGATACCTGCTCGCATCCACGCTGCGTACCATTATCGCCCAACGCCTGGTACGCAAGGTGTGCGCGAGCTGCAGCGAAGCCTATACACCGACCGAATTCGAAGCCGGCTGGCTGCGCGACGATCTGTTGATCGATATCAATCAGTACCAGTACCAGAAAGGCCGCGGCTGCAAGCAATGCGGAGAAACCGGGTACCAGGGGCGCATGGGTGTTTACGAGTTACTCGACATGAATGCGGAACTGGCGGAAAAACTGCGCCATGATGATTCGCAGGGCTTTGTCGAGGCCGCCGAGCGCGCGCCTGGCTACCAGCCACTGGTCATGGTTGCGCATATCCATGCGGCCAACGGATTGACGACGATCGAAGAAATGCTGCGCCTGGCCGGTGAAGTGCCAGACGATGTACTCGATCATCCACCGGTGCTGGAGATCGATGACTGATGCCGTTTTACGAATTCAAGGGTAGAGGTGGCAACGGGCAACTGGTCGATGGCGAGATCGAAGGTTCCAGTACCAACGCGGTTGCCGGTGTACTCATGGATCGCGGGGTTATCCCGATTTCCATCGTCGAAAAAAAAGTGCAGGTCGACGTTATCGACGTCATCAAGGATCGCTTCGATCTGCACAAGATCAGCATCGAAGAATTACTGATGTTTACGCGGCAAATGGCTGCGTTGATCAGGGCGGGCATCCCGATTACAAGAGCGATTACCGGCATCCTGGAATCGGTTGAAAATCCACTGCTGGTAAAATCTCTGCGTGATATTCTCGAACAGCTCGAATCCGGACGTAGCCTGTCGGTTTCCTGCGCGCGCCATCCCAGGGTTTTTTCCAACCTCTATATCAGCATGATCCAGGTTGGTGAAAATACCGGGCGCCTGGAAGAGTCGTTTGCATTGATGGCGGATTATATCGATCGTAATCGTAGGATCACGCAGAACATCAAGACCGCGCTGCGGTATCCCACCACGGTTATCATTGCGATGGTCGTTGCCATGGGGATTGTCAATCTGTTTGTAATTCCAAAGTTTGCGAGCTTCTTTGAAGCCAATGCACTGGAGTTACCCTGGCAGACGGTACTGCTTCTCAACACCTCCAATTTTTTGGTTGAGTACTGGATGCTGGTGTTCGGTGGGATAATAACGGCCTTTATAGCCTTTAAGCGATACATTGGCACCGTAAACGGGCGTTACAAGTGGCACAGGTTTATCGTCAAGGCACCACTGGTTGGAGAAATTCTACATCGGTCTTTCATGGCCCGTTTCGCGCGCTCCTTCTCAATGGCCTACAGTGCCGGGGTGCCGATTGTGCAGGCGATGGGCGTGATTTCACGCTCGATTGGAAATGATTATATCTCGGGCCATGTTAACGGCATGCGCGAGGGTATCGAACGTGGTGAGGCGCTGACGCGCACCGCGAATCAGACCGGAATGTTCACGCCGGTAGTCATGCAAATGTTCGCGGTCGGTGAAGAGGCTGGAAACCTCGATGAAATGATGACCTTCATAGCAGACTTCTACGAAGAGGAGGTCGACTACGACGTCAAAACTCTTTCCGATAAAATTGAGCCATTGATCTACGTCGCATTAGGCGGCATGGTGCTGGTGCTCGCGCTTGGTATCTTCGTGCCGATGTGGGATGTGGCGCAACTCGCGGGACGATGAGCACTATCGGTTCCCACCCGGGGGCGATCAATTTTCGTCTCTCCGTGATGGTTATCCTGATCCTGCTGTTTATATATGTGTTCCTTCACTATGCGGAAAAGGCCGAGCAAGCGATCGAGCTTCAATCGATACAGCAGGCTCAACGAATTATCAACAGCGGGCTGGTTATCGTTTTTGCAACCTATGCAAGCCAGGGCAGGCTTGTTGAACTGGCGGATCTCGAGGGTGCTAATCCGTTTGAGTTTCTAAAGGAATACCAGGTACTTCCGGTAACTTACCAGGGTGAAATTGAAGTAGCTGGCTCAAGCATGCCGGAAAGCGGTTGGTATTACCTGTCAGGCAGTGGCGATTTGATGTATGCGCCGTTTCAATTATCTGAACCGGTATATTTCAGGGTAGTACTCGACTACGATGATATCGATCGAAATGGACGTTTCGAACCGGGCCAGGATCAATTTAAAGCTTTAAGGCTGGTAAAAAATAAACAGCCACGATAATCGTGGCTGTTTTCCAAAGCACAATTAAATCAGATGAAACTGACTCGGTTACCCGGGTTACGGGGTACAAATTACGGCAGCAGTGCCGTTTACTATGCCTGCGACGGCGGGAATTTCCTCTATGTCACAGGTGAAGGTGGAGCCAGGCCCGCCAGTTGCACAATTACCAGTACCGGTGACCGTATATTTAGTAACCGGAAGCGCCACCGCAAGCAATGATGTCGCAGATCCATCGACAAGACTCGCGCAGGTTATGCCGTCGGCAGAAAGATCTACTGCAACAGTGGGGTCCAGAACCCGTGCTGCATAGTTGATACTGGATGCCGACGACAATTCGCTCGCGACGCCCGAATTCGCTGCTTCCTGTGCGTCCGCGGATAAATCCTGAAACTTGCCCAGCGCGGTAACCCCAAGTATCCCCAGCAGAACGATGACAACTACCAGTTCTATCAGCGTGAAACCTTTTTGTGCTTTATACATGTTTTATACTCCCTACACTAGAGCAATAATATTGATCGATTTTTTGAGTATAGACCAGGATTTAGAAAGTTAAAGTAAGATACGTAATTTGTTCTATAAGTAAATGATTCCTAGTGTTTTTACTTTGTTAGAGTAATCGGAATATATCCTGGATAACGGTTCGAATCTCATGAGTGTAGTAAATAAATATCATAGTTCAGGATTTTCTCTGATCGAGGTGCTAACCGTGATGCTACTACTCGGAATACTCGGTATCGTCGCGTTGGGACGCTTTGGCGATCAGGATCTAATTGCCGCGCGCGGATTCTTCGACGATACCGTGAGCGCGGTGCGTTTTGCACAGAAACTCGCGATTAGCAGCGGTTGCGATGTACGCGTCATCACCACCGCCAGCAGCTATCAACTGCGACAATCTTCGACCTGTATTGCCGATGATTTCACCAACCCGGTCGTCAATCCTGCGAATCGCAACAATAACTATCAGAACCTCGATATACCCGCTGGATTTTCGCTGACCGCCGGTAGTATCACCTTCGATGCGCGTGGCCAACGCGAAGGAGCCACCTCGAATTTCAACATTAGTGATGGTTCCACGACTTACAGCTTTCGCGTACATGCCAGCACCGGCCTGGTCGAGGTGCTCTGATGCGTCGGCAATCCGCTTTCACGCTGATCGAAATAATCGTCACCATCATCGTGATCGGTATCGCCGCAACCGCTTTGTTGAGCGTGTTTTCCAGTATGGTACGAGGTAGTGCCGATCCGATGATTCAGCAACAGGCTACCACTATTGCCGAAGCCTACCTGGAAGAGATCATGCTGCGTGCATACGATGATCCGCAGGTCGCTGAATCGGGTGGGGCCGAGGCTGGTGAAACACGTCCGACCTATGACGATGTCCAGGATTACAATAGTCTCGGCACCACGCAGGTACGTGACCAGAATAACAATCCGATCGCGGCGCTCAGCGATTACCAGGTTACTGTCAGCGTCAGCGGAGCTGTGCTCAATACGGTTAGCGCGATGCAGATCGACGTCAGCGTCAGCCATCCAGTAACTGGCGCTATCCTGTTAAGTGCCTTCCGAACCGACTACTGATGGACCGGTGCGGATTACAATCTGGATTCTCGCTGCTCGAACTGATCGTTGTGGTCGTATTACTTGGAATACTAGCAAGTGCTGGTGGGCTGTTGATTCTCCAACCGATTGAAGCTTACGACGATCAGGTACGTCGCCAACAACTGGTCGATCAGGGGGAAATGGCTTTGCGCCAGATCGCGCGCGACGTGCGCCAGGCTTTACCGAACAGCGTTCGTGTCACACCTGTCGGCGCAGGATTTGCGGTGGAAATGGTAAATACCGTTGATGGCGCCCGCTATCGCGATGAATTCGGCGGTGAATTTACCACCACCAACGATACCCTGGAATTTTCCGCGAGCGATTCCGATTTCAACCTGCTCGGATTTTTCAATACCTCTAACCCGCTAGCTGCGGGTCGGCGCCTGGTGATTTACAATACTTCGGCCACCGGCATTTATACCGATGCGGCGTTAAACAATAATCCGGGTATCGTCACTACCGCCGGCACGACAGTGAGCCTGTCCACAGTTACGCCGGCGACCGATGACCCCGAACACCGCGTCAATATGAACCCGGCATTTCAGTTTGCGCAACAATCGCCAGGCCAGCGTGTGTTCGTGATCGATGGGCCCACCAGCTACATCTGCAATCCTGCCACCAGCCAGATTGTGCGTTACAGCAACTACGCTTTTAGTGCCGCACAGCCAACACCGCCGGTTGGTGGCAGCAGTGGGGTGGTAATTTCACAGTTGAGCGGTTGCAATATGACCTATACCGCCGGAACTTCACAGCGCGGCGGTATTCTCACGGTCGAAATCACCATTACCGACAGTGGCGAGTCGATCAGCCTGCTGCACCAGGTGCACGTGGTGAATGTGCCATGAAGCGGGTGCAGGACGGTTTCTCATTGATTACTGCGATATTCCTACTGGTTGTGGTTGCTGCACTGGTGGGTTACGTCACCAATATCCGTGTCGTGCAGCAAACCACCCTGTTATATGGGGTGCAGGGCGCGCGTGCGACCCTGGCAGCTCGCAGTGGCATTGAATGGGGAATTTTCCAGTCGATAGTCAATGGTAGTTGCGTGGGATCGACCAACTTTACCGATCCGGCGTTTTCAGGCTTTAACATCGAAGTTCAATGTGGCCAGACGACTCATATCGAAGGTATCACGCCGATCGATACCTTCCAGCTAACCGCAATTGCGAGCACTGGTTCTTATGGTTCGCTCGATTATGTCCAACGCCGTATCCAGGCGACAGTTTCACAGGATCCGCCCTAGGCATATTTGCCTGTCGAGCAGGCCTGATGCACAAACTTTGAAGCAGTTAACAGCGATGCAAAATTTTTGTCGATAAACTCGACTTTGATTCAAAGCTTCAGATAATTTTCCTTATATATTTCAAATACTTTTAAATCAATTTTAAAGTATGATTTGAGTTGTTGAAATTTAGACACTATACTTGATTGATTAAACGCCGGGTTACTCAAGAATGCCTTTGGACAGTGAAAAGAAACCGACACTGTTGTTGGTCGACGATGATGCAATTATCGCCGACAGTCTCGAGTATGTGCTCAGTGAAGAATACGAGATAGAGCGCGCCTCGGATCGGGCTACCAGCTTCAAGTTGATGAGTGATATGTCGGATTCTCCGACATTGGCATTGGTCGACCTGGGTCTCCCTCCCAATACGCATCGTCCCGACGAAGGGCTCGCGGTGATTCGAAAGATATCCCAAATGCACCCCTCGACCCGTGTGCTGGTATTATCCGGCCAGGATAACAAGAAGCACCTGTTTCAGGCCAAGGAAGACGGGGCTGTCGATTTCATCTCCAAGCCCTGCGATATCGCTGAAATCAAGGTACGTCTGAAACGACAGATAATTGCCGGCGGCGGCGCTGACGCGGGACACGATGACATTGAAGGCATCGTCGGCTCCAGCGAAGAAATTGAACTGTTGCGTATGCAAATACGCCAGTTAGCTGATTCGCCCTACCCGGTATTGATCGAAGGCGAATCAGGCAGTGGCAAGGAAGTCGCCGCGCGCAATCTGCATCGCTGCAGTTCGCGCAAACAGGAACCCTTCATGACCTTGAACTGCGCCGCTTTCAACGGCGAGTTGCTCGAGTCGCAATTGTTCGGGCACGTCAAGGGCGCTTTTACCGGTGCCACGGACACCAAGAACGGATTTTTCGAAGAAGCCGGCTCGGGGACCTTATTGCTTGATGAAGTCGCGGATCTGCCCCTGGACCTGCAGGCCAAGTTACTGCGCGTACTCGAAAATGGTGAATATTATCGACTTGGTGAAACCCAGCCACGCCACTCTTCGGCGCGGGTTCTCGCTGCAACCAACAAGGATATATTTGAAGCCATAAAAACCAACCAGTTCCGCGAAGATTTATACCATCGTCTCAGCGTTTTGACCTTGCGTGTGCCCTCGCTCAAGGAACGCAATGGTGACAAGAATGAATTACTGTTTTATTTCATGCAGCAGGTCGCGGATGAAGTCGCAACTTTCCAGCTTGATGAGGATGCACTAAGGCTTTGGAATGATTATACTTTTCCGGGAAATGTGCGAGAATTACGCAATATAATAATCAGGCTTTCAGCGAAGTATCCGGGACAAACAATAAAGCCCGAGGTGTTGAAGAGGGAAATGTCAGGGCTACAACGACACAACGGCGCGTCAAGCAGCGAAGACTGGCTGCATAGTGCATTGCAAGATAGCGGTTTTCAGCTTGATCAATTGCTTAAGGCTGTCGAAAAAGAAGTTATCGACCTGGCGATGCGTGAGCACGATGGCAATGTCAGCAAGGCGGCTGAAATGCTTGGCATCAATCGTACTACTTTGTATGGCCGCATGGATCGGCTAGAGGTCAAGGACTAAGACATGTACGAAGATTATTTCGGCCTCAAGCGTCCCCCGTTCAAAATCACTCCGGACACCAGTCTTTTTTACGAAGGTGGCAAGCGCGGCGATATTCTCGCTGCGTTGGTTTACGCCATCCACCGTGGCGAAGGCATCATCAAGGTAGTTGGAGAAGTGGGCAGCGGCAAGACCATGTTGTGCCGTATGCTACAGATCAAACTGCCGGACACGGTCGAAATCGTCTACATCGCCAATCCGAGTGTTTCATCGGAAGACATCCTGTTCGTGATCGCGCACGAGTTGTCGCTGCCGGTTACCAGGGATTCTTCCAAGCATGAAGTCATGCATCTGTTGCAGGACTACCTGTTGCAGCGACATATGGAAAACAAGCAGGTCGTTTTATTCATCGAAGAAGCGCAGGGCATGCCGCTCGATACCCTTGAGGAAATCCGATTACTATCAAATCTTGAGACAGACCAGAATAAATTGTTACAAATTATCCTATTTGGCCAGCCCGAGCTGGATCAGAACCTGTCACAACAGTCTATCCGCCAGTTGCGCGAACGCATTACCCACAATTTTGATCTTGAACCTTTGACCCAGGACGAAATTCATACATATCTGAACTTTCGAATGCGTGAAGTGGGTTACACCGGGCCTGAATTAATCAACCCCACGGTCGCGAAGAAAGTGGAACTGCATTCGGATGGGCTGCTGCGCCGCATCAATATCATCGCCGATAAAATTCTGCTCTCCGCGTTTGCAGAAGGTACTCACAACCTCAGCGCCAAGCACGTAACCGCCGCCGTAAACGATAGCGCCTTTAACCAGAAAGCACCGCGCAAATCACGCGCTCTGTGGTGGCTTGGCATATTACTCATAATAGCCCTGGCATTTGCACTATACGAAACTCGATCACAATGGATCTCGGTAAAGATCGCGGACATTTGGAGCTCTATCCAGGCCTCGGATTTGACACCAAAACATGAAAATGCTGTGAAAAACGTCAATCCGATCACAGATATTACGCCGCAGGCATTGGAAACTGACGAGAATAAGGTCCCGGTTATGGCGAATACGGAACCGGAAATGAGCCCGGCCCCGGTGCAGTCTGAAACGGTAGTAGAGGAGATACAAATTCCGGCTTCACTGAAGCAGGAATTAACGGCCTTAGGGGAGCAGGAATCAGAAGCTTTGGAAAAGCAGGTTGAAGAAGTTTTAGTTTCTGCCAATGTAACCTCAGAAAAGCAGGAATCCGAAGCTTTAGAGAAGCAGGTTGAAGAAGTGGTAGTACCTGTCAATGTAACCTTAAATCAGTTAACAGAGAAGACACCGCTTGAATCTGCGCCAGCGCAGCTGGCTGAAGACGAAGTCCTGCAGAGTGCGCTCGACCAGGCCGCTTCAACTGACGCGCTAGAGACCGGGAATAGCAATGATCTGGGCTTGACCGAGGATTACAATCAGTGGCTAAATGCAAAATTGAGAGAGAGCCGTAACTGGCTCAGTAATGCAAACCGGGACAATGTGTCGATCCAGGTTTTGATGCGTAGTAAATCCGCTGCGCGAGAACTGGTCTATTATTTACGTAATGAATGGCCGTTGGATTTATCGGAAACTTATTTATATGAAGTAAATACTGATACAAGGAGTATTTACCGGGTTTTCTACAGTGAATTTAATTCTTTATCGAATGGCAGGAATCAACTGCAGCGCCTGCCCGAGTCGGTAAAGAAAAATTCACCTTACCTGCATTCGGTATATCGAATGCAGAAAGCTTTGCTATAGCAGTCGGATATTAACTGGAATAACGTGATGAAAAAAATAGTTTTGTTAATTGCCCTTATCAACCTGTCAGCCTGTGCAAGTTTTATGGAAGACAGGGATGAACGGATGACCGTTGTAGAAGGTCATGTTGATACACCGTCGCCGGCAGTTGAGCAAGCCGACCCCGGGATACCCCCGGTTGTCGAGCAGGTGCCAATTATTTCGGCACCCGAACCCGCAGAACCAATGCAAACATTCACTGTGGTTGCGACAGATTTGCCGGCAAATGAATTGCTGTTCGCGCTGGCGCGCGATGCCAGACTGAACCTGGATATCGATCCTGCGATCGATGGTCGTGTCAGTATCAATGCGATTGACCAGACCCTGCCCCAGATATTAAAGCGTGTCTCGCGCCAGGTGCAGCTACATTATTATCTCGACGGTCCCAACCTTGTAATCGAACAAGATCGACCTTTCGTCCGTCAATATCATATTGACTATCTCAATATGTCAAGAACAACTACTTCCAGCGTTGGTATCGAAACCGCTTTGGCAGGAGGTGGCGAAGATGGCGGCAGCAGTGGCGATTCGTCGACCTCGGTAACTAACGAATCGAGCAACGAATTCTGGCAATCGCTGGAAGCTAATATTGGATTACTGGCCAGTACCGGTGGGACCCAGGGTACGGTAATCTCCAATCGAGAATCCGGAACCATTTCGGTAATGGCTACCGCCGCGGCGCACGAAAATATTCAGCGTTTCGTTGACTCCGTGATGGGAAGCGCGCGCCGGCAGGTGCTAATCGAGGCCACCGTGGTTGAAGTTACGCTCAATGATGAGTTCCAGGCTGGCGTCGACTGGTCGCGAATTGCCGTGGGTGATGGTTGGAGCCTGGAACAGAGTACGCTCGGCGGCACACTGGGTACAACCCCGTTTACGTCTGCCACCTACGCCAATAGCAACAGTGATCGGGATATCTCGGGCGCCATCAAGGCGCTGGACTCCTTTGGTGAAGTGTCGGTTATGTCGAGCCCGAAAATCATGGCCCTGAATAATCAGACCTCGATACTGAAAGTTGCCGATAACACGGTCTATTTCGAGATAGATGCAACTAGTAATACCTCCGGCGGCACCACGCCCATAATAACGCAAACTTTTAATACCACCGCGAAAACGGTTCCGGTTGGATTTGTTATGAACGTAACACCGTTCATAACCGCCGGCAACGAGGTAATACTTAATATACGTCCTACCATCACGCGCATACTGAGATTCGTCGAGGATCCCAATCCCGCGCTTGCGGCTGCCGGTGTCGTATCCGAGATACCTGAAATCCAGGTCCGTGAAATGGAGTCGGTGCTTCGGGTCGCAAGTGGTAATACCGCCGTTATCGGTGGATTGATGCAGGATACCGCCAGTAAAGATGATAGAGGATTACCAGGGCTCCATGATGCCAAGGGATTCGGCATTTTGTTTGGCACCAAGGAGCGCGAGTTTGATAAAACCGAACTGGTAATATTTCTGCGCCCACGCGTCATCGATAGTGCCAGCCTTGAAACAAATTTACGGGATTTCAAACAATACCTGAAACCTGAAATTTTCTCCGGGCAATAGAGAAGACGCATGAGTTTACTGCTAGACGCGCTCAAGAAAGCCGCCGAGCAAAAGGCGGAAAAGAGCAGGGAAGATATTCCGCAAGCGGAAACGTCTGATGAAACCATCGTGGTTTCGGCACCGGAAGATATTTCCGAGCTGGAAGATGCAGATAATGTGCTACAAAGTTCCCGGCGCGAACTAGAGGATGAGACTCAAATAGACGATTCCAGGTTGCAGACCCAACATGAGGATACCCACCTTGAACGCGGTACTGATGAAACCAGAACTGAAATCCCCGACCAAACCGAGACGCAGCACACAGATTTAAGCACGCAGATGCAAACTGGTGAGGATGAAACCATCATTTTTGCCGACGGAGATGTTTCAGATTTTATGGGTGAGCCGGAGCTGGTCAACCGTCAGCCGCAAGACCGGCCTGGTGATGATCAGACTGAAGTTCAGACGCATATCGAGCCACACGATGAATCGCCGGCGGAAGATGAAACCGAGGTCGATCAAACTTATCACCAGACAAATGTCCCGCAGCAAGATTCAGAACCCACCCACAGCAAGACCGAGCTTGACCTGACCGAGTCGCAAGAAGATATGTCGCTATTGCTGGTTGAGCGGGATAATACAGATTTTACCGCGCGTACGTCGCTGACTGATCCAAAATTACCGCAGGATCAGACCGAAACCCTAAAAGGTGACGACGCCGGAAGCGACGGTCTTGCGTTGCAGGACACGACGCGGCACAAGCTTCCCGATGATGTAACTCAAACCCGGTCGGCAACGCAAACCAGCCCTACCGGTACTAATGTCGATACCCAATCCACTGCCACGCGAACAGATTCCACCGGGACATACACCTACGCCCCGGATAACTATGATCGCACCTTGATGAAACTTCCGAGTGAAGATGCGTCGAGGTTATTCGCAGGCATGAAAAATGAATCCGATGCCGTGATGACGCCAGACTATGCGAAGAAAGTTTTTCGCAGCAAGTCGTCGGCGCAGCGCCTGCATAACTTCAAGATTTACGCAGGAATCATGGTAGTGATATTTCTTGGAATTGGCATCTTTGGTGCCTTCGAGTTTCAGGATCAAGCACATAAAATTGATACCGGTTTACGACCGCTCAAGCGTGATCCAATGCCCGGCCTGATTAAACCCGGTAATCAGGAGCAGGATACGAATTTATTTGCCGAGGCCGAACCTGCCGCAGATGTGCGCACGATTGAAATAATTGAAAATGCCGAGAGTACTGCCGCCGGCATCGAGGAAGTTGCCACCGGATCAACCGAAATCGAGGAGGCTGTCGAAACAGTTGACTCCGAAGTGACAGCGAGGGAGCCTGAGATCGAAGTCGCTGTTGTAGGCCAGCAGCAAACTCAAAGCGCGCAAATAACAAATACCGAAGTCACGAGTATCACGCAGATCGAAGTTGAGGCGTCGGAGCCTGAAAGCAGTTCTTCAAACCTCCAGATTTCATCGAGCAGCCAGATTGGGCAAAGAGATGTCTTGCTGCGTGAAGCCTATGATGCCTATAAAGCGGGAAATGTTAGCCTCGCATTGGCTCGCTATAACCAGGTGCTTGAACAAGATCCAGGTAACCGCAATGCACTACTGGCGCGTGCCGCTATCAATGTTCAAAATGGTGACGGCGCCGCCGCGATCAAGGACTACCAGGCCTTGTTGCTGGCCAATCCCAAGGATTCGTTGGCGATGGCCTCGTTGATAACGGTTGCTAATTACTCGCCTTGGGAAACCGAGTCGCAGTTGAAACTGATGATTCGTGAAGAGCCCAGTTCACCGCATTTGAATTTTGCACTGGCGAATGTATATGGCGCGCAAAATCGTTGGCAGGAAGCACAGGGACATTACTTCAGGGCTCTACAGAGCAATCCGGGAGATCCAAACTATGCCTATAACCTGGCCGTTAGCCTGGAGCATATCTCCCAGCCTGGAAGTGCGATTACTTACTACCGGCGTGCGTTGGATAATTTAGGGAATGGACCCGCGACGTTCAACAGGGACGTCGTTGATCAGCGACTGGAGTTGCTAGCAATAAAATGAACGCAGAAAACAAGCCCAAGCGTTTGGGCGAGATCCTGATGGATGAAGGTGTTATCACCGAAGATCAGTTGAATATCGCCTTAACCGAACAGAAAAAGGTTCACGAGCCGCTAGGTAAGTTGCTGGTGAATCTTGGTTTTGCTACTGAAGCCATAATGCGCTCGGCGCTCGGAGAAGCGCTGGAGCAGGAAAGTGTTGACCTGTCGCGCGTGGTGCCTGACCCGGATGCGATCAAAATGATCAATTCTGACACCGCACGCAAGCACAAAATCATCCCGCTCAATTACGACCCGATCCGCAGCACTTTGACGATCGCGATGTCGGATACCTTCAACCTGTTTACGCTGGACCGAATTCGAATCCAGATAGGTCAGCATATCGAACTAATACCGGTGCTCGCCGGTGAAGCCGAAATATCCAATGCGATCGACCAGTTCTACGGTTACGAGTTATCGATCGATGGAATTCTGCGCGAAATCGAAACCGGTGAAGCCGACTATACCAACTACCAGGGTGATATCGAAGAGTACAGTCAACCGCTGGTGCGCCTGGTGGATGTCATGCTTTCCGATGCGGTCAAGCGCGGCGCCTCGGATTTGCACTTCGAACCTGAAGAAAGCTTCCTGCGCATCCGCTACCGGATCGACGGGGTGCTGCGCCAGATTCGAAGCCTGCACAAGACTTACTGGGCGGCGATCGCAGTGCGTCTCAAGGTTATGGCAGACATGAACATCGCCGAAACTCGTGCGCCACAGGATGGTCGTATCTCGCGTACCATCGTGGGCCGGCAGATAGACTTTCGCGTTGCCTCGCAACCGACGATTCACGGCGAAAATATAGTGCTCAGGGTGCTTGACCGTGAAAAAGGCGTTATTCCGCTAGAAAAACTCGAGCTGCCTGCGGAATCATTGCGCACCCTCAAGATCATGATGTCACGCCCCGAGGGTATCATTCTGGTTACCGGTCCGACCGGTAGCGGTAAAACCACCACACTTTACTCGCTGTTGAACTTTCTCAGTAGCGAACAGATTAATATCATGACACTGGAAGATCCGGTCGAATATCCTTTCCCGTTGATCCGACAAACCTCGGTTAATGATGCTGCCGGGATGGATTTTTCAAATGGCATTAAATCGCTGATGCGCCAGGACCCGGACGTTATCCTCGTGGGTGAGGTGCGTGACGAGGAAACTGCTGAAATGGCTTTTCGCGCAGCCATGACCGGTCACCAGGTCTATTCGACACTGCACACCAATTCCGCCATCGGCGCGCTCCCGAGGCTTCGGGATATCGGCATTATCCCGGAAATCATGGCGGGTAATATTATCGGCGTTATCGCCCAGCGCTTAATTCGCAAACTTTGCAAGTACTGCAAGGTTGCTCACACACCGAGCGAGGAAGAGCTGCGCATGCTGAGTAATAATCGGGGAGAAATACCAACCAAGATTTACCGGGCCAAGGGTTGTACCACCTGTGATAATACCGGTTACAAGGGGCGCATGGCTTTGCTCGAAATACTGAAAATGAATTCGGATCTCGACGACTTGCTCGCGCATGGAGCAACCACCAAGGAAATCAGGGATGCAGCCTATAAGCAGGGATTCTTTACCCTCGCTGATGACGGGATTCGTCACATCATAGAGGGTATCACCTCGATTAAAGAGGTCGCTCGGGTCGCCGACATGACCGAGCGGATGGATTAGGCATGCCACTTTTCCAGTACAAGGCCATAGACCCCGCCGGTAAATTCATCTCGGGTAGTCTCGATGCCGGCAATAGCAATGATCTTGAGGTGCGCCTCGAAAAAATGGACCTGGACCTGGTCACGTTCAAGCAAAAGACCCCGGGTTCCGACATGTTCGGCCGCAACAAGATTGGGCGCCGGGACTTAATCAACTTCTCGTTTTACCTGGAACAACTGACCCGAGCCGGGGTGCCAATCCTGGAGGGCCTTGCCGATCTGCGCGATGGCGAGGAAAATCCGACCTTTCGAGATATTGTGACCGGCCTGATTGAAGCGATTGAAGGTGGTAACACATTCTCGCAGGCGCTCGAGCTATACCCAAAAGTATTCGATGATGTTTTTGTCAGCCTGATTCGCGTAGGTGAGCGCAGCGGTAAGATGAGCGAGGTACTGGTCGACATCACCGAAACCCTGAAATGGCAGGATGAATTGCTCGCAAAGGCCAAAAAAATAATGACCTACCCCGCGGTTATCGGCACCCTGGTAATGTCGGTAATCCTGTTCATGATGATTTTCGTGGTGCCGGATATCATGGACGCTATCGTTTCGCTGGGCGGTAAGATTCCACTGGAAACGCGATTGTTGATGGCGACATCGGATTTCTTGATCAATTACTGGTACGCGGTAATTGCCGCACCGTTCGTGATTTTCTTCACCCTCAAGTATTTCTACAACTCGAGTAGCAAGGCGCGGTTCAACCTGGACGGAGTGATGCTGAAGCTATGGGTGATCGGCCCGGTTAGTGAAAAGATCAAGATTTCGCGCTTTACGCGTTATTTCGCGCTGATGTTTGCCTCCGGTATAACCGTACTGGATGCCATCGACCTGAGCAAAGCCGTGGTCAGTAATGCCGTTCTAGAAGACGGGATCGATCGTGCCTGGCAGCAGATTTCGGAGGGTAGCAGCATTAGCGAGGCGTTTAAGAATATCGGGATTTTCCCACCGCTGGTCGTACGCATGCTGCGAGTTGGCGAAGCCAGTGGCCAAATGGACAAATCTTTGAACAACGTGAGTTACTTTTTTGATCGCGACATCAACGACAGTATCGAGGCAATGGAGCCGGTTTTGCAGACTGCGTTGATGGCGACCATCGGCATCATCGTTCTTTGGCTGGCACTTTCAGTGCTTGGCCCGATTTACGATACCATCGCCACGATCGATTTTTAACGGAATTGATATGAGAAGAGTTCTATATTTTACGGGTTACAGAATGGTCGCGCAGGAGTGGTCCGGCCATCAATTAATGAGTAGTGTTTACTTCGAACCCGATGACCAGGGACTGGACTTGTTCAGTTCTTACTTACGCTCGTTCGACAATGAGCCGGTGCGCCTTTTGGTAGACTTGATTGAAGAAGAATTCCGCCAGATAAAAGTTCCCTTGTTACGCGGTTCCGACAGGCAGGCTATCCTCAAGCGTAACTTTGCCAAGTATTTCCGAACTTCAGAGTACCGGTTTGCGATTTCACAGTCGGTGGAAAAGAAAGATCGCAAGGAAGAAAAGTTACTAATGATTGGTCTTACCAATCAATCGTTACTTGAGCCCTGGTTGAACATTGTTGAAGAAACTCGAACGCCGTTGTCGGGCATCATCAGCTTACCGTTATTATCCGAAAATTATATCAAGGAACTGAAGTCTGAACACAGGGCGGTCATACTGGTAAGCCAGCAGGTACCCAGCAACCTGCGCCAATCGGTCTTCGTCGATGGCAAACTGGTGCTGAGTCGCCTGGTGCCGATTGCGAGCTTTTACCAGGGTGATTATGCCTCCGACGTGTTACGCGATGTCGAATCGACACAACGTTACCTGATTAGCCAGCGTATTGTCGAACGCTCGCAAACCGTGGCGGTCCACATCCTGACCGACAAGCGACATTTCGATAAACTGACGGCGCGCTGTGAACAGGAAAGTTATTTCGATTTCAAGATCTATGAAATCAACCAGCTACTGGAACGTGAAAAAATTGACGTTGAGGACGAGCAGGACTTCAGCTCGGGACTCTATTGCTACCTGGCGAGCAAGAAAATGGTGCTCAACCATTATGCCAGGCCGAGTGAGCGTCGCATCTTTCGACATCACCAGGCTGGCCTGGGGTTGCGCGCTGCCAGTATCGCGTTGATTGCGCTTGGCCTGGGGATAGCATTGACCAGTGGGATCAAGGGATTTCTCTACCGGGATACCATCGCTGATACCACGCTGATTGAACAGAAATACAAGGCCAAGTTTAATCAGCTTAGCGAGAATCGCGTCGACGCTGCTACCTCGACCCTTGGCATGCAGAATATTGTGCAAACCGTGGATTCCCTCGAGAAACGATACCTGCGTGACCCGGAGGAACTACTGGCTTTGATCAGTAACGATGTCAGTATTTTTCCTGATATCCGCATCAAGAAGGTCGACTGGTTTGTTTCCAACTACTCGAGCAGTACCGGTATTAACGATGTTGACTGGGTCAAGCCCAAGAGGCCTAAGCGCAACAGGAACCAGGACAAGAACGCTCCCAAGCCCAAGAAAGGGTATTTTGAAATTGCCCAGGTTGAGGGCGAATTCCTCAACTTTGACGGCAATTATCGCTATGTGCTCAGTGCCGTTGACGATCTCGAAAAGACGATGGCTGAATCGGGTAAGTATTATTCGGTGCAAATTACCAAGCGCCCGCTAAACATTGAGTCCACCAATCGTCTGACTGGCGATGCAGGTACCGCGAGTAAAAACCGAAACTTAGTGGCCCAGCTTGGTTTTCGTGTCGTCAGGGAGGTGCCTAAGAGTGAGTAAGATTGATTGGCGCTACCTGATACGGCCACTGATTATGCTTGGCGTGGCGATTCTGGTGTCTGCGGCCCTGATAGTCGCTGGCTACCAATATGAGTCCGCGCAACAGAAAGACTATAACAAGGCAGTTGGCGAGCTACGTGCAACCCATAAGCGCTACAGTAATTTAGTCAGAGATCTCGAATTGATTGAGCAGTTCCGTAACCTCTACAACGAATACAAGGCTTCCGGACTGGTAGGCAAGGAGCGCCGACTAAGCTGGATTGAAAGCCTCCAGTCCGCCAACCGGGAGCTGCGTCTGCCGACCCTGACCTATAATCTGCAACCGCAGGAAAATTTCAAGCGTCCGGACTTCAAAGTCAAGCGCGATGTGGTGGTGAAGAGTTCACCCATGGAATTGTCGATCGGTATGCTGCACGAAGAAGACTTATTTGCATTGCTGGAAGTTTTGCGTCAGTCGATAAGAAGCCTGTTCACGGTGGATAGTTGTTCGATGACCCGTAGTACCCCTATCGGTCGCTCGCTGGACACCCAAAAACCGAATCTGCGCACAAGATGCACTATCCGTTGGGTGACAATCGATGCCAAGTAGTCGTGTAACAATCAAGGTAGTTATCGGATTCCAGGTTTTACTATTAACCGGGAGTCATGCGGCCGCAGCCGAGTTATCGACACTGTTCACGACCCCGCAAGAACGTGAACTTATCGATTCGAACCGTTACGGGAACACCAAGCCAAAGGTTGTGGTCGAAGACACGATCGAGGTTCCAGTACAGCAATTGTATCAGGAGGCAGTAACCCGCCAATACAAGGTTTCCGGTATCACCATTTCACGAGACGGGCCACATACCGTCTGGATCAACTCGACTGCTTACGAAGATGGCGCAGAACTCGAAGACAGGAGCAAGATCAAGGTCATGGTCGGCGACGAAATCAGGGTCAGGATTACCGCGCCGGACGGTAAAAATTACTATGCTACCAGCGGCGAGACTCTCGAGGTCAGTTACCTGGCAGCTGTTGGAGGCTAGTTATGAAAACGTGCCGTCTCAGGAATCAGTCCGGCTATGCACTATTGCTAGCGGTGCTGGCGTTCATGGGGCTCAGCGGGGTCGTGGTTGTCGGATTTACCCAGCAAGCCAGGCAGGATGCGGAGCAAGAGCGATACCTGCATAACAAGCGTGTGCTCGTGGAAGCCAAGCGAGCTTTGCTGCAATATGCCTACAACTACCCGGTAATCAGTGGCGGCACCGGGGGACCAGGGCGTTTGCCCTGCGCGGATACGGATAACGACGGGAGCTCTAATACAACCTTTGGTGATTGTGACGACGTTGGCCGGTTTCCGTGGGCTGAACCCGCGCTGGGTCTCAACGATCTCCGGGATGCCGATGGCCAGCGTCTCTGGTACACGGTATCAAGCACTTTTGCCACCAACACCAGCACCATTGTCAACAGCGATACCTCGGGAACCTTGACGGTCAGAGCCCCCGGGGGAAATGTTATGTATGACGGTTCCAATCCCGATAGCCTGATCAATTATGGCATCGCCGCGGTAATTATCGCCCCTGGCGCCGCCATCGATCGCAATGGAACCGCGCAGGACCGCAGTACCGGCATCGAAGACCCGTTCGATACCACTGCGGATACCGAACCAGGCATTATCAATCCGGTCAACTATCTCGACCTGGTTGCCGGCACGGAGGACAACGCGACGGTGACCCAGGGGGGCGCCGTGGATGGATTTGTGCTGGGGGGTAACGGTTACCAGGTTAGTGATAATGTCAACGACCAGTTTATCCTGGTGACCGCCGAGGAAGTCAGTGCGATAGCGGAAAGGGCTGTGCTGGAGGCTTACCGCGCCGCGATCGATGATTACCAGCAAACTATCTGGCTCGCGGTAGTCAATGATTATCGCTATCCATGGATGAACGCCTATGCCGATATCACGGATCTGAACGTTTATGATGTATTGCCTGGCAATACGGTGGGGCGGGTACCCTTTCTAAATTATTTTACCGACCATGATTCGCATACAGTGATTACCGATCTGTCGGTTGACTATCTGCTCGATTTCACCGGTCTTTCTGACACTGCAGATCCTTTTGACCCAACTTACATTAGCGCTTTCGATGGATTATTTGTCGGCGCGCAAAATCTCACTATTCCGAGATCTAACCTGTCTTTCAAGCAGGAAACCTTCGATACGTCAGCCAATCTGTCCACGGACGATCTCGGCACCTTAATCAGCGATAGCGACGTCATTGTTACCGATGGGGCTAACATTGGAGATATTGCCGATGGCACTAGCGGATTTAGTCAACAGGTGTATTTATGGGACGGTTGTGCTTCCTGTCCTGAACCGGAAGATGGCTGGCAATTGTGTGAACTCCCGGCGACGAATATAACCGATTGTGCCAAAAACCCTGGAACTTTCGCTTTTGAACCCTTTACCGCCTGGACCAATCATGAAAATATTAAAATCAGGATAGGTTACATGGAGTTTCGATATTTCTGGGATGAACTTGCAGCGAATGGCTGGCAATTGTGCAATGCACCGGCGACGGCTGAAACAGATTGCGCCAGAGACCCGACCAATACTTTTTTTGAACCCTATACCGACTGGGCCGTTCATGCTGATATCCAGATAAGAATGGTTGTACTCCTGCATCATATGGATGCCCGGTTCCAGGTTGGCCTGACCTATTTGAACAATCCGCCGACTATCAATCCACCAGTCGCCCCAACAGTTGGTGCCAATGCACGATTTCAGGCTTTGCTCAATCCCGCATCCCAGATTGATCCGGTAACCGGTAGTTTGCTGACACCTGGGCTTGAACCGGTTACCGATCTGGCAGTCGATGTCGCTTCGAGTTTTGCCGATCCCATCAACTTTTTCAATATTACGGTGTTTTGTGAGGAGGATAGGAATGTTGGAACTACATTTAATACTTTCTGGAATTCTAACCCGGATGCCGGCAGCTTCTACTGTACGCCAACCCTGAATTTTACGGCAACCTTGAACCAGTTGGATATCACGGCCGATTATTATCCTGAACTACCCTTGTGGGTAAGGCTGAACAACTGGAACGATTCCCTGCTGATGGCATACGCGGCCGATTACCAGCCTGGATCACTATCTTCTCCGCCAGACTGCGGCACTACCCCTCCATGCCTAACGGTAACCGACGATTACACCGGGGAAACCAACAACAAGGCTTCATTGCTGGTGGGCGCGGGCAGGATTCCAGCAAATGTCGGCGATCTATTGACCATCTTTGAAGGCGAGAATTTGACGCCGTTAGATGATGTTTTTGCTGCGCATCCCAATGATGGGGATGATGCCATGTTGATACTGGACGATACCTAAGATTCATGAAAACTGCTGACCAACATGGATTCACCCTGATTGAAGTTGCGATCGTGTTGCTGATTGTCGCGATACTGCTTGGTTACACGGTGGCTTTGTACCCTGTGCAGCAGGAATTGAAACAGTATCGCCAGCTTCAAATCGAAATGGACCAGATCATCGAGCACCTGATTGGTTTTGCCCAGGTCAACAGACGGCTGCCCTGCCCCGATAGCTCGGGTGATGTCAACGGCACGGGTACCCCGGGCACTCTCAATGGCGAGGAGGATTTCGATGACGAGATTATTAATGCAACCAGTGTTGCTGGGAATGACACTTTGCCTGATAGTTGCAAGGGTTTCTCGGGTTTTGTGCCGGCGGGAACGCTTGGCATAAACGGGGATTTCGATTCCCTCGGTCGCCTGCTAGACCCCTGGGGTGAGCCCTACCGTTACCATGTGTCTAACATCAATCGGAACGACACAGGTGGAGGTGTCGACGCTGATCCCTTGACCGGAGAAGCAGACGACCTGGTTTCACCGGACGGAATCGGCGAGGAAGGCTTGTCTAATGTGACTCCAAATCTTGTTGTTTGTGATGACAGCGATAATTCGTCTGCGACCGATACCAACTGTGCCGGTGTTAGCGCAAACAATGTAGTCACCAATGTCGCCGTCGTGGTGATTTCCACCGGTAAAGACATCGGTCTAGTCGCTTCCAATATCCAGTCTGAAAACCAGGATGATTTTAACGATGGAACCAACGACTTCGTCTATACTTTTTCGACCAACAGCGACGTGTCAGGCGCTGAATATGATGACCGAGTCAGATGGATTTCAACCAACGTGCTCTACTCGAAGATGATCGAAGCAGGACAACTCCCTTAAGTTTATTCCGCCAGGTTCTGGAACAGGTTAAAGCAGACGCGGCCGCGTTCGTTCTGGCTTAGTTCGAGTTCGTAGTTAAACGCAAGCGCCATGATTGCCGACTGGTACAGGCCGATACCCATGCCGCTGCCGGACGAAACCGGTTGTGCAAACAGGTTCTTTTCAATCTCCGCTGAAATCGCATCGCCGTCGTCGCAAACTGACAATATAATGACATCACTGTTCGATAACAGGCGCACATCGATTCGTTTCGCCGATGTTTTCTTGAGCGCATTATTGATCAGGTTTTCAGCGACACTGTCAAACAAATCGATCGGTAAAGTCACGTTGTTGTCGATGTCGCTGTGAAAGTGCATACGTTCATTCGCGTTATGTTGCTTGCCGATGCGCTTAATCCACTTGTGGCAATCGACCAGGCTGACCTGGGTGTCGAGTTTTGGCGCCTTTAGCTTATTCAGCGTGTTTTCCAGGCGCGTCCCGATCTGTTTCAGGTTGGCTTGCAATAATTGCTGCGAATTCTGAGAATCCTTGTCCATGGCGAGAATATCGATCGACGTCTTGATGGATTGTAGAATATTCTTGATATCGTGGGTGAGCCGGGCGCCGGTGTGATGAATGGTTGCAAAATGTTCCTGTGCGCGTATTTTTTCCTGGTTCAGCTTGGCCAGGTAAAACTGGTAAGCCATGCGTATCAACAGGATCGTATGCTGTTCCAGCGCGGTCCCGGGGTCAGCCTTGAAATACAGCACCACGTTCAGGTTTTTCGTCAGTGGGTGCTCGAGACGGGTACCGGTTTTTTCCCCGGCGCTGACTTTGAAATTTTCGAAATGCCATTCGATAGCGTTCAACCACTCGTTCTCGACCAGGTTTTCACAGGCGGCCTCGAGATACTCGCCAGGCGTCAGGTAACGTTCCTCGATTAGCGTGGTCAGCTTGTTAATCCAGCTTTCAAATGGCCCGCCGATGGTCATCGCGTAACGATTCCATAACACGCCGATACCGGAATAACCCACCCCGGGGTTCCAGAACCAGCTGATGCCGATGGTCAGGGTAGAAACGATGAACACGGTCAATAACAGGCCGTCGATATAATCCACGCCGTAAAGCAGGTTGATGACGATGCCGCCGAGCAACACGATAAACAGCAGGGTTGCTGCAAGCAATCCGTGCATCAAGTCGACCTGGCTGCGTCCCTGCTTCTGATGATCGGGATTGGGCGCAAAGTAAAACAACAACACCGGGATCAATATAATGGTCTGCATGTAATCGGCAAATAGCGCGGGTAATTTGATCTGCTCGAACGTTGCTGGCACAACCCCGATCGCCATTTCGAGAATAATGATCAGCAGTGCCAGCAGGTCGAAAGAGCGGAATGCGGTCTGGCCGAGCAGGCGACTGCCGATTAGCCCAGACAGTATCAAGCCGAAGAAAACCAGCGATTCATTTGGGAAGGCATAGGTGATGCTGATAAATACGAGCGCGAGGAATGCAATTCGCTTTTTATCGACTACAGTTTCTTTATTCCACAGAGGTTGCCAGAGCAGGAATAGGCCATACAATATGAACGATAACGCAAATTCCAACTGGCTATCGTCGACCACCCAGATCAAAATATGGTAGGTGAGCAACGTCGATGCCAGGATTTGCTGACCGAATTGCAGTAGGGAATTTATTCTAATCAAGGTGCCAAAAACTCGAATGTTCGCTCAAACTATAGCACTGTTTAAATACCTGATGCTGGGAATTCTGAGCCGGCGCCTGCTGTTATTGACATTAGTGCTCGCGGTACTGGCGATGCTGGTCGGCGGTTTTTTTAGCGAGCTTGCGATTATCGACAGCAACCAGATCGTGGTTGCACTGGTGGCGGATTTTCTGCGCTACGCGCTTGGATTATTTGCCTTGCTGGTAATCACCACCAGTGTCTCCCAGGACTATGAATTCAGACAGTTCGAGCGCCTGCTGACGATGCCGCTGGCGCGCTGGCAGTATGTCGCTGCGCAGGTGTTGGTCATCGCCAGCCTGTGCCTGTGGCTGGTGCTGCCGGTCCTGTTGGTCATCTCGCTCTACAGTGACTGGCTGGTTGGTCTCTACTGGGCGAGCGCGCTGTGGCTTGAAATCTTCCTGCTCGGCCTATTGGGCATGCTGACGATAATAAGTCTTGAAAAAATTCCCCTGGCGGTTTGCTTTTCGATGGCGACATACCTGCTCGCCAGGCTGTCAGGCCTGATATCCCAAATGCTGGAAGAATCGGTCAGGTTATCGGACGGTAGCCTGACCAGCCGGTTCGTGGATTTAATTTTTAGCGCAATTTTATACCTGCTGCCGGATCTGGACAGTTTTGCCAACAATAATGTTTTTTTTGGCAATGTCGATCTACTGCAGTCGCTTTCAGTTCAATTTTATTCCACCGTAATCTACGCACTGTTTCTGATAGCCGTTTGCCTGGTTGATTTTTATCGCAAGGAGTTCAGTCTTTAGATGCGGCGAGCGGCGCGTTCCATTACGCAATTACCGTGGCCCTTGCTGTGGGGATTCGCGCTGATGCTGTTTTGCCAGCTGCTGTTTCACTACTCCAGCCAGGCACAACTCGAGGCCAGCTATCAGCCGCTTACTAATCCCTTGCAGGCGTCGACCTACCGGGGTATTTCGATGGGATCGGATCAACTACTGGGTTATTTGCTCGCGATCCGCCTGCAGTTACATGACAACCAGATGGGGCGGCATTTCAGCTATAGCAGAATCGATTATGATCGACTCGTAGACTGGTTGGAACAGATCAGTGAAATCAATCCCCGCTCGGAGTACCCAATGCTTCTGGCTTCGCGAGTCTACAGCCAGACGCATGACAAGGCGCGATTAAGGTTAATACTGAGTTTTATCGAGCGAACCTTTGACCATAACCCACAGTTGCACTGGCGCCGCCTCGCAGAAGCAAGCGTGCTGGCCAAGCACCGACTCGGGGATTTAAAGCTGGCGTTGCGCATAGCAGAGAAGCTCGCATTGCAACCTGCCAGCGTGGTTATGCCGAATTGGGCACGGGACATCCATTTTCTGCTGCTCGCGGACATGAACGAATTTGAATCTGCCATCGCGATAATCCAGGCGTTAATACAATCGGGTTCGATCAGCGACCCGGACGAGAAGCGGTTTCTAGAATCAAAACTGTTGGATTTTCAACAGAAACTGTTTGAATCCCAACAATCGGGTAAGAATCAACTATAAATTTGGGCAAAATACATAGATTTACAAGGCTTTTTGTGAGTTGGCACGCTTGGTGCATTAGATTCTTCAGGTAGAATCCTAAGACATGACAGGAGAATTAAATGCAGTTAACTAAACAAAAAGGCTTCACGCTGGTTGAAATCGCGATCGTACTGGTAATCGTCGGGTTGCTGATCGGTGGTGTGCTGAAGGGCCAGGAAATGATCACCAATGCCAAGCTGAAACGCATCGAAAGCGATAACGCCGGTGTTGCCGCGGCGATGTTTTCTTACCAGGACCGTTACACCCAGCTGCCGGGTGACGATTCGGCAGCAATTGGCCGATTTGATATTTTTGCTGGCGGAAGTGCTAACCTCGAAGGTAACGGGGATGGTACCATTGAAGGACTCTGGGTGGGTAATGATGCGGCGGCGGCCCCGGACTATGAAACCGCATTATTCTGGAAGCATTTGCGTGCCTCCGGCTTGATCGCGGGTGCCGCAACAGATCCCACGCAACCCTCCAATGCCTACGGCGGATTGATGGGCATTCGCGACGGTGCCCTCGGTATTACGGGCCACGTAACTGTTTTCGGCCAAATTGAAGGGCCGATCGCAAAAATCCTTGAGGGGCGACTCGATGACGGTGTTCCCAACGGTGGCCGTGTGCAAAGTGCTTGTATAAGTGGCGCAGGACCCTGTGAAGCCTCGGGCAGCTCCACTGATGTCGATGTCGCGGGTACCGGGGACGCTGCGTACACGGATGTCGCGCGCTACGACATGGCGTTCAGGTTATAAGCGTTTTCCCTTGGTGTAGAACCTGAGCATAAAAAGCCTGCTTTAACGAGCAGGCTTTTTTTATCATGCCCCCGGTCATCTCGATACATAATCTGTCGTATTCTTTTGGACAGGTCGAAGTTCTGAACTCCCTGGCGTTTCAACTTGACCAGGGGCGCTATTTTGCGATTGCCGGGGTCAACGGCGCCGGCAAATCGACCCTGATCAAGCTGATGCTCGATTTGATTCGACCGCCTGAAGAGTCGAGCATCGAACTCTTCGGCAAATCAAACCGGGACCCTAAATGTCGCATGCAAATTTCGTACTTGCCGGAAAAATTTGATCTGAAGAAACTGGTTAGCGGCTGGCAGTACCTGCAGTTTGTGGCGTCGGTTTACGGTGTCAGTATCGACCGGGAATCGATCGCTGAACTGTCGAGTCAATTTGATTTTGGGCCCGACCGTTTGCAATCGAGAGTGTCGGAATACTCCAAGGGGATGATCCAGAAACTTGGATTGATCAGCTGCTTCATGCTGGATCGAAAGCTGTTGATCCTCGATGAACCGCTGAGCGGACTCGATCCCAAGGCGCGATACCACTTCAAGGAATATTTAAAGAATACAAAAACGGATGATCGAACGCTGTTTTACAGTACGCATATGCTCTCCGACGCGGAGGAAATTTGTGACCAGTTCGGGATACTGCACGATGGTGAAATCAGGTTTATCGGCACTCCCGCAAGCTGTCTCGAACAGTACCAGGCAGACACCCTGGAAAAAGCCTACATGAACTGTATTTCTGGCTGATCACCAGGCGGTCATCTTAGAACCCTGTCGCCATTTCTGCGCAAGGGTTTGCTGTCATCCTCACTACTTCGAGTAATCCCCACTACTTTAGAGTCATCCCCGCTACTTTAGAGTCATCCCCGCTACTTTAGAGTCATCCCCGCGAAAGCGGGGATCTCGTAACAGCGCCACCATTGCAAGATCCCCGCTTTCGCGGGGATGACTTAATTGTGCGTATGACTTTATTAAGATCATCCCGGATGTTCACGACGACTATCCTTATTCTGGCAACGGGGTGTGGCGCGAATCGATTCAGGGGCGAAGGCCGGAATTAACTTAACTCCTTCAATTTGCGGGTCAGCGTATTCCTGCCCCAGCCGAGCAGTCGCGCCGCGTCTTGTTTACGCCCGCGCGTGGCTTCGAGCGCGCAATCCAGCAGTGTTTTTTCGAAGGTCCTGGCGGCGTTCTTAAGAATGTCGGTTTCGCCCTGTGACAGTTGCTGCTTTGCCCACAGGCGCAGTTGCGCCTGCCAGTCACCGATTTCGTCCGCAAAGCGCGGCAGATTGGTACCGGCTTCAACCACGGGTTCACAGGCTCGGGCAACCAGTTCAAGTGCGTCATCGATATCGAAAGGTTTGGGCAGGTATTCAAAAGCGCCCTCCTGGAATGCCTGCACCGTGGTATCGAGGTCGGTATAGGCCGTCATCACGATGATCGGGGTTTGCGGTGATATGTTCTTTACCTGTTTGAGCAATTCGAAACCGTTAATCCCGGGCATGCGTACATCGGTGATGATCAGGTGGGGACGTGCTTCGGGTTCGGTGCGTTTGAAAGTGGCGAGTGCCACCGAGCCGGATTCAAAAGCGGATACCTGGTAGCCATTATTGGACAGGGTCTTTTCCAGTACCCAGCGCATTGATTGATCGTCATCGATTATCCAGATTTTAAGGGGTGGAATGTTAGTTGCTAGATTCATGTCTTTTCCATGGGCAAAATGGTGCTAAAAGTGGTTCCGCAGTCAGAACTGTGCAGGTGGATAGTGCCCCCGTGGCGGGAGATTATTTCCTGTGCAATCGGCAGGCCGAGGCCGCTGCCCTCAGGTTTATCAGTTATCATCGGCAGAAAAATAGTTTCTCCGAGATCATTTGGAATACCCCGGCCGCTGTCGGTAATGTCGACCTGTACTACCAGCGGATGGGTAATCTGGCCGATGGTGAACTGTCGACCCACGCGGGTCTTGAAGGTAATTTCACCGTTGCCCTCGATCGCCTGTACGGCATTACGAGCAATATTCAGGAACGCCTGGATCAGCATATCGCGATCCGCCATGATCCCCGGAATACTGGGGTCATAGTCACGTCTTATCTTGATGCGATCGGGCTCGGCTGCCAGGATTATCTTGCGGATATGTTCCAGCACCTCGAGTATGTTGATTTCCGTGAGCTGCATTTTGCTTCCGGGCACGAGCATCTTGCTGGTCAGGGATTGCAGGCGGTCAACTTCGCTGAGGATGACCTCGGTATACTCGGTCCACTCGGGACGGTCGAGCGCGCGTTGCAACAGTTGCGCCGCGCCTCGAATACCGCCTAACGGATTGTTGATTTCATGCGCGAGTCCACGCGCGAGCTGCTGGGTGGCCTGCTGTTGCAGTTGATTGAGTTCATCCTGCGCAAATTGCGCCTGGTGTTCAGACTGCCGGATCTCCAGCACGATTTCGTCACTTGTTGTCCGCCCGTCGAGTGGATAAATGCTGTAGTTGGCAATAATTTCCCTGCCATCGGCAAGCGTGATTACCGCTTCGTGTTCGGTAAATGCGATCGAATCGAGGGCCAGTTTCGAGAGTATGCTGGAAGGCTCAACCTGGCTCAGCAAGCTGTCGAAACGGCGCCCGACCAGGTTCGACGCGCTGCTTTCGAACAGTGCCTCGCCGGCCGCGTTGACATAGGTGATGCATTGTTCGCTATCTAGGCACAGGATCGACGAATTAAGCGTATCCAGGATACGAAGACCGGTGTCGGTGGGCGGGGCCAGTTTCAGGTTTGGCTGCGACATTTAATCTATGTTGGTTCGAATCATGCTTGCGCTGTTGCAGACAAAAAAGGCCCCGTGAGGGGCCTTTTGTCGATCGTGCAAGCGATTGCCTAGCAGCTGTAGTAAAGGTCGAACTCGATCGGGTTGGTCGCCAGGCGCAGGCGGTCAACTTCCTCGTTTTTGAGATCGATATAACCGTCGATAACATCGTCGGTGAACACGCCACCAGCTTTCAAAAACTCACGATCCTGGTCGAGCGCTTCGAGGGCCTGGTCGAGAGAAAACGCAACCTGTGGTATTTCGGCCTCTTCTTCAGGCGGTAAATCGTAGAGATCCTTGTCCATTGCCTCACCCGGGTGAATCTGGTTGTTGATGCCATCGAGGCCAGCCATCATCAATGCGGCAAACGCGAGGTAAGGATTGGCGGTCGAATCGGGGAAGCGCACCTCGATGCGGCGGGCTTTCGGATTGCTGACGTAAGGGATACGAATCGAAGCGGAACGGTTGCGCGACGAGTAGGCGAGCATGACCGGGGCTTCGAAGCCCGGCACCAGGCGTTTGTAGCTATTGGTAGCACCGTTAGCAAAGGCATTGATGGCACGTGCGTGCTTGATCACCCCGCCGATATAATACAGTGCTGTATCAGACAGGCCACCGTAGCCTTCTCCGGAAAAAAGGTTGTCGCCGTCTTTGACGAGCGACATGTGCACGTGCATACCGTTACCATTGTCACCTACCAGTGGCTTCGGCATGAAAGTCGCTGTTTTGCCATAGCTGTGCGCCACGTTATGCACGCAGTACTTCAGCACCTGGACCTCGTCGGCCTTGCGCACCAGGGTATTGAATTCAACCCCGATTTCACACTGCCCCGCGGTTGCGACCTCGTGGTGGTGAACCTCGACCTTGAGGTTCATTTCTTCCATCGCCAGGCACATCGCCGAACGGATGTCATGCAAGGAGTCAACTGGTGGTACCGGGAAATACCCACCCTTGACGCCGGGACGGTGACCGATGTTGCCGTCTTCGTACATTTTGATTGAACTCCACGCCGCTTCTTCAGACTCGATCTGGTAGGAACAATGACCCATTTCGGTCGACCACTTGACGTCGTCAAAAACGAAGAATTCGTTTTCCGGACCGAAGTAGGCAACGTCGGCGATTCCGGATGACTTCAGGTAAGCCTCGGCGCGTTCGGCGATGGAGCGTGGATCACGCTCGTAGCCTTCGCCAGTAGCCGGCTCAACCACGTTACAGGTGATGTTAATGGTGGGTTCGTCGGTAAACGGATCGAGCACCGCGGTCGCCGGGTCAGGCATCAGGATCATGTCCGATTCGTTAATGCCTTTCCAGCCGGCGACTGAAGAGCCGTCAAACATTTTTCCCTCAGTAAAGGTATCTTCTTCGAGGGTACTGGCCGGGACCGAGACATGCTGCTCCTTTCCCTTGGTATCGGTAAAGCGGAAATCGACGAATTTCACGCCGTACTCGTTAATCTTGTTCAATACATCAGACGCAGACATGACTTAAATCTCCAAAATCGGGGGTCAAAAACAGGTGGAATTGTACCGATTAATATCTCGATGCCAATTTATCGTGCAAAATTGAACGATTATATGGCGATTTCAATATATCTGCACCAAATTAGTGCAAACTAGGCGACGTAGTAGATATTAACCTTACCGATATAGTCGAGGTTATTTGTCGCCTCCTGCAGCCTGCCGATCCCATCTGCGTGTTCGGGCGTACACATCGATGCGGGTAGTACCAGGTCGACTTCGATCAGTCGATCGAGGTAATGCAGCTTGGTCTGGATAATTTGTGTGCTTTCGGACAGGCCGTCCCATGCCTGGTGCAGGTCCTGCTCGATCGCCTCCCGTTCCGGTAGCCTCGCCAGTACCGACTCCTTGACCGCATCATCGAGGGGATCGATATGGATCTGCACGTCGATTATCTTCGGAAATTGCTTTTTCACCAGGTGTTCTATGTTATGTGCGATGAAATGCGCCTCGGAAACAGTCAGGTCGGAATCGACCTCGATATGGGCGTCAATGTAACCCAGGCCGCCCATCGAACGGGTGCGCAGGTTATGGATGCCGACAACGCTCGCGTTGCCCAGCATCGCCTGACGTACATCCTGAACCAGGTCGATGTCAAGCCCGGTATCGATCAGTTCATACAGCGCTTTCTGGCCGAGGCGGAGTCCCATCAGCGATATCATCACCGCGACCACGATCACGGCCAGCGCATCCATGTAGGGAACGCCCAGCAACTGTGCCGATATGCCAATCACCACGACGATCGAAGAAAGCGCATCCGAGCGGTGATGCCAGGCGTTGGATTCGAGCAGGCTGGAGTGCGTTTTGCGCGCCGCGCGCAGAGTGTAACGATACAGGCCTTCCTTCGCGGCGACGGCAAGCAGAGCGAAAACAACGGTTATTGCCTCGGGATTGATCCGCAGCGGATCCAGAATACTGTCGACACCGCGCAGGCCGATGCCGACCCCGACCGTGATCAGGATGCCACCCAGCAACATCGATGCCAGGGTTTCGATGCGTCCATGTCCATAGGGATGATCCTCGTCCGCTGCCTTGGCGGCGCGCCTGGATGCGTAGAGCACGATAAAGTCGGTGCTGAGATCAGAAAGGGTATGGAAGCCGTCGGCCAGCAAAGCCTGCGACTTGCCCAGCAGGCCGAAGGTTATTTGCAGGGACGCGAGAGCGCAGTTTACCGCCGCACCGGTTAGCGTTACCCGTTGCGTGATCTTGTGGCGCTGTTCAATTTCCATCTGGGTCTTTTTGTACCAGGAAAATATACTCGTGTTCCAGTTGTTCGGTCGCAAGTACCCGGTGTCCATTGATTCGACACCAGGCCGGGATATCGCTCATGGTACCCGGATCGGTGCAGGTTATCCTGACTTTGACGCCGCTTTCCTGTTTTTCGACACAGTCCTGCAAGCGAATCACCGGCATCGGGCACAGCAGACGACGCGCGTCGAGCTCGATAACAGGGTTCATACAATAACCCAGTCCGGGTTGATCTGTGCCGCGGGTAGAGGTTTGACATGAATCCTGCGCGATCCCTGTTCGCGGTCACTGAAACGCAACTCGACCGAGTCGGCGTTGCGCCCCTTGCTGTAGCGCGCGGTGATGGCGCAGGCGAGTTCGAGTTGCTGCGGGTCGAGTAGCTCGCCTTCAATCAACGCCAACGGTCCCCCATGGCTCACGGTACTGATTGTCTGGAATTGTCGTTTATAGCCGCTCAGGAACCGGTTCTCGCCTTCTTCGCGCGCGATAATCAATTTAAACGCCTTGCTCGGACGAATGTGGCGCCCGACCTTGAGCAACATGATGTCGTCTAGTTCGTAATCCCGACTACCGCGGTTGTCCCAGAGATCCTGCAGTTTAACTGAGTAACTCTGATCGGTCAGGAAACAACAACCCCCGGCTGGCTGGGCATAGTCTTCGAATCCAAATTCCGCGGCCAGTGCCATCTGTGGTTTGCGCGAACGTCCGCTGAAGTCTTTCAGTTGTTCACGATCGACCCAGCCCTCGGTTTCGGGCCGTGTTGCCGGCAGGCTCCTGGCGCATAGCGGGCGCAACAGCAAGTCATCGGCGCCCGATTCGTCGGCGACCACCGGCATTAACTTTTTACGCTGCGATTTCGGGCGTTGCCCGATCACTTCACCAGTGATAATGAAATCGAAATCGTGTTGCTTTAACCATTCCTGTGCCTTGTGCACCATGAATATCTTGCAATCCAGGCAAGGGTTCAAGTTGGCGCCATAGCCATGCTTTGGATTGATCACGACGTCCTTGTACTCATCGACGATGTCGATGATGTGCAGCTTGATTCCGAGTTGCTCGGCAACCCAGAGCGCGTTGTTGCGTTTAACCCGGTTACGGTCGTGTTTGCGAATGGCGTGAGTATGCCCTTCGACGCAAAAGCCGGTAAAGAAATTGATGCCTTCTACCTCGATACCCTGTTGCTGGATCAATTTAGCGGCCAGCAATGAATCGAGGCCGCCGGAGATCAGCGCGACTGCTTTTCTGGTCATGCGGATGGGTCAGGTTTTAAAACGGGGAGTATAGCAATAACCAACGGAGTCGATAAGCCGACTCCGTTGGTTAATCAGACAACTTCGTGTTTACCAGCAATCAGTGGTGTCGGCGCCGGTCGCGGTTTTTACCCCGGTATTGTCCAGCGACAAGGTGACGCAGTCGAGATCTCTCACCTGGGACCCAATCGCGGTTGCCACCAGGGTAAACGTAGTTGCGTTTCTGGTGGTGGCTGTGTCGATCGAATATAGGTTTGTCTCGGTTGTTACTGTCGCGGGTACGTTACAATTGAGGGCGTCGAAAGCCCCATACAGGCTCTTGCATTTTTCCAGCGATGCCGCGGTTGCGGTTAACCCGGCACGACCCTCGGAGCGTTTCGATGCTATCACATTGTTAATATACGAGTTGTAGGCGATAGCCGAGAGAATGCCGACTATTGCAACCACGACCATCAGCTCTATTAACGAAAAACCTTTACTGTACTTTTGCCTCATCATAATTGCTCGCTATTCAATAGTTGGAGGGAGGTTTAGCGCTAATATATTCTATCTTGTCAACGAAATCCCCACCGCGGTAGATAATGATATGGGCTCTAACATAGTTACCAACCTTCAAATCCGAAAGCGAAGCTTTCTTTTTGCCTGGATATTTCACTTTTACATTCGGGCCCAGTTTGATAGCCGAATCACCCACGTTAATCATTCTGTGATCAATTGAATCTATCGGTCCTTCCTCGATATAGATTGAGGTTGATTGCGCTGCCGCCATCGGAGCCAGCAGCGCGATCAATGTAACAATGCGGATCAAGTTCATTTTAATAGTTCTCATTGGAGTAACTCCTGCCACGAAAAGCGGCCCGTTGCTATTTCTTTAAGTTTAATAACCTTTGTAGGCGTATCCGCGGTATAGGCGATATCTTCGATAAACACCGGTTCAGGCAGGTAACCTTCTTGCCTGATACCGGAAATCGTTTCCACAATCGAACCGTTTTCCGCGTTATCGTTTGCGTCGATCACGCCGTCGCCATTGACATCGATGGTCGCTTCCTTGGGCGGACCGCCGGTAGCCAGGTCGACCACCATGCGGTAACCGTAACCACCCGCCTGACAGGCATCGTCTTCGGGCACGAAGGTATTGAAGAATACCACGTTGCCGCGTACCACCGGTCTGGTGATCGAGCGTTCGCCGCTGTCGGGCAGTTCGAAGTACCAACCGTATTTTATTGAGTAGTCGACGTTGTTATCCGACAACACCCGTGCCGTGGCTCCAGTACCGATATTGTTGAAACCGCCGAGGAAAGTCTGCTCGACTAAATGGTTGGGCGCATCGCGTTCCTGATCACCTCTATCCCAAACACCGTAAAAGTATTCGTCATTGGAGGTAGTTTTGTCGCCGTTGACCAGGTACTGTCCGGAACCGAAAAATACCATAACATTGGGTTCATTGGCCCCGGGTTGAGGCACCGGAATATCTACCTCAGACGGATGTTTCGACAAGGTTGGCTGCGCGGTGATCGGCAGATTCCCGACAGTTGTGAATAACGGTTCGTTATTCGGGATATTCCATCCGGTGTCGATATTGCTGCTCAGATCGAAGGCCCACATATTGCCCTCTAGATCGCCTGCATAGGCGCGGTCGATAGTACCGTTGCCGTCGAGGTCGGCCAGTGCCGGTGTGGCAAGGCCGTTACGATTGCTTGGGTCTCCTTCACCAGTGGAGATTTTAATGTAATCTCCAGAAGCGAAGTCCCAGCCATCGATTCCCTCCTTGATCTTGAGAATAAACAGCTTGGCCTCGCCATCGCCGGTATCGTTATAGCCGTTACCGAAAATAGCCACCCAGCTGCCGTCGTTCATCATGCCGATTTGAGGCTTGCTATAGGTAAATCCCAGGTCCGCGTCGTCGCTGTTGGAAAATTCCCAGACCCCGACTTTTGCGGCATCAACAGCGTCATTGCTGAACAAGAGCGGGTCGGTGACATTCAGCGCGTATATACCGCGCCCGCCACCACGCTGGCCTCCGATCAATATCGTCCGCCAGGTTTCCCCGCTACCGTCATTCAGGTCTGCATAGATATCAGACACGGTCGGTGTCAGATCGTTATAGTAGCGGTGGATGTAGTCGGGATCGGTCAGGTAGTGCAAACCGGCGCTGGGGGCGGTGGAGAACAAATTGCTCGGAATATAGGCCAATTCTTCACTACCGTTGTCTGCCCTGAAGCCGTGCAACATACCGTCGTTGGCGCCGGCGTATACCATGCCCATGCGTGCCGCGTCCGGACCGTTTTTAAAGTCGGTATAACGGTTTGGCGAAGTATCAGGAAACGGGAAGGTATCAGGCCAGTTCAAATCCGGTTTGCCGACGTAGACAGGACCCGAATTGACTATGTCGCCGAGGCGCTTGTTACGCACACGAAAATTGCGAGTGCTGAAATCGCGCTTTCCACGCAAATAAAGCAGGCGGTCTTGAGCGACGTCATCGGCGTCGGTACCACCGGCCGGGTTAGTCCTGAGGTCGTTCTGTTGTGCATTGGTCAGCTGGTTCCACTGAAAGGAAACGGCATCAGTACCGTCGTGGGTTAATACCACTCGACTCAGTGGACTGGTGTCGAAGGGACGCGCTTCAAGCTCGTCAGAAGCCTTCCAGCGTTCTCCAGGTTCCAGCGCACCGGTATCGAGGTCGATGATTTGTTTCGCGATGATGTCTCCGGTCCAACCGTTAGTGTTGAATTCTGAGAGGTAAACCACCGCGTCTTCGGTTAACTTGGACGAGTTGATCGATACCGCGGCGGCCGTTGCCGTGCGTTCGGCGATATCACTGATGGCTTGACTCAGCGAAGATTCCAATTGCGCGGGATTTTGCGCGTCCAGAAATTTACCGCGTGAATTATAAGCGGCGTGCCACAGATCATCTATGGTGGTTGAATTATTGGAGGTCGGCTGAGGCCAAAAGTCGACCCTACTCAACGGATCGGATAATAACGGATCGGCGGATAACGGGTCCAAAGTACCCTTTACGCCGAAAGCGATCGTGTAATTAACAAGATGCTGGTGGTCGGCTTCGTCGACGCCGACCTGGGTTGGAACTAGGTCTGTCAAGCCGGGGCGCAGATCGTTTTCGTAATAATGCATCGCAACGTCAGCCAGCGTATTACTGAAGTTATCCGCGTAATTGCCGCCATCGTTCGATTCCGCGGGTGTCGGGAGGAACGCAGAATGGCCGTCGAATATAGTATTCCCAGCACCTCCGTCAATGTCTGCATTATTGACCGAGGGATTAGAACCGTTCCAGAATCCGTCAGTCATCAGGATATTGAAATTTTGCTGACACTCACCGCCATCTGAGGCGTCTAGAATAGGAGCGCTGCCACCGGATGTCATAAAATAATCACCGACATCCTCTAGCGTTCTTCTCAAGGGCGTACCATTGGCTGATCTTTCGCTGTAAAACCTGAGTAGCAGGTCGCGTTTTCTATCCGCATCGCTCATCGATTCTACCCCGACTACAATCCGACTGGGTGCCGACCTTTGATGTAAAAGGGCTAAACCCGTGCGCGTCGCATCGGAGTTGTAGATAACCTGGCCGATTGCGGCCTTGGCTGCGAGTTCACGCGTGCGGTAATAGACGAACCAGTTGGCGAAGTTCTGCATTTCGGCGTCAGTGCTACTGATCGTTACTAGCGTGTTTCCATCCGTGGGTTCGATAATGCCGTCGCCATCATCGTTCCATATATAGTAGCTCGGTAGGTAGACGTCATTGGCTATACGGAAAGTTTTATTGGTAAGCAGATTCGTCGTTGTACCATATTGCGCATGACCGGGATGAGGATGCCGGCGCGCAGCGGTTACACTAGCAGGTGGATACAGCGGGTTACCCAGGGTATCGGTGCCTGCCCAGGGCCTATAGTTGATGTTCGGGTTATAGTAACTCTTGTTGCCATTGTGATTCTTGAGTACCCAGGCACCAGTATAACTGGCTTCCGTCGGTATTGTGTTTCTATTGCTAGCGTTGCCATCCCAATCGGGATTGTATAATTCACGGGTGGTAGCTCCGTTGGTATCAGCATCAAAGTTAGTTATCACAGGCCTTCCACTTGAGAAACCAAAACCTAAATCAGCAGAGATCATGGGCACCCAGGCCATACTGCCTGAATTATCGTAGGTCAAAAATACATTGGGTTCGACAATATTGGACAGAAACAACGGTGCCGGAGCGAGTGTCCCGGGTGCAGCCTGGGCTGTTTGCATCGTCGGCAAGCAGAATATCGCACTGGTTGCGAAAATGGCGAATTTCTTGATAAATTTGTTGCTCTTCATGATACACATCCTAAATAAATATTTAATCTTCTATGGGGCGTCTTTGCCAAAATATGATTGAACGAAACGAAACGAATTGCCGGTCAAACCAACGCCGCGCGCGGTAGCGCGAAAAATCGACACAGTTTTGCCGGTTTGTTGGTTGCCGTAACCGCCGATGTTGATCGCGGCTAGCGCGTTTTGCGAACGGTCCCCCAGATATTCGGCCAGGTAGCGTGGCTGCTCGTAAGCTTGCAGCGTCGTTCCGGCCGTCCCGGACACAGGATCTGCCCAGGAGGTATTTGATAAATAATTTATACTGGTATAAGCCGGATCATTGGACGGTACGGTATACAATCCTTCTGTCGGGTCATTAAAATCACCATTTGAGGTCGAATTGACAATAAAGTTTTCGGACGTAACCAGGCCTGCTTCGGCCGCCTGAAACATCAGCCCGGATTCGCGTTGGTTACCCGCGATCGCCAGGTCGGTGGTGGTGCGTTGCATCGAGGTCAGGCCGAGCATTGTCAGGCTGACCAGGATAATCAGGCTTATGACCAGTGCAACGCCCTGCTGTTTGTTATGGGTTAAATTGTTATGGGTTAAAGTTTTCATAATGAACCTATGCGGTTACGCAGCGCTATCGTGTTTGAGAAAACCTGGTATAACCTGCGATCGGGCGCCGTGATTGGAGCACCACCGATCCAGGTGTAGGTCTGTGGCGCTTCAGTGACAAAATCGTCGATTGAACGTACCAGTAACATGACTCTTATCGCGACGACATTCTGAAAGTTGGCGCCGACCAGGGTGCTGTCCACGTATCGGTTCGGAAACTGATCGCCGGGGATGTCGGTGTCGATGCCATACAGAATCTGCATTTCTTGGACGCCTTCCACGAGTTCCTGGTTAGTAGCGAAATCGGCGCGCCACAGAGCGGGTTGGCCGCTGGCGCCAGCCGCGATCGTGTAGGTGACAGTTTGCAGTTCGATCAAACTGGCATCGTTTTGGTATTGCTGGCTTTTCGGCGCCGATAATGTTATCCCGGTTTTGGTGCTTCCTGCGAGCGAGTGGTCGACACCGGTAACCTGCAGGATATCGGCTTCTTCATCGATCAGCAGGTCGTTGGCGCCGCAGCGTTGGATTAACAAGATATCATTGACATCAAGACTTGTTGCCCGGGTGCTAACAATGCCTGGGGTAGCAGCCGCACTAAACGGACTTACGATATTGGCCTGAACGGTTTTACCGCCACGTATGGTTATCGAATCGGAGCCGTTAAGCCCGTCGTTTTCAGTGCCTTCGATGCCATCCCTGCTTTCGAAGTCGTGCAAGATGGGATTGTAAGGACTGATCATGGTTGCTGCGCTAAGAGTATTGTTAACGTTCGAAGTATCTGACGGATCGAAGTTGATACAGCCCCATTCACCGGCCAGGCGTAAATCCTGGCTCATCATGTCGACAGCGAAGCGGCCGTTTTCCTGGATTTCTGCGAGTGCGCTGGTAAACGCGAAGGTGGTCTTGTTGCCGACATAGACTTGAACGATACCACCCAGCAGGAACAGGCTGATGATCAGCGCTACCAGGACCTCGACCATTGAAATGCCGAGTTGCTTAGTTTGATTATGTATGTTTTTCATGGGCCCACCGCCAGCGGCAGGGCAACTGCCAGCGTATAACAGGTTAAGTCGTTGGTGTCGGTCGGATCGCAGTTAGTGCCGCTGGCACCGGTGCCTTCGTCGTCCCACATTACGTCTATCAGCAAGCCGTCGTTGGCGGCGTTAAAGCGGATAATACCGCGCCCGCCTGGCAGGTCAGTAAGCATGGCTTGCCAGTCGGCTGCATCTGCTGTCACCATATCGGCGTTGTTGCATGGCGCTATTTCGCAATCCTGGATATAGGTATTGTTGGTGTCAATCCCGTCATAAGCCGCAAATGCGGGCAGGTTGGCGCGGATACGATCGGAAACGGTGTAAGCAATCCAGACCGCCTTGTTGTGATTGAGGGCGCTGGTATTCTGACTCATCGCGGTAATTTGCAATGATGCGATGCCCAGCAAGCCAACCGAGATTACGAGTAGCGCAATCATGGCTTCGATCAGGGTAACGCCTCGCTCAATTTTATTCTTTATGGGCATGTTGAATCATCCTCGAATCTGACGCGGCCGGTATTGGAAATGTTGATGGTTTTACCGAAATCACCGGTACGGGCATCGCACAACAAAAAGCTGCCGGTTGCAGTTACAAAACCTCGATTGTCGTAGGTAACCTGGTTTCCATAACTGCTGGTAAAGTTGTTGCCGTGGTCCAATGCCTGGTTCGCGCGCAGGATTACTTCACCAGTAGTGGTATCTTCGACAAAACTGCCATTACTATCGGCGTCGACGTACACTATCCAGCCGTCTTCCCAGCTAGCACCGATGCAATTAATGGAATTGCTGCTGATGCAGATAGAGACCTGCGTACTGTTTTTGACTGCCTCACTGCGAGCGTAAGCCAGGTGACCGATCATCGTATTGATGTTTGTGGTCAGCCTGTCGTTTTGGCTGAAAGCCCTCATGCCAGGTAACGCGAGTGCCGTAACGATGCCTATCAACGCTATCGTGATTATTAACTCCAGCAATGTAAAACCTGATTTCTTTTTCATGCTTGTATCCTAATTCAAATGGGAGAAAAGTCTGCTTAAACAAGATAGGATATTAAAAAGCACCGATAAACGGTACTCAGCGCTAAAAACCGCTGAAATCAACAACCTACGAGTTGAGAAACGCGTCACATAATGTCCGGTCACGATCAGATTGCAGGTTCTATCAAAAGCTTTGTGCGCCGTAGCGGGCGCATGACGCCAGCGCAGAAAAATGCGCTAAAAATCTACTGGCCCATTTACGGTATTGAGTTTAGTCAAAGTCAGCCGGATTTCCCGTCTGATTTCGCGGCGTTGAAGCTCGAAATCGGTATCGGTAACGGCGATGCAATAATCGATATGGCTACCACGGACCCCGGTAGCCTGTATCTTGGCATCGAAGTGCATGAGCCTGGAATCGGGCGCTGCCTGAATATTATTCATCAACAGGAATTGGGTAACATCCGGCTGATAAAGCACGACGCGGTTGAGGTACTGGAAAATATGATAGTGCCGGGTTCGCTCGATCGGATCCTGCTGTTCTTTCCTGATCCCTGGCACAAGAAGCGCCATCATAAGCGTCGCATCGTCAATCAACATTTCCGCGACCTGGTCTGTCGGGCCCTTAAACCGGGGGCATCGATCCACGTGGCTACCGACTGGCAGAACTATGCCGAATTCATCGCGGCCCAGTTTCTTGCTGATGCGCGCTTTATGAATGAAGGGGATGCCAGTGGATACGCCGAAGTTCCAGCTTATCGACCGCTGACGCGGTTCGAACAACGTGGCCGCAAGCTGGGGCACGGGGTTTGGGACCTGGTGTTTACTAAAAAATAATATTCATCATCACCAGCATGACGACGATGAACAAAATAGTCATAAAGAATCCCGCACGCATAAAGTCGGGCACCCGGTAGCCCCCCGGCCCCTTGATCAGCGCATTCACCTGGTGGGTGGGTATCAGAAAGGAATTGGATGTGGCGAGCGCCACGGTCAGGGCAAATACCGCGGGATTGGCACCGGCGCCGATGGCAATATTGACCGCCAGTGGTACCAGCAGTACCGTGGCCCCTACGTTGGACATCACCAGCGTGAAAAAAGTCGCCAGCACGGCCACTGCCGCCTGGATTACCCAGATCGGCATGCCGCCTACCACCAGCAGGGTTTGTTCGGCGATCCATTTTGCTGTGCCGCTGGTTTCCACCGCGAGGCCCAGTGGAATCAGGCTGGCCAGCAGGAATACGGTGCTCCAGGAAACCGATTCATAGGCTTCCTCCATCTTCAGTACCCCGGAAATGACCATCCCGATCGCACCGGTCATCAGTGCGATGGAAAGCCTTAAATCGGTGAACAACACCATGAACAATGCCAGCGAGAAAAAAAACGTGGCCCAACCGACCTTGTTGGGGCGCGTTTGTTCGCGCGGATACTCGGACGTGACGATAACAAAATTACGATCACGTTCGAGATGCGCCAGGGATCTCCAGGTGGTGTGCGCCAGAATGGTATCGCCCGCTTCGAGTGGCATGTCGCGAATGTTTTCACCTTCGACCATGGTTTCGCCATCACGATACAAGGCTACCATGGCAATCCCGTAGGTCTTGCGCATCCAGACATCGAGTGCCGATTTGCCGATCAGGTTCGAGCCGGGTGGAATTACAATTTCGGCGACACCGGCCTGGGTTGATGCCAACACTTCGGAGAAAACTTTTAAACCTTTCTGGATGTCCAGACCGTAGGCGTCGACGAAATCCTTTAAATGGGCCGGGGAGCAAAGTATTCCGAGTGTGGAGTTGGGAGCAAACTCGACATCACGCGATAAATCGCCTTGACCCGCGCGCATACCAGCACCAGCTGCCTTGATCGCAACGATTCGGATCTTGTTGACCGATTCGATATCATTGAGTGTCTCGCCAACCAGTGGGCTGTCCTCGGGAACGTTAACCTCGAAGGTCAGGTAATCAACTCCGTAGACTTCTTCGAGATACTTGGTGCTGCCGGCAACGGCGGTAGAAGATTCGTGCGAGATCGTGGGTAATACATACTTGCCGGCCAGCATGAAGTAAATAATGCCGGTCGCCACCAGTGCCAGGCCCACCGGGGTAACCGAAAACAAGTCCCAGGTATGCATTTGCTGATACAACGGCAAGGCCGTGTTCGAGGTCAGGATCAGATCGTTTAACAGGATTAATGGAGATGACCCCACCATGGTTACGGTACCGCCGAGAATCGCGGTAAAACCCATTGGCATCAGCAGGCGCGACATCGGCAGGTTCGAGCGTGCTGAAATCCGGCTGACTACGGGCAGGAACAGGGCTGCAGCACCGACATTCTGCATGAACGAAGAAATGATTCCGACCGTTCCCGAGACAATCGGTATTATGCGGTTCTCGGAGGTTCCACCGATCTTTAGAATAAATCCCGCGACTGAACTCATCATCCCGGTCTTGTCGAGGCCCGCACCGATAATCATAACCGCGATAATGGATATCACCGCGTTACTGGCAAAGCCATCAAACAGGTGTTGCGTGTCGACTAATCCCTGTTCCAGCCCCATGAATGGCGCCAGCAGTGAAGTCATTCCGAGTAACACCATGATCGTAATTGCGGTCTCGTCGACATTGACGATTTCAAATACAAACAGGTAAATGGTAAAAAGCAGTATGCCCGTAACCCAGGCGATGTCGGTGCTGGGTGCAACCCCGGTGACGAACCAGCCAAATTCAACAAAAATTATTCCAGCAATCCATTTTGTGCTGCGCAGCTTTCTGAATTTGACTTTTCTAAGTCTGGCCCTGAGTATTCTTTTTAATTTGCTCAAGTGTTGGTCGAATCCTCAATTAATCGCTACCAGTCAGGGTTACCGTACCTGCTGGTTCCTAAATCTTTGCTGCTTATCTGTTTGAATCCAGTAGTGCTAAAGAATTTTAGCGCTGACAAGATGAGACAGGAATACCCAATTGAGTGTACACAATATTACCAATTGCTACAAAGCCAAACCCGGTTTTCCCGGCACCGTCACGGGGTATAATGGGGTTTGGAATTTGTGTATCGCTAAACCAGGGTTTAAGTCATGTCGAGAAAACACCCCGTCGTCGTCATAACCGGCTCTTCCGGCGCCGGAACCTCGACGGTAAAAAAAGCGCTGGAAGCGATCTTTTACCGACAGAAGATAAATCCCGTGGTGGTCGAGGGCGACAGCTTTCATCGTTATGATCGCGAAGGGATGCAACGAAAAGTGATTGAAGCCAACCAGTCCGGTGTTAACTTCAGTCATTTCGGGGAAGCCGCAAACCATTTCCAAGAGCTGGAACAGTTATTTCGAACCTACGGTGAAACCGGCGGCGGGCAAAAGCGATTTTATCTACATAATGAAGAAGAGGCGCGGCAGCATGCCGAGCGCCTGGGAGTAGCACTCGATTCCGGCCAGTTCACACCCTGGGAAGATATCGAACCCGATACCGATTTATTGTTCTACGAAGGACTGCATGGTCTCGTCAAGACCACCAGCGTGGACATGACGCGCTATGTTGATCTCAAGGTTGGTGTGGTTCCCGTCGTCAACCTGGAGTGGATCCAGAAAATTCACCGCGACAGTGCCGAACGTGGGTATAGCCAGGACGAGGTCGTCGATAATATTTTACGCCGCATGCCGGACTACGTGAAACATATTACCCCGCAGTTTTCGGAAACGGATATCAACTTTCAGCGCGTTGCCACGGTGGATACATCGAATCCGTTCATTGCCCGTGATATTCCAACGCTCGATGAGAGTTTTGTCGTGATCCGTTTCAGGAAGCCGGATATACGCAATACCGATTTTACCAACCTGCTATCGATGATTAGCGGTGCCTTCATGTCGAGACGCAATACCATCGTAGTGCCCGGTGGCAAAATGGGAATGGCAATGGAAATCATTCTTACCCCGATTATCAGTGATTTAATCAAGCGCCGACACGAAGCATGAAATTGATTGACAGCCATTGTCATCTCGATGATGACCGCTTTGATGAACGACGGCAGCAAGTGATTGCACAAGCCGCTGCAGCTAACGTGACACGCATGGTAATTCCCGCGACTACCGCCAATCGTTGGGAAAAAGTGAAACAGGTTTGCGAAGGCCATGACGGTTTATATCCGGCTTACGGCTTACATCCGATGTTTATCGAGCAGCACCAGGTCAACCATTTGCGCGAGCTCGACGAATGGCTTGAGCGAGAGCAACCCATCGCCGTTGGTGAGTGTGGTATCGACTTCTTTGATTCGCGAGTCGATGAAAAATGGCAGCTGCAGTTGTTCAGGGAACAGCTACAGCTTGCCAATAATCATCACCTGCCACTCATTGTGCACGTGCGCAAGGCGATGGATGAAGTCATCAGCCTGCTGCGCAAGCAGGCCCAATTTGGCGGTGTGGTGCATAGTTTTTCGGGCAGCCAGCAGCAGGCGCAGCAATTGCACGACATCGGTTTCAAATTGGGTATCGCCGCAACCTTGAGTTTCGAGCGGGCGCAAAAGCTGCGTAAAGTCGTTGCCGCGATGCCGGATGATGCGTTATTAATTGAGTCGGATGCGCCCGATCAGCCTGGCGCCAATCACCGTGGCCAACTCAATGAACCTGGCTTCATCGTCGAACACCTGCAAACCATGGCCGAATTACGCAACACCACGACCGAAGATCTCGCCGCCACCCTAAACCAAAACGCCGAAACCCTCTTTAATATTTAATTATTCATGTTTAATGGTGGACCAGTGACGGTGTGGCCATCGGGATATCTTTGCGGAATCGCCGTGCCGAAGCGTCGGACCGATACATCCATGTAAGCTCGCGCGCAACATCCCTGTTGCGCAGCGTTCCTCAAAGATATCCCGATGGCCACACCCCTTAAAGTCCCAGCTCCGGTTGACCTATCCATGGATTCACTTAGCACTTGAGGCGTCTTATTGTTTGGATTCAGAAGTGTTGTTTGTATCTGGATACTTTAAGAGGTAACCGAAGGCATTCCTTGCGAGGTAAAGGCTGGGTGCCGAAAAAGGATTGATTTTAAAGGGTCAGGCCGCAGGGACGCGGCCTGTGGCGAGTCGAGACATGGACGTCGAGTCTCGCCTTGCCCTTTAAAATCAATCCTTTTTCGGGAAGCCGAAGGCCACCCAGTCAGTCGCAAGGAATGCCTTCGGTTGCCGGTTCGGAGGGTTTCTAGTAGGCCTGCCTTCTAGAAAGGGAGGGAGTCAGAGGCTAATCCAGTCGACGTGCGTCATCACTCTTTACATGGCTATTTCAAAGGTTTCCTGTACCAGGTTACCGCTATGCTCGGCATCGAGATAGTTTTGTTCATTGAAACTAATCTGCTTGTCGGCACCTATTGTGACCACGCTGCAGGCGCGGGTGCCATATTCAGGTGAACGGATGAAGCGGCTCGAGAGCATTCGCTCGATGTCGAGCGAAACCCCGGTTTGCGGTAATTCGTGGTCCTGCGCTACCTGGTGGTCGGTCAGGATTTCCATCAGGTTAGCGGCGATAATCTTGCCATCCAGCATCGCTTTGAGTTCCTGCTTGCCGGAACTGAGCTTGGGCCAGGGCTCATCAAAAGTGCCATTGCTAATGCCGTAAACCCCGGGATCAACGCTGCGAATACCGTGATCACGGTTGGAGTAAAACCATAAGCCCTGGGCGTCGCCTAGCAGCAGGTTGAATCCGGCGTAGTTCCGGTCATCAGGGGCTAGTTCCTGCAGGAAGGCCTTGGGTGTCGCATCACCCGAGAGGAAGTTTTGCGTCAGCGCGCCGCGTGATTTTTTACCGGGTTTCATTGCACCCGGTTCGCGTACATTGGTGACCGCGGCGAGGCGACCCCGACTATTGACCCCGAGCCAGGTACCTCCGGCCTCGAGATCGCGCCCCGCAAATACCGGTGTCTCTTCCCACCAGTGCGCATCGCGCGTCGGGCGTGCGTAATATTCGTCACGGTTGGCGATCAGTATCAGCGGGTAATCCGGGTGCTGGCGCCAGGCAAACAGGATCAGGCACATGGATGTCTAGTTGTCAGCCAACATCGAGAAGCTTTTCATAATCACGTGGCTAATTGATCAATGGCCGGCAGCGGCTCATGTTTTATCGCCGCCTCGAAGGATGCCAGGCGCTTGTGAACCGACAATAACTCAACAATTGTCGTCCACGATTTAACCAGGTATTGAAACGAATCGCTGACCTGGCTGAACGCGGTCAGAATCTGTTGCAATATGCCAAAGGTAATGGCACCAGCGGCAATCGTCGGTATCAAAAGAATATATACGAATATGTTGTCGGCCTGCAGATACAGCATGCGCGCAACATTAAAATACATGTAGTGAAAGTAAATTCTGAAGTAGTTCTTGCGTACGTTGGCAAACAGTTCCTTGAGCGTCGGGGGTTGCGCGCGCTGTTCATCGTCCTCGCCGTATACCAGTTCTTTACGAAAGGCGGCTTCAACGCGTTGGTTCTTAAAAAACAATCCTGGTAATTTAATACCGACTATTGCTAACAGGCCGGTGCCAAAAATTGACCATACCAGTGAAGCAACAAACAGGGGATGGGCAATGACTCCAACCACGGGAAGCTCGCTTACGTACTCTGACAGTGCCCAAAGTACTGGTAAAAAAGCAAATAGCGTCATGACTGAGTCGATAATCGAAACCCCCAGGCTTTCCATAATTTCAGCGAAGCGCATTGTGTCTTCCTGGATGCGCTGGGATGCCCCCTCTATGTTCCGTACCGTTTCCCACTGAGCAGTGTAATAGTCATTCATCGCGGTACGCCAGCGAAAAATAAAGTGGCTGACGAAAAACCGGGTAACGACGAACATGAAAATGGCAAGAAAAGCAATTTCGGCAAAAATAAGTATCAGATCGTATAGTTCAGTTGTAACCGACGAGATAGTTTCTTCTGACGCTACGATTTCAATCTCATCGGTTCCTTGTGATGCGGAACTACCCAGGGCGTTTTGCACCAGGTCGAAAAATGGCCGACGCCAGTTATTGATGGCAACCGATACCTGTACCGAAAAATAGGTGGAAAACAAAATAAATATCGAGCCGACGATTGACCACCATTGCCATCGGTGATTTGCAACCGTGAACCAGAATGCCGCGAATAGAAAAGTGCAGGCAAAGTAGAAAATATAAAATAGCAAAAAGGAGTCTGTTGTAAAATGACCCAACCCGATAACAGGTGCTGATGGCGAAAGGTCGAAGCCAAGGACTTCACCGATTTGTTCGTTGAAACCGTACCAGATAAAGCTGCAAACGGCTGCATAGGCGACGACAGAAATGAAGAATATCCGGGGATTCGGGAAAAAAGATTTAAACATGATTTAGAACCCTTGATTTGCTGTGGGCGGTTTTAATGCGGAAGTGTTTATAGACATTGGATTATGCTTATGATTCAACCTGAATCGGCCGATACTTCGTCGGATATATAAGGTTGAACCAGGCTGCGCATCATCTCTATATGCGCATCGCGATCGTTAAGCGCCGGGATATAGCTGAAATCCTCACCGCCAAGCTCGAGAAATTCGCTGCGATACTCGACCTCGATTTCATCCAGGGTTTCGAGGCAGTCGGACGAGAATCCGGGACAGACGACGTCGACTGCCTTGATGCCGCGTTCGACCAGTCGATGCAGTACGTCCGCGGTATAGGGCTGAATCCAGGTCTGCTTGCCGAATCGTGACTGGTAACCGATTGACCAGTCGGATTCCCCGAGCTCGAGTTCGGCCGCCAGCAGTTTAGCGGTCTTTTCACACTGCACCTGGTAAGGATCGCCCCGGTCGACGTTGGCCTGCGGCAGGCCGTGGAATGACATCAACAGGTGCCGTTGCCCCTGTTGCCAGTGCTCACGGATCGATTCGGCCAGGGCCTCGATATAGGCGGGGTGGTTGGGGTAGTAACCGATGAATTCGAGCGCCGGTGCATACTCGAGTTGGTTGAGGGTGTTCTTCAAGTGCTTGTAGCTGGTGGCGGTGGTCGTTACCGAGTACTGGGGATAAAGCGGCAGCACCACCAGTTTTTCGACCCCGGCATCGCGCAGCAGGCGCAACACCGATTGGTACGACGGGTTACCGTAGCGCATGGCGAGCTCGACATGGGCCTGCTCAAACAGTTTTTTCTGTAACGCTTCTCTCTGCTTGTTCGAATAAGCCATCAGCGGAGAACCTGCCTCGCTCCAGACCCGGCTATAAGACTGCAGGGTCTTGCCGCTGCGCAGCGGCAGGATAAAGCCGTGAAGTAATGGCAACCAGAATATACGGGGCAGCCGCACCACCAGCGGGTCAGATAGAAACTCTTTCAGGAATCGCTTAACCGAGGCACGTTCGAGCTGGTCCGGAGTGCCCAGATTGGTCAATAATACCGCGGTTTTGGCGGGCATAGCGCGTGGCTCGAGTCGTAGAACTTCGCTAGTTTAATCGGCGGGCATGGCAATGTCACTGGGAATCCGGCCGGGCGATTTTTGCGTTTGATGGAATTAACATATCACTATTAAATAGTAATTTTTAATATTTAAATTTACTTGAAAAATTACCCTGGCGCTATTGACAAGGCCAAGATATGCACATGAATTAATTTGTAAGGAGTCTGTCCCTGATTAGTTGCACCGATATCGGTTAAAAATTGATCAGGTGCTATAACCCGTTGATATATAAAGAAAAATAAAATCGCTGCAAAATTGAACAATCTAATAGATGATCAACAGGAATGCGGCTCGCAGCGGTTTATGTGCATTTCATACACAGACTTATCCACAGAAATTGTGGATAAATCCATTTGTTGCCATTTCTTAACAATTTAGCTTTTAATTGCTAGAAACGACTTTAACTTTAGCCGTTAAGTAAGTCCTCAAATAAGTGCATTTGTCCCGCTGAGCGCGACTCGTAATTCGAGTATGATTCAACTTTCCATTTGAGTAATCCACGTGCCGCAATCCCGTTTCGCCTGTTTCGCCATCGCACTGCCTTTATACCGTGTGTTCGACTACAGGATCGAGGCTGATGACCCCGCCCTGATTGGAACTCGTTATCGATTGCCGTTTAGTAGCGGCGTTAAGACCGGGGTATTGCTGGGCACGAATGATGCCAGCGAACTAGATCCTGCCCGCATCAAGCCGGTGCAGGAGCGACTCGACCAGGAGGCAGTGCTGGGCGAGCATATGCTGGCGCTAACCCGCTGGATGTCCGAATATTATTTGCAACCAATCGGAGAAGTTGCCTTTCAGTGCTTACCCGGATATCTGCGAGGTGCACGCCCACACAAGCCGGTAAGAGTCAAACGCTGGTGTCTGGTAAATCCTGACTCGACGCTGATCGCAGAACTTGAACGACGCTCCCCGCGGCAGTTTGAGGTTTGCCAGGCGTTGCTGCATCAGTTGCCTGGGTTGACCGCAATCGAACTCAAGCAGGTTAATCCCAACTGGCATCCGGTTGTAAAAGCATTGGAGGCCAAACAGATCGTACGCTGGGAATGGGCGCAAATGCCTGCCGGCAGGGCACCAGCAGATGATTTACCCGAGTTAAGTAGCGAGCAGGAACGATCCCTTACCGAGATCGAACCGCGGCTGCATCGATTCGCAGTGCATGTGCTGGATGGCATAACTGGCAGCGGTAAAACGGAAATCTACCTGCGTTTGATCAAGCAACGCCTCGATGACGGATTGCAGGTCATTTACCTGGTGCCTGAAATTGGTCTGACCAACCAGTTGATCGAGCGCGTCGAAAACCGTTTTGGTGATTGTTTCGTCATTTCGCACTCGGGACTGACCGAGTTTCAGCGCTACCAGGCCTGGGATCGTTTCCGACGCGGTGAAGTCAGTATCATGCTAGGCACGCGCTCCAGCCTGTTTTCCCAATCTGAGAAACTGGGCCTGATTATTATCGATGAAGAGCACGATCACTCGTATCGCCAGGAAGACGGGGTGCGTTATCACGCGCGGGATGTTGCGATCAAGCGCGCGCAGATGCTCGATATCCCGATCATCCTGGGTTCGGCCACGCCATCGCTGGAAACAATTAGCAATTGTGAGCGCGATACCTACTTTCGTATTCGACTG
>Ga0224508_10000136_pt1 | contig 76644 bp, 59 predicted proteins | sample SF_Jan12_sed_USG_4_FD_170157 | JGI IMG/M metagenome (GOLD analysis project Ga0224508, IMG submission 170157) | Sediment microbial communities from San Francisco Bay, California, United States - SF_Jan12_sed_USGS_21 | ecosystem: Environmental > Aquatic > Marine > Sediment | place: USA... | reverse complement strand
CCCATGCCGCCCATGCCGCCTGCGCCGGCCATGCCGCCCATGCCGCCCATGCCGCCTTCGCCGCCCATGCCGCCGGTGCCGCCGGTTCCACCTGTACCATCACACACGGCATCGGAGTCGAAACGCTCGCCGTAGCCCGGTCCGTCTCCGCTCTTATTGTTACCAGCTTTCACCCAGACGCCGGCGATTTGTCGTTCGCCTACGCCCAGAGTCGCGCAGTGACCATCGAGGTCGTCGTACTTGCGGTGCTCGCCGTCTTCAAACTCGATGACGACATTGGAGAGCTCCTTGCATGATGCGATGTGCGCCTCGTGGCATTCGAACTCGACCTCGATGTACCCATACTTTCCGCCGTGAGGACACTCGATGTCGACCTTGCAATCGTGGACGGAGTCACAGTCGCAACCCCGGTCGCCGTCGGAATCTCCATCATCGCAATACCCGTCCCGGTCGCTGTCACCATCATCGTCGGAATCTCCGTCATCGTCGGAATCTCCGTCATCACAGGAGCAGTGGCAATCGTCGCCACCGGTGCCGCTCATGCCGCCAGCACCAGCCGAGCCGCCCGTGCCCCCTGCTCCGCCTGCGCCGCCCATGCCGTCATCGCCGCCAGCGCCGCCGGTTCCGCCGTCGCCGCAGTCAGCGTCCGAGTCGAACCGCATCCCATAGCCCGGGCCGTCACCGCTCGCGTTGTTTCCGGCCTTTACCCAGACGCCAACGATCTCTTTGTCCCCTGCGCCAAAGGTCCCGTAGTGACCCTTGAGCCCATCGTACTTATAGTGCTCGCCGCCTTTGAACTGGACCACGACATTCGAGAGCTCTTTACACGACACGATGTGGACTTCGTAGCACTCGAACCGCGCCGCAATTGGCCCGGTCGGTCCGCCCGTTGGGCAATCCAACATGCACTCGTCGGGATAGCCATCACTCATGTTCCAATCGCTGCAATCGTCGCCTGCGTACTCACCGCAGCGGTCAGTCGCGCATTCGCTTGCGCCAGGGGGGACGAGCTCGAGTCCGTCCGCAGACGTATTGCCCAAGCCGTCGGACGAACAACCAACGAGCACGGCAAGGATCAGAAACAAACCAGCTTTTAGAGTATGGATAGACATGGGGCTACTGTAGGATCGACGCGAAGTCTCGAGCAAGTGGCATTATGTAGTGACTTGTAATGGCACTCCCAGGATCTTGTGATCTAGTTCACAATACGCCGCCCTGTCCGTCCGTCCCGAAGACCGGAGCCGTCATCGCCAGCTGGAGCGGGAAATGAGATTCGCTTGCGAGTGTACGAATGCAGCGCGCTGCACGAGTACGGGCGCAGTACGCAGGCGAAGCCGAGTACACTCACGACTTCAACCTTGGCAACACTTCCCTAGCCTCGAACACGAGTCGGGGAATTCAACAACATCAACCCCATCGTGTCCCGTGGTGTCTCCCGGAAACAGGTGCTCTGCATAATTCGGGGGGCTAAAGGAGTTGAGATCGGAACTTGGATCTGGGCGAATCGTCACCGAGGCGATCTGCACGCGCGACTTGTGACGAGATCGTGGCAGCAAGACTCGTAGATTTTGGCGATTGCCCCCCGGCTTGCCATTCCGACCGATGAGCGCGGCGCCGGCCCAGTCGGCTGGATCGGGCCATCCCAACCACGACGAAAAACGGCCCCGAAGAGCGGAGCCGCAACTCGAATGGCCGAGACAACGATCGACGCGACCGCAAGGGCTGGTGCGGCGGCATACAGGAGCGTATGCTCATCAGCCCATCATGGCCGAGGCATTCCACGAACGATTGAGCGCACTCGACGCGATCTTTTTGGACCTCGAGAGCGAAACCACGTCAATGCACGTCGGCGCGGTGCTTCTCTTCGACGCGAAACCGCTGACGCTCGACAACGGCGGTCTCGATATGGAGCGCATCACCAAGTACACCTTGGCGGCCCTAGACACGATGCCGCGTTACCGACAACGGCTCGCGTGGGTGCCCGGGTTTGGTCATCCGGTTTGGGTCGAAGACGATCGATTCAACATTAATTTTCATCTCCGCCACACGAGGCTTCCGCTTCCCGGAGACGAGCGGATGCTCAAGCGCCTCGTGGGTAGGCTGTTCTCGCAGCGACTGGATCGGAGCCGGCCGCTATGGGAGTTCTGGATCGTCGAAGGCATCGAGAACGAGCAGTTCGCATTGGTGGGCAAGGCGCATCACTGCATGGTCGATGGCGTCGCAGGTGTTGGGCTCATCGAGGCGCTACTTCAAATGACGCCCGTCGTTACGGAGAAGGAGCCGCGCTCGTGGACTCCACGTCCTCCTCCAACTCGGACGCAGCTCCTCCGGGCCGAAATCAAGCATCGCATCAATGGTCTGCGCAAACTTTCGCACTTCGGGCCCCGCATCCGGGAGAACTTTGGAGGCGTGGCGCGTGTGCTCCAATCGGGGATGAAGGCCGGCCCAGAGAGTCCCTTCACGGCGCCCGACATCAGCCCGTACCGTCGTTTTGACTGGGCCTCGTTCCATCTCGAAGAGGTGAAGGCCGTGAAGAACGCTCTTGGAGGCACCATAAACGATGTGGTGGTCGCGACGACCACGGCAGCGATACGGCGTTTCCTCGAGGCGCGCGACCTGGACGTAGACTCCATGGAGGGGTTTCGCGCCTTTCTTCCCGTCAGCACGCGCAAGACCAGCAGCGGACCGGCGGGAAACCAGGTCGCCATGCTGCTCGCGGAGCTTCCCGTGTCCGAGCCCGACCCCATCGAACGGTTCAAGAAGGTCATCGCGGTCACGACAAAGCTGAAGAAGGAGTCCAATCAAACCGCAGGCGCGGAGCTCCTCGAAGACGTGGCCGACTTGACGACCAAGCGGCTGATCTTGGACATCTCCCGCGAAGCGATCCGACGACACGCCTACCACGTCGTGGTGACCAACATCCCGGGGCCGCCGCTGCGGCTTTACATGCTTGGCGCCCAGCTCAAGGCCATGTTCCCCCTGGTCCCAATCCCGCCGACTCAGAACCTGGGCATCGCGCTCTTTAGCTACAACGGGCGACTCTACTGGGGCTTCAACGGCGATTGGGAAGGTTTCCCGGACTTGCACGAGTTCGTCGAGACCCTCGAGGCCTCGTTCGGAGAGTACAAACAGCTCGCCGCGGCGCGTGCGCCCGAGGTTTCGGCGGGTCCGCGTCCAGACCTCAGCGGCTAGGGACACTGCTCATTCAGCCCTCTCCTAGCCCGAGCTACCTTGGGCACCGATGAGCAAGACGCGTGACGACGGTTGGAAGCTGCACGAGGCAGAGCAACGCCTTGCTTGGCAAAAGCTGACGCCTACACAACGTCTTGAATGGATCGAGGAAGCCAAGCGCTTTGCCGAGGTCGCGAAGCACGCGCGGAAGCTCTCGAACGCAGGCGTCCCCGCCTCCGCTAGAGCTCGCAGCGTGGCCCGCCAACCAAGAACGGCCTCGCAAAACGGAGCCCTCATCGCCGTTTGGAGCGGGAAATGAGATTCGAACTCACGACTTCAACCTTGGCAATATTCTCTTGGCCGAGAACACCATTCGGGAAATTCAGCAACATCAACCACTTAGTGTCCCGTGGTGTTGCGTGCTGTCCCGTGGTGTCCGGTGGAATGTGGAAGACTTCGTGGAGCATTTGACTGCAACCTCCAGAGGGTTGAAGCGCGTGCTCAGGACCCCTGTTTGGGCACGAGAACGATGCGTCCATGGAGGCCGCCCGCCTGCACCATGCGCTGCGCACGATCGGCTTGTTCGAGATCGAGCTTTTCGTGGATCTCGATTGAAAACGGCTTCTCGGCATGGAGCTCGAGGACTGCCCTCATGTCGGCGCGCGTCGCGCCGCTACTACCGATGATCTGCAGGCCGCGCGTGACCACGAACCCGAGATTCACCGATGCTCGCTCCTCGACGACGTTCCCCACGACGATCATTTTTCCACCGGGGCGCAGTGAGCGCAACGACGAGTTGAACGTCGGCGGGCCTACGCAATCCATCACGACGTCGACGGGGCCGGCGGAGAGCTCCTTGTGAAACCGATCCCCTGCATCGACGATGACGTGCTGGGCGCCGAGCTTGGTCAGGTACTCCGCGTGGCGTTCATCGCGCGTGACCGCGGTGACGGTCGCCCCAAGCCTCGAAGCCACCTGCACGGCGGCGCTCCCAACTCCGCCATTGGCTCCAGTCACGAGGACTTGCTGACCCGACCCGACGCCACCGAACCGCGCTAGGCCACGATACGAGGTGCCGAAGGTGCAGTGGAGCACCGCAGCCTCGGTGGCCGGGATGCCTTGGTCCATCGCGTAGAAGCAGCGCTCGGGGGCCATGAGGTGGCTGGCGTAGCCGCCGTCGATCAGCAGGCCGAGGACGCCGGTCGCGCCCTGGCAAAGCGAGCCGCTTTCGCGCTGGCAGGCCACGCAATTGCCGCAGAAGTCACGATGCGTCGTCGCAACGCGATCCCCAACGGACCAGTCGGTGACGTCGGGACCCACGGCGACGACCCGGCCGACGGCCTCGTGGCCTGGTGTGATCGGTGTCTGGATGAACTTGAAGCGACCCGATCGATCGATGCAGTCGCGAAAGCAGACACCGCAAGCTTCGACTTCGATGAGAACCTGGTTTCCGGCAGGGTCGGCTGGAGTTGCATCACTGCGCTCGTACGTGAGATCTTCTTCCCAACCAACCTTGGTGAGGCGCGCACGTTCGCTCATGGTCAACGGCCCTCGAACCGTGGTTTGCGAGCTTCGAGAAACGCGTCGATGCCTTCTTTGGCGTCGCGGCAGCGAATGTTCTCGCGAAATACACGCGCCTCTTCTTCCATGCCGCGGGTAAACCCCTCACGAAGACCGACGTTCACGGCACTCTTGATGCTCGCGATCGCGCCTGTGGCCTGGCGGGCGAGTCGCGCGGCGTAGTCGAGACAGTGGTCATAGAGCGTCTCCGCGGGAAGGACCGCCGTAACGAGACCCGCCTGGAGTGCCTCTTCCGGCGCGAGTTGAAGGCCCTTGAACATGAGCTCAAGCGCCTTGGCCTTGCCGACGAGTTGAGTGAGGCGCTGCGTACCTCCGAATGCCGGGATCATGCCGAGACGCACTTCCGGCAGCCCGACGCGCGCTCCTCCTGCGGCGATGAATCGGAAGTCGCAGGTCAAGGCGAGCTCGAATCCACCGCCGAGCGCGTGGCCATTGAGGGCGGCCACGGTGGGTATCGGAAGCGCCTCGAACCGATCCAAGGCGGCCACGGCTCTCGGATGGAGATCGAGGAGGCTGTCGTCGATCTCGCGGAGCTGACTCACGTCGTCGCCCGCGGAGAACAGGAAGGGGATGGCGCTGGTGAGCAACGCCGCCCGCGCCTCGCCGGGCTCGCCCAAGCGCCCGAGCACGGTTTCGAGGTCTTCTAGAAAGGCTGGCCCAAACGCGTTGACCGGCGGGTGGTTCATCCGGATCACCGCAACCGAATCGGCGACTTCGTACTGCAAGACGGACAAGTGCATGCCCTCGCCTCCTCCCTGGGTCTTATCTTTACTTAGATTATCTGTCAAGGATCTAAGTCCTACCCAAATTTTGGCTTGACAGGCTTAGTTTCGCTTAATATTCCTCACGCTAGCGGAGGTGTGGATGTGGCGATTCCTGGCGAAAATGGATCGACGAGCTCCTCGAAGAACAACAAGAGGAAGCGCAATCTCGAAAAGGAAAAAGCCATCCTCGAGGGGGCTCTGAAGGTCTTCGGCGAAAAAGGCTTCGACGATGCGACCGTAGCCGCCATTTGTTCCGAGGCGGGGATCTCCGAGCCGACGCTCTACGAGTACTTCGAGTCGAAGGAAGATGTGCTGTTCTCGATTTCGGAGCTCTACACGAGGCGGGAGCTCGAGCGCCTCAGCGAGCTCGCCCGTTACATCAAGGACCCACGCGAGCGGCTTCGGGCCATCATCCAAGCCTACCTCGAGTTCTACGAAAACAACCCGCTCTACACGTCCGTCGCTCTGCTGACGCTCAAAGGGAACCGCCGCTATGTCGCTTCGCCCGCATACCAGAGCGTTCGGGAGGCGGCGCATACGCTCATCGAAGTTGTCCGGGATGGCGCCGAGCGTGGCATCTTCCGCGATGACATCGATCCGTATCTCGTCCGGAACATGGTGCTTGGCTTCATCGAGCATTTGACCATTCAGTGGCTGCTCGTGGGGCGCCCGAAGGCCATCGCCGAGCACACGGAGATGGTCTTTCAAATGGTCATGAGAGCCATCGAAAGGGAAGACGACGATACGATCGAAGTGAAGCTCCGGGTGGACAAGAAGCTCGCGTGCAGCCTTTTTCGTGCAGACGATGACGATTGAAGAGACTAGAGACGCGAAGATTCTGATCACGGGAGCCGCGGGCTTCACCGGTCACCATGCCGTGATGGAAACCGTGAAGGCTGGCTTCTCAGTGCGCGCGACCGACGTTTCGAGCCGTTACTACAGCGCGATGTTCGAGGCGCTCGGTGTCGAGTTCGTCAAGTCCGACCTCACCGAGCGCGACAACCTCGAGGCGCTCCTCGACGGGATCGATGGCGTCTTTCACGTGGCTGGCATTCACGACTATTCGACGCCCCGCGCGCTCATGGTTGCGGTCAACGTCAATGCGGTCGCAAACCTCTGCGACGCATGTATTTCCGCTGGAGTGACCCGCTTCATCCATCTGTCGTCGGCAGGGGTCTACGGATACGACTGGCACGACAAGACCCCGGTCAAAGAGGACGCGCGCAAGCTCACTCCACCTCTGAACGTCTACAACGAGACGAAGTGGGCGGGCGAGCAGGTCGTGCACCGGTTCATCTCGGACAAGGGCCTGCACGCGACGATTCTGCGACCCGGCGCGATCTATGGGACAAGGTCGGAATACGGCATCCACAACGCGGTCAAGCACGTCTATTCCCATCGGGACAAGCGCAAGATCATGATGCTGGGCAGCGGCGACTACGTCGAAGGCTTCGTGCACGTGGAGGACGTGTGTCGCGCGATGATCTACGCGTTCAACCACGATTCGATGATCGGCGAAGCCTATAACGTCGCCGATGACTCGCGCTGGACGACCGCCGAGTTCTTCAGCTTCCTTTCGCGAGAGCTATTCGGCGAGGAAAAGCCGTTCTTTCAGGTTCCGGTTCAGGTAATGGTCCCGGTTGCCGCCGTTTCAGAGCTCGTCGCAAAGAGCCTCGGCGCGAAGTCCAAGCTCGAAAGAGACACCCTTCACTACATGTCGTGCGACCGCATTTGGGACAATACCAAGATCAAGCAAGCCGGTTTCGCACTCAAGCATCCCGACGTGCGGCCGGGAATGAAACAAACTCTCGATTGGTACAAGGACAACGGCTGGCTCTGAGCATGGATGCAGGAGCCTCCAAATGACATCACAGGTATTCGCCATGAGCACAGACGACCTCACAGTCAAAGACCTGGTCACACGCCATGCCCGCGAGCGCGGAGATAGCCCGTTCCTCGAGTTCTATGACGAGGTCGTGAGCTACCGCGATCTCGACCAGCGAAGCGACGCCTTTGCGCGCTATCTGCTGAGCAAAGGCATCGGCAAAGGGGACATCGTGGCCTTCATGATGGGCAACTCGCCCGAGTTCTTCTACGTCCTGCTCGGCGCGCAAAAGATCGGCGCCATCGCCGGCCCAGTGAGCTGCTGGTGGCAAGACAAGGAGCTTCAGCACCTCGTCGACGACGCGGAGCCTCCCATCCTGGTCATCGACGACGAGTTCGCTCCGCTCGTCTCGAAGATCAAAGACACGATGGCTTCGGTCGAGACCATCGTAGTCAATGCGCCGTCCAAGCTGAGCTCGGACTTCGAGCACGAGGATCTATCGGACGTGCTCCGCACGCATGCCGGCAAGCTCGAGCACGACGACCCGCCCACGCCCGACGATGTTGCCACGGCGATGTACACCTCGGGTACGACCGGAAAGCCCAAGGGCGTGCTGCATACCCATCGCAACATCCTGAGCGCAGTGCGCTCGAAGGCGCAGATCGCTCCAATCGAGCCGGGTGACCGAGCGCTCTGTGTGCTCCCGCTGTTTCACGGCGGTGGGCTGCACGATTTGGCCTATCCATGCCTCTATCGTGCGGTGACCATCGTGCTGCGGACCGACTTCTCTGCCTCGGAGTTCTGGGAGTGCGTCGAGCGCTACAAAGTCAACGGCTTCTACATCGTTCCGACCATGTGGAACATTCTTCTCCGGGTTCCCGAAGCGTCCGCGGTGGACACCAGCAGCTTGCGCTTCGGCATTTCGGGCGCCGCGCCGATTCCACCGGAGCAACTCCAAGAGTGCGAGCGGCGCTTCAACGTTCCGATTCTCGAGGCTTATGGATCGACCGAAAACACGGGCGGCATCACTGCCAACACATTCGATGCGCGGAAGGTCGGCTCAATCGGCAAGCCGCTGCCCGGCATGGAGGTCCGCATTTTCGATGAGCAGAACAACGAGGTGGCGACCGGCGAGATCGGCGAGATCGTGACCCGCAGCGATGCCGTCATGAAGGGCTACCACAAGGCTCCGGAGGCCACCGCAGAGACGATCAGAAATGGTTGGCTGCACACCGGCGACATGGGCTACGTCGACGAGGAGGGTTTCTTCTTCATCGTCGACCGCAAGAAGGAGCTGATCATCCGGGGTGGCGTCAACGTCTACCCGAAGGAGCTCGAGACCGTGATCGGCGCCCATCCGGCGGTCGAGGAAGTGGCGGTGATCCCGGAGCCCCACGACAAGTACGGTCAAGTCGCGAAGGCTTGCGTCGTCGTCGAGCAGGGCAAGTCGCTCACCGAGAAAGAGCTCCGCGCATACTGCGCATCGGAGCTCGCGCCCTACAAGGTGCCGGAGAAGTTCTTGTTCCGCGACCGACTGCCGAGGAATGCGATCGGCAAGGTGCTCAAGAAAGAGCTCATTCGGGAGATCGCCGAAGAGGGTAGCGTCGATGCGGTTCCGGTCGCGCACCTCTTCGAGAGCATGCCCGAGCGGTTCATCCCCAAGAAGGCCAAAGGAGTAGACGCAGTCATCAGCTACCACATCACCGGTGGCGGCGGCGGTGATTGGACGGTCACGATCCGCGACGGCCAGATCCGCGTGACCGAAGGGCTTGCCAAAGACCCTCGTTGCTACGTCGTGGCGCGGGACAGCGATTATTACGACGTCACCACGGGCAAGATGTCCGGCATCGCCGCCGTGATCACGGGCAAGCTGTCCATCCGCGGCGACACCGGCTTCATGCGCAAGCTCCGCAAGATGTTCAAGCCCGTCGAAATCGAGTAGGCGGCCGCATCCCACACATGAGAGGCAGAGACGATGGCACTTCGTACACCTGAAGAATACAAGGCAGGACTGAGAGACGACCGCAAGGTCTACATGTTGGGAAAGAAGGTTCCCGACGTCACCGAGGATCCTTATCTCAAGGTCGGTGTCGAAACCGCCGCGTTCGACTTCCTGCTCGCGGACCACCCCGACATGCACGACCTCGCCGTCATGGAAGAGCCGAGCACGGGCGAGAAGGTGAGCCGGTACTTCGAGGTTCCCGATTATCCAGAGGCCGTCGCCAAGCGGCACGAGCTGGTCAAAGGGGCGTGCAACGTCGCCGACGGGGCTCTCCCGTTCGTGAAGGACGTCGGCACCGACATCATGAATGCCATCACCGCGGTGGCCCGGGTTGCGGGAAGCAAGAAGTACCTCGACCGAATCAACGAGTACCGCCGCTACTGTGCGTTGAACGATGTCGCGCTCGCGGGCGCGGTCACCGACGTCAAGGGCGACCGCTCCAAGGGGCCGAGTGAGCAGAGCAGCCCTGACTACTACCTCCGGGTGGTGGACGAGACCGAGAAAGAGATCGTCGTCTCGGGCGCGAAAGCGCACATCACGGCGTCCGCCTACGTGGACGAAATCCTCGTCATTCCGACGCGCAACCTGTCGGAGCAGGACGCCGACCACGCCGTAGCGTTCGCGGTGCCGGCAAACACGCCGGGCATCACCCAGATCTGCCGGCCCAACTTCCGCTACGAAGACACTGCCCACTTCCCGACGCCGGCACCCCGCCGTGGGCACATCGAAGCGCTGGTCATCTTCGACAACGTACGTGTACCCAAAGAGCGCGTCTTCATGCTGCGCGAGTGGCCCGCCGCACAGGGCTTGGCGTACGCATTCTCGGCGTTTCACCGGTTCACGGCGGTGACCTACAAGATCCCAATTCTCGAATACATGACGGGCCTCGGGATGCTCGCTGCCGAGGCGAACGGCGTACACAAGGCGTCCAACATTCGCGAGCGCTTCGTAAACATGATCCGATACACCGAGACCACCAAGGCGCTCGCGAAGGCCGCGGCGGTCGAGCCCCAGAATTTCGCTGGCTCAGGTCTCTACGTGGCGAATCCCCTGACGTCGAACATGGCGAAGCTGCACTTCGCGTCGCAGTTCCACGACTTCGTGCGAGACATCCAGGACATCGCCGGCGGGTTGCTGGTGACTCAGCCCACCTACAAGGACTGGCAAAACGAGGAGACCCGACCGTATCTGGAGCAGTACATGGGTGGCGCTGGCGAATACGACGCCGAGAAGCGCCTCAAGCTGATGAGCACGCTGCACCACGTCGTTGCAAGCGATTTCGCGGGGTGGCACGAGGTGTGCTCGATCCACGCGGAAGGCTCGTTTTCCACCCAGAAGATGATGCTCCTCGCCGAGGCACCGTCGAAGTACTACAAAGGCAGGGCGCGAGCCATCGTAGGGCTCGACGGCTAGGGCGTCGGGCGATCGCAACGAGTCGGAGGCGGTGATGTTGCAGCAGTTTGAAGAATCACAGGAAGCTCCCCCGGTGTTGGAGTCGTTCGATCCGAGTAACTGCAAAAAGCTCGGCGAGGTCCCGATTTCCAACGCGGCCGATGTGAAGGCCGCGGTCGCCCGAGCTCGGGAAGGTCAGATCGGATGGGCGGCGTTGGGCGTGGATGGGCGAAATCGCATTCTCGACCGACTTCGTGGCGTCCTGATCGACCGCGCTTCGGAGATCGCGCGCGTCGTGTCCTCGGAGAACGGCAAGCCACCGGTCGAGCCCCTGGGTCTCACAGGGCCTTTGTGCGAGACGATCAAACTCCACACTGGCGTCGCAAAGCGTCTCGAATCCGGAGTCAGAGTCAGCCCGACGTTTTTCGTAGGCTCGAAGGCGCGGGTCTACTACGAGCCTCTAGGTGTTGCGGGCTTCATCCTGCCGTGGAACTTCCCGTTCGAGCTCGGCGTCAAGCACATGATCCCGGCGTTGGCCGCAGGGAACGCCGTGGTGCAGAAGCCTTCGGAAGCCAACCCGCTCATCGGTGAGATGATCGCGGATCTGTTCGCCGACGCCGGCGTTCCCGACGGTGTCGTCCAAATGGTCCATGGCTATGGAGAAACCGGTGCTGCGTTGATCGATGAGGTGGATGTCATCTGCTTCGTTGGCTCGCCGCAGACCGGGCGCCGGGTCATGGAACGCGCCTCAAAGACGCTAACCCCAGTCGTGCTCGAGCTCGGCGGAAACGACGCTGCAATCGTTCGCGAGGACGCGGATCTCGACTTCACGGCCATCGGGCTGGTCAACGGCACCTGCTACAACAGCGGGCAGGTATGCAACGGCATCGAACGCATCTATGCACCGGCTCACCTCGTCGAGCCTCTCGCAAAGAAGATCGTCGCGATCGTGAAAGAGTTGCGTCAAGGCGATTCGAGCGGCCGTGGCGAGTACGACCTCGGCCCGATCACCTGGGCGCCGCAGCTCGAGATCTACGAAGCGCACACGGCCGACGCTGTGGAAAAAGGCGCAGAGCTCCGACATGGCGGTGTCGTCGAGCGGAAGGACGGCGGTCTCTTCTGGCCTCCCACGGTGCTCACAGGCATGAATCACGAGATGCTGATGATGCAGGAAGAGACGTTCGGTCCGTTCCTGCCGATCATGGCGGTGGAGAGCGACGACGAGGCAATTCGTTTGGCCAACGATTCGAAGTACGGGCTCGGCGCGAGCGTTTGGACTCGCGATGAAGGGGCTGGAGAAGCCATGGCAAGACGAATCCGCGCCGGCTCGGTGATGGTGAACAACGCCGTGCAATCGGGAGGATGTGTGACGTTGCCTTTTGGCGGCGAGGGCGAATCCGGCGTCGGACGCGTGCAGGGCGAGCAGGCGTTTTACACCTATGTCGCTACCAAGAGCGTGATGACGTGCCCCAAGAGCGTCGAAAATCTGTGGATGCCTTATGAAAAAGGCTTCGATACTCTCGCCAAAGGCCTCACGAAGGTGTTCAGCGGCCGCAACATCGGTGAGCGTATATCGGGCGTGGTCGACGTCGTTCGCACTTGGCCACATCGCTGACGATGGATCTCGCGGGGAAAACAGCGCTGCTGACCGGCGCCTCGCGAGGGCTGGGGCCTTACATTGCGCGCGCATTTGCCGAAAGGGGTGTGCACCTCGCGCTGACAGCTCGGACCGCCGATGCCCTAGAGGCAACCGCAAGAGAAGCCACCGAATTTGGTGTTCGAGCGATCGCGATTCCGGAAGACGTGACGGACCCTTCGGGCCGGATGCGGCTTCTCGAGCGAGCCGGCACACTGGGCCCGATCGACATCCTGATCAACAACGCAGGTATCGAATGGGTTTGCCAATACACCAACATGTCGGTCGAAGAGATCGAGCGGATGGTCCAGACAAACCTCGTGGCACCGCTGATGCTCTCGAGGCTCGTGCTCCCCGACATGATCGCGCGTGGTAGCGGGCACGTGGTCATGATGTCTTCGCTTGGAGGCAAGAAAGGCTCGCCCTACTCCGCCACGTATGCGGCAACGAAGGCGGGGCTCATCGAGTGGACCAGCGGCGTTCGCGAAGAGCTTCGCGGCACCGGCGTCAGCGCTTCAGTCATCTGCCCTGGGTTCGTGTCACAAGCCGGCATGTTTGCCGAATACGGCAAGCGGGCACCGCGCCTCGCCGGAGAAAGCACACCTGAACAGGTCGCTGTGGCGGTCCTTCGTGCAGTAGAGCGCGATCTTGCCGAGATTACCGTCAACCCCGGCCCCAAGCGGCTCATGGACGTCGCAAACGCCATCAGCCCGGGAGCGGTGACCTGGATCCTCCGGCGCTTTGGCGTCTATGAATTCTATCGGCAGCAGGCCGAAGACAACGCTCGATGAGGATCGACGCGACAATTGGAGCGCCTAGTGATGGACTTGATCCCGGAAGAGGAGTGATTGATGCGAGCTTCGACTCTCATGTTTGTGAGCCTGGTAGCGTCGACAGCCACCGCCTGTTCGAGCGACGGGGCAAGCAGCACAGCACCGGTCACGACCGCCGAGACTACACTTGGCATGGCGAACGGCGTGTTGATCGACGAAGGCGTGGTCGCGTTTCTCGGGCTTCCGTTCGGCGAGGCGCCGGTCGGTGATCTCCGCTTCAAGCCGCCGGTCGCGGTCGATGCGTGGGACAGCCCGGTCGACGCGAGCGAGTTCGGGCCTGCCTGTGCGCAGCCCTCAGACGCGGGTACCGGCAATGTCTACGACAACCAAAGCGAGGACTGCCTCACGCTGAATGTCTGGACGCCTTCCGCCGACGACAAGAAGCGGCCCGTCATGGTCTGGGTACACGGAGGCGGTTGGATCTACGAGGGCACCGAGGATCCGCTCTACAGCGGTGAGCATCTCGCCGCGCGCGGCGATGTGGTCGTCGTGAGCATGGAGTACCGGCTCGGCATCTTCGGCTTCAGCCACTTCGACGAGATCCCGGGTAGCGGCAACGCGGGCCTCCTCGATCAGAAGCTCGCGCTCGAGTGGGTGCGCGACCACATCGAGGCCTTCGGCGGCGATCCCGACGACGTCACGCTGTTCGGAGAGTCGGCGGGCGGCATGAGCGCAACCGCGCTGATGGCGATGCCCGACGCAAAGGGTTTGTTTCACAAAGTGATTGCCCAGAGTGGGGCGGGAAGCACGGCGCGAGAGACGGCGTACGCGAAGGCTGTTTCCGATGATCTCCTGGCAGCCGCGGGCGTCACCGACGTAAACGAGCTTCTGGACCTGACTACCGAAGAGTTGGTCGCGGCACAGGACCTGATGCTCGAAGTGGCGTTCCTGGGCGATCTCTTGTTTGGAACGGTCGTCGACGGCGACGTCTTCCCCGAGCCGCCGATCCACGCGATCGCCAAGGGCGCCGCCAGCGATATTCCTCTATTGACCGGTACGACCAGGGACGAAACACGACTCTGGATCTTCTACGTCGATCTGCTTGCGAACTTGCCTCTCGATGCGGTGATGGCGTTCATTCCCTACGGCGAGCGGGCGATTCCAGAAGGCAAGACCGTCCAAGATGTCATCGATCTCTACGAGGCGAATCGCCCTGGCGTGGAGCCCGGTGTGATCACGCATGCAGCCGGCTCGGATATCTTCTTCCGGCTCCCTGCGATTCGCTTGCTCGAAGCGCAGCGGACCCACCAGCCGAACAACACCTTTTTCTACCGCTTCGATTGGCCCCCACCTGCGCCGGCGTCACCCGACAACGATCTCGGCGCCATGCACGGGGCCGAGCTTGCGTTCATGTTCGGCAGCGGCAACGAAGGTTGGCTCGACATCTACGGGCCCGACCCGCTCCCCCAGGCGCTGACGCAGCAGATGATGGATGCGTGGCTTGCATTCGCCAAGACGGGCAACCCGAACCATTCGAACATGCCGAGCTGGCCCGCGTACGATGCGAGCACCCGAGCCACGATGGTGTTCGATAGCACTGAGGCCGCCGCCATCAGCGAGATCGCAGACGATCCCGCCAGCGACGAACGGACCTTCTGGGACGGCGTTCCCTTCGACGGCGTGACCCCCACGTCGAAGCCCGAAGACCTCTAGCGCCCACCCTGAAAATGCTCCTAGTCGATCCGTGTTCCCCAACGAAAAACGGCCCCGCAAAACGGAGCCGTCATCGCCAAATGGAGCGGGAAAAGAGATTCGAAGTCACGACTTCAACCTTGGCAATATTCGCCTAGCCTCGAGCACCATTCGGGAAATTCAACAATATCAATCACATAGTGTCCCGTGGCGTTGCGTGCCGTCCCGTGGTGTCCTGTGGAAAGTGGAAGGTTGAGTGAAAGACGAGGGCAACGTAACCGCTGGTGAGCCTGAGCGCTGACGCACGTTGAGGCATAGCCGATTCAAACACCCTCTCGTGGTCTCGCGAAGTCAGCTCGTGGGGTATTCTCGGAAAGCGAAGGGTTCAAAAGGCGAAGGAACTGCGCGGAGAGTTGTTCTTGCGATATTTCTGCGTCAACCACGGTCAGGTCGGCCGGTCCAGGTCGCACGGGACCCCGGCTGGGTCGGACCGGGCCTCAGAGTGTGAATGCGCGTCTCGATTAAGACGCAAGAGATTCACGTCTCGAAGAATTACGGCTCACGAAACGAAGATGTTCAAGCCTGGCACGGCGCTTGCTTTGTCGATCACGTATCAATTGGGAGATCACGATGCAAGTTGGTTTTCTTCGGCAATCGGGTCTTGTCAAGGACGACGAAAGGAGGATGGATGTCGAAACCAGAGCGGCAAACTGAATCCGACGCAATCCCGTCTGAGCTCTCCATTGCGCGGAGGGAATGGCTGACCACGTTTGCGGTGGCAGGCGTCGCGGCGGCCACAGCCGCGATTCCGAAATACGCGTCGTCCCAGACACGTCCCCACGCCGCCAACTCACCCGAGCTCGAGCTGCGTCACATCAAGACCGCACTCGAACCGCTACGCGCAGCGAACTACGTCGAGGAGGGGCAGCGCAGGGGCATTCTCGACCTGGATATTGACGACGCGCTCGCCAAGGACATCAACCGGTTCCTCGGGACGACCTATCAAGCGCTCGTCTATTCCGAGCTCGTGAACGCCCTTCCGGACGATGTCCGAAGCAGCGACGAGGTGCAGACCGACATTGCTGAAATGTCACCAGTGCTCGACCAGGCGTTGGCCGACGCCTACTTCGTCGTCGAAGCGGCCGATGACGACATCAAGCACGAGATCGATCGAGAGCTGCGCCAAAACCCCGATCTGCTGATGGACATGGCCGCCGACTTAGACAGCGAAGGGGCCGAGCACGGGATGGGAATCTACGGCCGCCTGCGACTGCGGCGGGCATCCTCCCACCTTTCCGCTCGACTCCGCATGCAGTCGACCCACGAATTGGTCGCCGATGTCAGCGACAAGATCAATCGAATCGCGGAGCGCAACGAAGCCAAACGAGGCGATGGCACGCATGTCGAGGTGAGCTTGGGGGCAAGGCGGATGCTGGCCCAGTATGACGATCCCATCGCGTCGACTCCCTCCCCCGCCCCGCTTGATCCAGTCGTCGAGCCGAGCTCGCCGCAACGGGCGGAGCCGACAGCGAGCGGGAGAGAACAGCGCCGTTTGGAACGCAAGGCAAGGCGGCTGAAACGAGCATCGATCGGACTCGCAGGTGCAGGAGCAGGGCTACTGATCGCCGGCGGCGTGGCCTACGGCGTTACGGCGGCCACTGGCGCGCTCGTCCCCATCACCTTTGGTGCCTTGGCTATCCTGCTGGCTCTCTTTCTGCTGGCCGCCGCGGTCCGCCGCCGGAAGCAGGCGAAGGAGGCACAATCCAAGTCGACCACAACCCAATGAGCGATGCGCCGCGCATCACCGGCTGGGGGGTAGCGAGCGCGCTGGGCGTCGGCCGCGAACGCTTGCGGGGCGCTCTTTTCAGAGGGGCGATTGGGATCGCCCCGATTCTTCGGTTCGACACGTCATCCTTCACCGCCCACGTGGGAGCCATGGTCACGGGCTACGAGTCCGATGGTCGCGACGCGACCGTGCTCTGTCATGAGTTCGGATCGCTCGCCCTTCGAGACGCGTTGGCGCACGCCCGGCTCGACCCCGAGTCCCTTGGATCACTGCGCGTTGCCCTGACCCTGGGGGCGAGCCTCTTTGGAGATCAAAACACCGAAAATCTCGCTCGCAGCCTGGCCAAGGAGCTTTCAATCGAGGGGCCGGCGATCACCGTCTCTACCGCGTGCACGTCTTCGACGCAGGCGATCGGCTTCGGCGCGGACCTCATTCGCGGAGGCTTCGCTGATCTGGTCCTCGCGGGCGGTGTCGACGTTCTCACACCGGCGCTCTTCGCCGGCTTTCATGCCCTCGGCGTCCTCAGCGAAGGTCCTTGCACTCCTTTCGGCCAGCAGGTGGGAACCACGCTCGGCGAAGGAGCGGGCTTCCTCGTGATCGAGAGAGGTGGCCTGCGAGATGCGACGACCCGTGCGCTGATTCGAGGCTATGGCCTCTCGGGAGATGCGTACCACGAGACGTCTCCGGAGCCGAGGGGGCGGGGCGTGGCGGCGGCCATTCGGAGCGCGCTCGACGATGCAGGCGTGTCGGAAACCGAGATCGGCTATCTGAACGCTCACGGTACGGGCACGATCGCCAACGACGCGGCCGAATGGTGCGCCATCCGGTCGGTGTTCGGGTCCGAGCTCGGATGCTCTATTCCGCTAAGCTCGACCAAGGGACACCTCGGGCACGCGCAGAGTGCCGCCGGAGTGCTGGAAGTGATCAGCACTCTCGAGTGCATGGGTGCGGGACTGGCCCCAACGACGGCGGGCTTCGAAGGCCCGCGTCCGGGTGGACCGCCTCGTCCGGTGAGCGCCAAGAAGCCCGAGCCACTGGCATACGAGCTCGCGCTCTCGAGCAACTCCGCCTTTGGCGGAAACAACTGCGCGCTGGTGTTTGGAAACGCCGGACGGGCGCCCTTGGACGTGGACGAAATTCGGCCTGTCTTCGTGAGCACGACCGCGGCTCTGTGCGCCGGCGCGAGCAATGTCGAGGAGCTCGCGTCGATCTATGAATCGAACTCGCCGCCATCGGATCGCGAGATCCGGATCGATCTGGCGGCCGAGCTCCCGAGAGTCGATCTTCGCGGGATCGACCGCGCCTCGGAGCTCCTGACGGCTGTCACCTCCAGGGCGCTCGCAGAAGCTGGCCTGAAGCTCAAAGGGGAAGCACGCGAGCGCACCGGGCTGATGGTGGGAGCTCTCCGTGCCTCGCCCGACAGCATCGAGCGATTCAGCTCGAGCATCGTGGAACGTGGCCTCACGAAGCCCGACGCCACTGCGTTTGCTCAGTTGCTCCCGAGCGCTGCGCAGAGCGCCTGCGCCAAGGCCCTGAACATTCGCGGTCCTCAGAGCACGATCAACATCGGCGAAGGGAGCGGCCTCCTGGCCTGCGCGATCTCCGCCTGGATGCTTGCCCAACGACGCGACTCGGACCGAATCGTGGCCGCCGCCGTGGATGTCCAGACCGAGGGAGTTGCGGGAGGCGCTCTCGGCGACGCGGCCTGCGCGCTCGTCCTCGGCACTGCACCGACCTCGGTCGAGGTCGTGGGAATTGGTGTGGCGGGCCCCGACCACCTGGATGAAGCGATCGCACAGGCGCAACGCAGATGGGGCTCGGCGAAACCTCCGGAGCTCTTCGTCGATCGACTCAAACCACTCGAAGGCATGCCGGCCACTTCTTCTTCCTTCGCACTCGCCCATGCCGTTCACTCGTTGCGCCAAGGGGGTGCGCGAAGCGCTATGGTCGCGAGCAAAGGCACCACCGCAAGCGTCGCGATCATCCTCGCCTCGACCGAGGTCATCCATGACAACTGACTTGTCCGACTACGTCGCGTCCCGGGAAGCCATCCTCGACCAGGTTCGGCGGATCCTCAGGGACACCATGAAGCTGAAGATCGAGCCCCAAGCCATTGACCCCGACGCGCCCCTCTTCGGCACCGGCCTAGGCATGGACTCCGTGGACGCCGTCGAGCTCGTGATTCAGCTCGATACCGTGTTTGGGCTCCAACTCTCCGGCTCACCGGAGGCTTTCCTCAAGATTCGCAGTGTCAACACCATCGTCGACGCGATCATGGAGATGACCGATGAGTCGTGAAGACGAGTACCGGGCCATCCGTCACAGCGCCGCGCTGAGCCGCATGGATCACGTAGGCCTTCTGAGGCTGATGGGCGACGAAGTCATGGAAGCGGTGGACGCCGTCTGCTCCGGCGACCTGTGGGTCCGAGACAGTCGAATGCTCCAAACGTTGATCCTCGACGATCGGGGTCAGCCCCTCGCGGACGTGTATGTTTGCCCGGACGATGACGCCTGCTTCCTCCTGGTCGAGGGGATCACGAGCGAGGAGCTCTCGGCTCTCCTCGCCCGGCACGTCGATCCTGAGCTAGACGCGGAGCTCGAAGACCTTCGCCCCGATCACGAGCTGCTCTCGGTGCATGGACCTTACGCCTGGGAGGTGCTGAGCAAGTGGCTCACGCCGGACATCATCGGGCTCCCGTACCTGAGCTTCTACCGCTTCGATCGTGGGATCTGCTTTCGCGCTGGAAAAACAGGCGAATATGGATACGACCTCATGCTGCGCAGCGCGGATGCGGAAGAAGTGCGGGGGGAGTTGCTCGAGCTCGTGACGTCGCTGGACGGCGCAGAGGTCTCTCTCGAAGCTCTGGATCTCTGCGCCCTGGAAAACGGTTTCTTCTCAGTCAGGCACGGCTCGGTCGAAGGACTCACGCCGATGGAGCTCCAGCTCCAATGGCGAGTCTCTACACGGAAGCGATTCCCAGGGGTCGCGGCGATGGAACAGCGGAGGGCCAGGGGCATCGGTCGCCGTTTGACACACTTCGTGGCACGGGACGAAGTGAAGAGCGGCGATGTGCTTCGAGGTCCCGAGGCGCCCGTGGGAGAAGTGATGACGGCCGCCTTTTCTCCTGGTGTTGGCGGCGTCGTCGGTACAGCGCTGCTCGACATCTCAGTCGCGCATCCAGGGATTGACGAATTCTTCGCAAGCGATCGCGATCCGGCGTCCCCGATTTGGACGGTATCGAGCCCAATGCTGCTCAACCGCAGCCTTCTCGTCGATCCCCGGCGCCACACCTATGCGACACGGGACGGCGAGACCGATCCTCCCTTGTGGCAGGGTTCACTGCCATGAAGCGATTCAAAGAGCGCAGAGTCCTCGTGACGGGCGCCTCGCGCGGGCTCGGGCGCGACATCGCGCTGCGTTTCGCGTGCGAAGGGGCCGAGGTCTTCGTTGGCTATCGGAACCGACGCGACGAAGCCGAGGATTGCGCCGCGGGCTGCGCCTCGCTCGGAGCCGAGGCCACGCCGATCGCACTCGACCTGGAGGATGCAGCCGCGCTCCGAGCGTCCATCGCCGGACTGCCCGATCTCGACGTGCTGGTGAACAACGCCGCGATCATCCGGGACCAGTTCTTCTTGCTCCAGCCCGACGCCGATGACGCACAGGTGATTGCGACGAACTTGAACGGCACGATGGCCAGCATTCGTGCAGCGCTCCCGGGCATGATCCGCCGCCGCGGCGGTGTGGTGATCAACATCGCGTCCGTGGCGGGTCTGCATGGGAGTCCCGGCCAAGCGAGCTACTCGGCGTCCAAGGGCGGAGTCATCGCGCTTACGCGAACTCTGGCTCGCGAACTGGCCGGCCGTGGAATTCGCATCAACGCCGTTGCCCCGGGGATCTTCGATACAGGCATGGCGCAGCGAATGGATCACCGCGCGCGGGAGGCCCGCTTACAGTCGCTTCCCATGGGACGGGCCGGGCGCTCCGAAGAGCTCGCCGGCGTGGTTGCCTTTCTGGCCTCAGACGACGCCAGCTACATCACGGGTCAGACACTCGTCGTCGATGGTGGGTTGACCGCATGATCGCTTGGCTCGTGGCGGGGCAGGGAGCCGAGCACCCGGGGATGGGCCTGGAGCTCGCTCGTTGCTATCCGCCCGCGGCAAAGCTCTGGGAACGGGCGAGCGAGGCGGCGGGGAAAGATCTACTCTCGGTCTCGGAGATCGGTGGGCGGTCCCTACTCCGCACCGAATACCTGCAGCCGGCGCTCACCACCGTCGCCCTCAGCGCGGCTTCCTTTCTCCGGGACGAGGGCGTCGAACCATCATTTGCGCTGGGACATTCGGCAGGAGAGGTCGGAGCGCTGGCGCTCTCGGGTCATCTCAGCTTCGAGGAAGCTGGCTATCTCTCGGCGATGCGCGGACGGGCCATGGCAGCGGCCGCGCGCGCGCATCCGGGCGGCATGGCGGCGGTCCATGGGTCGGTACCAAGGCTCGACGAAGTCCTAGCGCTAGGCAGAAGGAACGGTGCTATCTTTCACGCCGGGCAGACAACCGCAGACACACATCTGATTGCGGGTGAACACGCAGCTCTGCGAGCGGCGGCATCGGTGGACCGGGTCTCTCCGCTTCCCGTTTCCGGCCCGTGGCATTCGCCTCTGATGCAGGACGCCGTCGCCGAGCTGCGACCGCTAACCGAGTCGCTCATCGGAGACGCCCAGGGAATGACCGCATGGGTGAGCAACGAAACGGCCGATCGCGGCCCCGCCGGCGCGGAGAAGGCAGCCACGCTTGTACTTTCGCAACTCAACCGGCCGATGCGGCTCCACCAAGCTATCGAATTCTTGCTCGCGGAGGGAGCGCGCGAGATCGTGGTGCTTGGTCCGCACCACAGCGTGCATCACATCCTGAAGCGTCATCTCGAGAAGCACCCCGCAGTTCGAATCCACGGCAGCTCTTCCCTGCAGGAGCTGCGAACCATCGTCAGGGAGTTGGCATGACACGAGCGAATGAAGAGCACCGCGGCTTCGGGGCCAACATCGTCGAACGGCTCATTCCACACCGGAGGCCCTTTCTATTTGTCGACCGGGTCAAGCGCTTTCGCCTGGGTGAGGTGCGCGCCATCGAAGCGGCCCTCCAGATCTCGGTGAACGATCCGGTGTTCGATGGACATTTCCCCAACTGGACCGTGTGGCCCGGCGTCCACGTCGTCGAGGGGCTCGGCCAAACGGCTCAGCTCCTGGCGACCCTAGACGCAATCCGGCGAGCCGGCGCGGAGCGCGACGACGAAGGACTCGGGCTCCGGACCCTCGACGCCCTTGACGCGGCCTATTCGCTACGGCCTAGCGCCGCTCCATCGGAGGAAGGCCTGTCGATGCTCAAAGAGCTATCGAATTCCCCGGTCGTAGGGCTGGCCAGCCGCATCGACATGCGTCTACTCGAGCCGGTGTTCCCCGGCTGCCGACTCGATTACCGCGTGGAGTGGACACTCGAGCAGAATGGAGTGCTGGGATTCGACGTCGAGGCCTCCGTCGGAGGCAGGCCTGTCGCCCGGGGCGAACTCGGAGCGAGCGTGAACACCCGCATCCCTCTCCCCTAAATCCGCGGGCAGCGCCAGAGGATCAAATGCAGGTTAGGATCCCAACGAAAAACGTCCCCGCAAAGCGGATCCGCAGTCGCGATTTGGAGACCCGTAGAACGGGGCGGAGCGGGAAATGAGATTCGAACTCACGACTTCAACCTTGGCAATATTCGCCTAGCCCCCAACACCATTCGGGAAATCCAACAACATCAACTAGTTAGTGTCCCGTGGCGTTGCGTGCCGTCCCCTGGTGTCCCGTGGAAAGTGGAAGGTTGAGTGGAAGGTGTGTAGGTATCTCGAGCTCCATTTCTCCAGCTCAAAGCTAACCGCATGAGGCTGCGGGTGCGGGCAAGTGCGTAGCTGAAGGAGCGGAACGGTTGTAGCTATGAATCTCGGAGTTTTGAAGGAGACGCGACAGGTCGGAGACATCTTCGTGATGCAACCGCCCGATGGCAGCTTCCTCTACGGGCGGGTGATCGACATCAGCGCCGCGATCGGGCCAATGAAGGGCTGCATACTCATCTATGTGTACCGCGCCCGCTCCTCGGAGAAGGTCCCAATACCCGAGCTGCTTCGCGCCAGCTCCTTGTTCCTCCGATGATGACCAACAGGCTGGCCTGGACGGAAGGCTACTTTGAGCTCATCGAGAACCGCCCACTCCGCCAGTCGGCGAGTATGGGCTTCAGAGCTACCGCACAATCGACGACCGCGTCTCGCAGGCTCTCGGCGTCCCGCCGGCCCCCGATGACTGAATACTCCGGCACAGACCCGCACCACCCTGGCGCTGGCCTGTGCCCGGTTCGAAACGCGACTCACGAAGCCGCGAGGCTGTGACCGCCAACCCTCTTGCCTCTAGACCGGCGACGACGTCGGTGGGCGTTCTGGGCGGCGCGTTAAGTTCGTCTGTCAACTCTCGAATCACGTGAAGAAGATTTGACCGCGGTTAACCAGAAAGTCGCAATCTCACGCAGCATACTTCGGCTCTCTGACCGATAGGTATGCCCTTCGCGTAGCTCGACCGAAGCGAGAAGTCCGCGCATCCATAGGCAAAGACGAAACCGCCGGCGCAGGCAACCGCAACAGGCGTGCCGCGAGCCCAAAGTTCACGTTTCCCCCACCCAAAGGTTCTATCTTGAGGACCCTGGATGAGCCAAATGCGCTGCGACTGCTCATCAGAGCCGTACCTTTGCAAGGTCGCGCCCTGAGCAGCGCTCAGTCGGTGTGGAACCTGTAGCGAGCGCCCATGCGGGCTGAAGCGAACGTCGGAAACCGGACGTCTTCTAGGTAGTCTGCGACGCACTTCTTGAAGCGGCGGCGTCCCGGCACGATCGTCGTGCCGAGCACCATTCCGTCCTTCCCGCGGATCGCGAGGTCGATCGTGACCGTACGAAGCTCGTTGGCCCGCCGAAGCTCCTTTTGGATGCACTCGTCGTACATTCCGTCGAGGTGTCCGTCCATAGTGCGCGCGATCTCTTCGCCGCTGAGCTGGGTTTCACCCCCGTCGACGCTGGCATCACCGATTTCGACGGGAAGCGCCATCGCGTCTTCGTAGGACATCATCTTCACGTCACGCTCGAGCTCTTCGCGGGGCTCTTCGGGCTCGTCTTCCTCGAGCTCGTCGTCGGGCTTCAGTGCGACCGGCGGGCTTTCCGAGACGGCGATCGTCCCAGGTTCCCCTGGCAGATCGGCCTCTGCGGCACTGGCAGTCGTGCTGCCCGTCGATTGCTTCGAGCCACACGCTGCAACCAGGATCGCGACGCTCAGGCACACCCTTCGAATTCCGACTTCCCCCATGTGCTTTAGCCTAAACCCTTGCTAACCCAATCGCCAAACCGCGCGTCAGCCGGCCCATGTGCGCTGAACACGCCGCAGGATCGACGCGTAGACGACCCAGTGACGAAATGGGGCCGTTCCGTTACAGCCAGTAGCAGCGAGTCGACATATGACTCGCCCGAAGATCCAACCGTCGATAGAGCGGCTGTTGTCAATCAGTAGTGCGCCGGAGAAGCCGTTCCCGTGGTCGAGCGTGTCACCGAGCCCGGCGAACCGATGGTGGACGAAGACTGCGATGGGTTGGTCGACGAAGCGGCTGATTCTCGATCCCGCCGGCGGCCTGCGCCTCACTGGGTCGAATCGGATTTGGCGCGACGAGAGAGTCGGGTGCGGCTGCGTGCCAACCACCTGTTGGCGTAGGCATCGTTCGGGGAAATCTCGAGCGCGCGCCGCAGCGATTCGACCGACGCACGGTGTTCGCCGAGCTGGTAGTGCAGAAAACCGACGAAGCTATGTCCGAACGCGTCGTTAGGGCGTAGCTTCACATAGGTCAACATGTCCGCGAGCGCCGTCTCGTATTGGAAGAAGCTGTTCACGTTGTAGATCGCGGCGTATTTGTAGACCTGCGGGTTGTTCGGCGCGAGCTTTCTGAGGCGCAGCAGTAGGGGGTGCACGTGGGCGGGGCGTCGCCCTGTGATGACGTTGAGTCGTGCGAGCGCGAGCAGCGTGTCTACGTCGTCGGCTAATCGCTGGCGTGCCGATTCCAGCGCTCTCAACTTTCGTGCGAGCTCGGCGTCGCGGTCGCACGAGTAACGGTCCTCAAGCGGGAGCGGCAAATTCTTGCCGTTGGATTGTGGCGCATCGCTGAGCAGACCTACGTACGGATAGTTCCCTTGCTCGATCATCCAGTCCGGGCTTGGACCCATGACCACCAGTCGGCGCTGATGGACGATATCGAACTTCCATCCCGTTGGCGTTTTGCAGAACAGAAATGGTGCGTTGTTCCATCCTTTGATGTTGCCGAACCAGATGACGGCGTGGTCGCCGTCTTGGCGGATCTGATAGTCCGCGTTCGCCCAATGCCCGACCGAGCGCCGGGTGCGCGGATCGGGTTGATCCGGATCGCCCATCGTCAACTTGGTCATCTCGGTGTAGACGTCGGCCTGCAGCGTGGCGCCTTTTCCGCTCCATTTGGCCAGCATCGTGCTCCAAGCCTCCTCCGGCGAGCGCGCCCCCTGGCCGGGTTGCCTAGTGCTGGCTGGAGCCGGTTTTTCATGCGTTTCATATCGGGCGAGGTTGCGCCGCGTGCCTGCGCCGCCGGACAACAGCTCGTCATCGAGACTGGCGACGGTCCCGGGCTTGTACTGTCGTTGATGCTTGATCTGGGCCCGCTGCTCGAGCTCCTCCATCACGGCAACCAGGCCAGTGCCGATGTCGTTGGCGAGGTAGTACGGGCGTAGTTGCAGATCCTCGACATATCGGGTGAAAGCGTCGGTAAACACATCCTCGAGCTCGTAGGTCACCTCGAGCTTCACCTGCTTTCCCTCCTCGACCAGCAGCAGGAGGATTCCGCGGCCGTCGTGCTCACCACCGATGCGCCAGCGATCGACGAGGTCGACTGCTACCTCTTCGATGTAGCGATCCGTGGGCAATTGAGGCAGCGTCACGATGACGGCCTCGATGTGAAAGCGGTCGGCCATGCCTCGCAGGAAATGGTGCGCGGCCTCCTCGTAGTGCTCGAGATCAGCGGCGTAGTCGAAAAGGTGACGACCGGCGTCGGGGCGTTGGTCGAGCGCGAAGGCGGCTGGTGGCGCGACTTCGAGCGGGCGGTCCTGAGCCAAGTCATCTTCGATGCACGGCTCGAAATGCTGAGTCGAAGCCTCACCGAACCGCACGCTCAGGGCTTCACGCAGTGGGTGCGCAATCGCACACGGGGTCATGCCTGTGAATCGCCGCGCATAATTCACAAACGCCGGCTTTCGCGCATCGCGAGTTGCAAGAGCAGCCCTCAGAAGCGTCTGGGCGTCTTCTGGTGCGGTGTAATGAGCAGCCCACGCGGAGAAGAAGAGCTCCCGGCCACCAGGGCTCCGTACGATCCAGGCTGAGGTCGCTGGCGACTCGACCAAATCCTTCGTCAACCGCGGAACCGCCAACCAGAAAGCCAAGAACGAAACAAACACGAAGCTGACCGGGACTACGATTCCAACGAGCTTGCAAAGCCTAGACGGCGGGTTCGGACGCGGGTAGGCCGGCGTGTACCCGGCGGCGAGCTGCCGATCGTAAAGATCGGGATGGGGGGCGAGCTTGTGGCCCAACACCGCAGGCGCGAGATTGATCTCATAGAGCCGCTCTAGGGCCATCGCGTAGTCGTGGGGGTCCCCGACATGCTCATGAGCGTGACGGTCCGCGCTCTCTTCACCGCGTCTTCGCCGGGTGCTGCTCAGTGCGACGGCCAGCGCGGCGAACACGACGAACGGCAGGAATCCGGCAAGGCCGAATTCCGCGAACAACGGGCGCGATGCTCCGAGCAGCAATAGCAACGCGACGAGGATTGCGCGGGCCTGCTTGAAACTCTGCGCATCATCGAGGTGGCCGAGCTCATGAAGCGCGATCGCTTGGAGCTCCCTGTCATCCATCGCCTCGAGCGCGCCCGAAGTAAAGACGATGTGCCGATGAATCGGCTCTGCAAACGCGTTTGCCTGGGACAAAGGTAAGATGCCCACCCAGACTGGTCGCGTGCCCGCCTTTTTCGCGGCGCGATCCATGATCGCGCGCAAGCGCTCGTCCGCGTCGCGAGCTAGCCCAAGACGGGCGGCAGTTCGGACTATCCCCTGGCGTTGCATGCCTATCGCTGCCGCCAACCCGACCAGGCACGCCACGATGAAGCGCCCGTCGATGTTCTTCCCCGACAGGACAAAGACCAACACCGCGGGGAGCAGAAACCAACCCACGACGAAGAGCTGGAGCACAACAGCGCGGGCGTACCGCGCGATGGTGAGACGGGGCCCAATGCGCCGCTCGACGAGGAAACCGGCGAGGTGGACGAAACCGAACGAAGTCAGGCCACCCACAAAGCCCATGGTCCAACGCGAGAGCGGCAACAGCTCCCCCGCCGCCATCCAACAGAGCACGCCATAGAAGACAGGCGCGAAGATTGTGATTGCGCCGATCGCGCGACGTGACGGGTACATGGCACGCGCTCGTTCGGTCCAATGCCTCGCCTCGCCCGACCAGGCCCATCGCGGCGTCGGGAGCACCGCCAAACGAACCGCGAGAAACGACACCGCCGCTGCTACCGACAAGTTCAGCAACAACGGAGACCAAATTAGCCAAGAAGGAAAAAGCGCCCGTGCGGCGTCGAGCTCACCCACCTCACTAAGGGTAGCGGTTCACCGAGGGTCCGGGGAGTGTGCTGCTCCGATGTGTAGCAGGAAGTGGCCATGGTCGACCCGGAAACAAGGCGCTTGCCGTTCCTTTGAGGGGCTAGACGACGGCGACGCCCGGTTAGTGCAGCCGCGCGATGTGGTCTTGGAGCTCGCGGGCTTGCTCGGCCGCTTCGGATGCGGTTCGCGTGAAGACAAAGCCGCTCGATAATAGCTTGCCGTCATGCTCCCAAACGAGCTTGGTCGCTCGCACGCCAGCAACCCATCGGCCGGAGTGCCAGGCCCCGGTTTCCACCGCACGGACGCGTCGGAGGGGGATGCCCAACGGTGTCCGCGTCAGGTAGCGCCGGAAGCGAAGGAGATCCCCATCGAGCCAGTACTCGCCCAAGCCGCGCGCAAACAAGCCGTCCTTGCGATATCGTCGATACCAAACGCCATCGACCTCAGTACCTAGGTAGTGCCCGCGCCGCCGCTCCATCGCATCCACCTTAGCCAATTGCCGCTGACGACCCAAAGCGCGGTGCACACGCGCGGCGCCGAGTGGAAGGTTCGCGGGCCGCAAGCGACCCCCCGAGCTCTGGCCATCGTGAAAACACTCGTAACGATTAGCCAATTTTGGAGCGGGAAATGAGATTCGAACTCACGACTTCAACCTTGGCAATATTCGCCTAGCCCAGAACACCATTCGGGAAATCCAGCAACATCAACCACAACGTGTCCTGTGGCGTTGCGTGCCGTCCCCTGGTGTCCCGTGGAAAGTGGAAAGTGGAAGGTTGGGTGGAAGGTCTGCGTTCGTTTCTGCGTGGCCGGTTCTTTCCGACCGTGTGATACTCGTCCCGACGTCAGAGTCAGGAGGAGCCTATGGTCGCGCGAAGCACACCGTTGATGATCGCGGCTGCCGCTGCCTGTTGGGCTTCGTTGATGGGCTGCAGCAAGGACTCGGGCCAGCGGCTCGAGTACGAGCTCTTCGAGAACACGAAAGAACTCGACGCCGACACGCTTGCCTTGCTGACATCTCTCGGAGAAGACCAGGCGACCCTTACCTTCTCCGGTTCGACAGAGCTGCTCGACGGGCTCGCACCGCCGAACATCCTTCTTTCGGGCGCGAGCGAGGAGACGCCCCACGGATTGCTCCGGCAAGTCACTTCGGTAGATCGCTCCGGCGACGAGGTATTCGTTCAAACGGAGCCCACGACCGTCTTTCACGCGTTTCGACGGCTTGATGTTGCCTTCGCATCCGTCGTCGGTGACGAAACCGACACGCTGAAACCTCCGGCGCCGCCGCAGGGGCCGGCTTCCCTGGCGGCGCTTTCGATCGAGTTCCCGCTCGGCGGAAGCAATGTGCCCGTCACGCTCTTCGATGGAGACGGATTGATCGAATCGACGGAGGACCAGATCGCGGGCGCGACGACCATGCAGGCCAAGGTCAAGATCGACTTTTGGCTCAAGTTCGACTGGGAGACATTCAACTACGCTGAGGCATCGGCAGCGCTCGCGGACGTGCTGGATGTCCTCGAGGACCTCGCCGGCGTGTTCACCGGAGACCTGCCGACCATCGCCGAGCTGATCAATCTCCGAACCGGCCTTACGCTCAGTGGGGTTTTCGACACCGCTCTGAACATACAAGGGAAGTCCGCCCTCTCGTACGACAAAGACCTCCCGCTCGGAGGGTATCCGCTCGAGGCAATCTTCATTGGACCGCTGGTGTTCGTGCCGCAAGTCACGCTGGATGCCGACTTCTCAGGCGGAGTCACGGGCGACATGAAGGTCGGATACGGGGTCGGCGCAGAGGCCGGGATCGGCTTCGAGTACGATGCGGACCAAGACGACTTGCTCCCCCGGCCCATCATCATCGGACCCAAGTTCACGCACTCCGAGCCCAATGCAATGGCCAGCATCTCGGCGACTGCCTTCGCCAACGTCGAGCTCAAACTCCATATTTCGCTCTGGGGGCTGTTTGGCCCCTATGCATCGATCGCGGCCTTCTCGGAGCTCGATGTCGATCGGTCGCGAACCCCCTGCTACCAGCTCAGGGCAGGTCTGAGGGGCGGCTCGGGCGCATCGTTCGTGCTCGCTGGAACGACGCTCGCTTCGATCCATGGCCCTTCCTTTGCGCTCGGCGATCCGATGGACCTTGCCAGTGGAGACTGCGAGCCGCTTCCGGATCCGCCTCCGACCGACGCACCGATCACACCGTGGTCCAGGAGCTACGCCGACACCATTTGGTCGACGGGAACCGACGACGGTTGGACCAACCTCGAGCTGGGCCACGACGGACGCTACCTCGTAACGAGCACGGGTACCGATCGCCTCCTCAAAGTGAACCAGGACGGCTCGCTCGTCTGGGCGCTCGCATTCGAGAGACCAGCGATCGACGGTGGATTGGTATGGCCGAACCAGGCGGTACCGATGGCGGACACCGGCACCCTCGTATCAACACATCAGTATGTGCTGGTGAAGATCGGAGCGGACGGTGCCTACCATTGGGCGGCGCAGATCGAATCCGACAACGCGGACGAGGGCTTCTGGGCTGCAAAGCAAGTCAACGGCGACGTTTGGCTCGCCGGTACCTACCGTCTCGAAGGCGAGTCCGATCGCGAGGCATGGCTGCTGGTGCTTGGACCGGACGGAGCGGTCAAGACGTCGTGGACCTGGGGAGGGACGCCCGATCGCCGCGAGGCCATCCGCGGCATCCTGCCGCTCGACGACGGCGCGCTGCTCGTCGGTCACGCGACACAGCCAGGCGACACGCGCGGGTTCGTGCTTCGGGTCACTGCGGATGGAACGATCGCTTGGGCCAAACACGTCGATGCCTGCGACGACGAACAGTTCGAGCTCTCGACAGCGATTCAAACGCAAGACGGCAACCTCGTCATCGCCGGCTGGCACTACTCCGTCGACACGAGGGCCCTGCTGTTTCGCCTCGCGCCGGATGGCTCCGATGACGCTCCCGCCTGGGCCACGGGAACGGTGATCGACGCATCGCTTGGTCTACAGCCGCGCTCGATCCACCAACTGGCAACGGGCGAGCTTCGGCTGGTCGGGCTCTCGGCCGCCACCCTCACGCAAGACGAGGTGTTCGCAGCCGGCACCGACTCCATCGGGCGCTTCGCCTGGTTGAAAGTGTACGGCGGCCCCGTCTCAGAGGGCGCGCCGACGTCCCGAGTCACGTCGCAAGGCGGTCTCTTCGTCGCGGCGCCGTCGAGCTCGGTCGAGGAAGAGCCTGGCGGGCTCTGGATGTTCGAGGTCCCGATGCTCGACGGCGCGATCGACTTCGCGCCCGGGGGTGGCGTGTCAGTCCAATCGCCAGCGTTCACCTCGGCACCCGTGTGTGTAACAACCCCCGCCGCAAGCAATCAAACCACGCCCCGTCCTATTGGACTGACGTCGATCGCGATGGAGGTCAGTCAGGTCACGCCGGCCGTGCACCAGCAGTGATGCACTTCGCCCCGCCGCCAGCTCGAACCGATCGTTCGGGCAAACCTGCGGAGAGATCCGACCCGGTTCTAGAGTGGGGCCCGTCGGCGAACGGCCAGACATAGAGCGACGGCGACACATGCAATCAGTGGGGTGTGCCCGGGGTTCCCGGAAGCAACCGCGCAGCTCGAACCATTGCCCGCGTCCGTCGGCGTCGGCGCACCGACGTTTGGTTCGATGAAGTCCTCAAATACGGCCGAGGGGCGTCCCGCAACTCCCACTGCATTGCACTCGATATCGCCATGAGAGATCACCCCTACGACACGATCGCCATCTCGGTTGAGCGCCGGTCCACCGGTGTCCCCGGAGCACGCGCCGCCGCTGGCCTGGCTCCACAGGAGTTGAAGATCTGTAACCTGGTCAATCGCGACCTGAACACTGCGTCGCTGAGTGCTCGCCTCACCCGCAACCGAGGTTACACCGTAGCCGGAAAGAGCGACAGTGTCGCCGCTGGCTAGGGTGTCTTCAGCTGGCGTCGCCACTGCGATCATCGGCGTGGCGGCGGTAGCCCCGGTGAACTTCAGCAACGCGAAGTTGTACTCGCGGCTGCCGTCGTCATACATGGGATGAGCTTGCCACTCGGCAACGCGGTAGCCAATCGCGCCCGGCGCACTGATGTCGTCGCCCTGAACGATGAGAGTCGGATCGATCGATATCGTGCAGCTCGCAGCCGTCAGAACATAGCCAGTGGCGTCTTGTTTCGCGATGATGGTCCCGCTGCAGGCGCCTGCTGCACCCTGGATGGCGACCACGGCCTGGTTAGACGTATCAACCGCTCCACTGATGATCGCAGCAACCTCTCTAGACGCGCCGCCGTCTGGAGACCCACACCCCAGGGCCAACACCGCGACAAAAGAGAACGTCCAAGCTCGAGCTCGAAACTGCATGCAGTGACTAGCCTACCAGTGGACCTGCGGTTTGGTCACTTCGTTCCTGGAGACGACCCGACCGGAATCCCTCCGTGTGGCACCTTCGGTGCGAATCGCTGATGGGGGATCGTTGATCTGGATAACGAAAAACGGCCCCGCCAACCGGAGCCGTCATCGCCAAATGGAGCGAGAAATGGGATTCGAACTCACGACTTCAACCTTGGCAAGGGGGATGGTTGCAGCCCTCGGGCGCCCAGCTGCGTCCGAAATGGTATTGCTGATGCGGACATGACCCCTGAGAGTCTTCGACGAATAGCGCGACAATTGCTGACGCTGGCGGACAAACTCGAGGGGCCGTAGGGCAGTCGAGATCATTGGCGGGAAGCCGTGCGTCGCCTTGCCCTAGAGGTCTACGGCTGCACCTCAAACGCCCCCGCGTCGCACATCGTTTCGCCGGGTCGCGTTCTGACTCTGCAAGCAGGTTCGGTCAGCTGTCTTGCTCGCAGAAATTCTGCTCTTGCTCTTGCTCGCACTCGGGGCGGAATCCGTAGTCAACGGTGCAGGAGCCTGGGCAAACGGAGCTGCGACCAGTCGGGCTTTGGCTGTTGGTCCGAAGCGGGGCGATGCGGAGACTGGTCAGCTCGAACCTTGCGAAAACACGCTAGAGACGACTGTTCCTGCAACCCTGCCGAGGTTGACCTGTGAACGGGCCAAATCAGAGAATCGATATGGCCTCCACGAGGCTGCGGACGGCCGCCTTCGTGGTGGAGTTGAAGTGACAGCCACCCCGTGCACCCGGCACATGCACCACGTCCCCCCGGAAACGCCGCGTCGCGGAGCCCCGAACGCCGCCGCTCGGGTGCTTGCCGGCATGCTCGACGAAACGCACGAAGCTCAGCGACGTCGCTGTCAGGTCGCGCTGCCCAGAATGGGCTATGATCCACTCCATGTGCAAGTGGCTTATCATGCTGGCCCTGGTCGCGGTGTCGTGTGGCGGCGAAAGCGATGCTCCGGTCGTACCGCGACAACAGTGGACAGCAACCGAGGCTAACGCCTGGTACGTCCAGCAGCCGTGGCTCGCCGGCAACAACTTCATACCGAGCACAGCGGTCAATCAGCTTGAAATGTGGCAAGCGGACACATTCGATGAGGAGACAATCGACCGCGAACTCGGCTGGGCAGCCGAGCTCGGATTCAACACGATGCGCGTCTTCTTGCATGATCTCTTGTGGGCTGAGGATCCGAGTGGGTTCTTGAATCGCATCGAGCGGTTTTTAGCAATCGCCGATAGCCACGGGATCGCCACGATGTTCGTTTTGTTCGATGGCGTTTGGGATCCGTTTCCGGTACTCGGCGAGCAGCCGGAACCCCGGCCCCACACGCACAACTCGCGCTGGGTGCAGAGCCCCGGCGCGGAGATCCTCGGTGATGCGGATCGCCACGACGAACTCGAGGGCTACGTCAAGGGCGTGATAGGCCGCTATCGTGCAGACCCACGCGTGGTGGTGTGGGACCTCTTCAACGAGGGCGACAGCAACAACCTCCCCTATTTCGCTGTGGAGCTGCCGCCGGAGCAGAAGCGTCCCCGCGCAGAGCAGCTGGCCAAAAAGGCCTTCGCTTGGGCACGTGCGATGGGCCCCACACAACCGATCACGTCAGGCGTCTACGATCTCGATGCCGACGACCCCGCAGATCTGACTTCATTCAACCAGCTGCTGCTAGCCGAGTCGGACATCGTCACATTTCACAGCTATGAGCCGCCGAGCGTCGTGCAAAACCTGATTGCTTTTCTGCGTGAGTACGGTCGACCGATTCTCTGCACGGAGTACATGGCACGCCCAGAGGACAGCACGTTCCAAGGCGTGATGCCCATCTTCAAAGAAGAAAAGATCGGCGCGTACAACTGGGGCTTCGTTGTTGGCAAGACCCAAACGAACTACCATTGGCTATCGTGGGTCGATATGAGCCCTGAGCGCGCCAACCCGTGGTTCCACGACATCCTGAACGCCGACGGAACGCCCTACGACTCCGACGAAACCACACTGATCCGCCAACTCACGGGCACCGAGTGAACTTCACGCCCACGTAGCAACCCTACTGAGGTTGTATTCCGCCGTTTCAACGTGCGTCCTCCCAAAGACGCCGACCCTTTAGAGTACATCCCTCAGCTAAGCTCCACTCCCAACGAAAAACGGCCCCGCAACGCGGGGCCGTCATCGCCAAATGGAGCGGGAAATGAGATTCGAACTCACGACTTCAACCTTGGCAATATTCCCATAGCCCCCAACACCATTCGGGAAATCCAGCAACATCAACCACGTAGAGTCCCAGGGCGTTGCGTGCCGTCCCGTGGTGTCCCGTGCAGAGTGGAAGGTTGGGTGGAAGGTCGAGGCAGGCACGGGAGCTCGCGCCCCGGACGGGCGAGACGGTCAACGGAACGTGACCGTCCGCACCGCGTTGGCCTTTGCGTTCTCAATGTCGAAGGGCAGCTCGATCGGCTCGTTGACGAGGAAGTTGAGGAGGAGGTCTTCGTAGTGCGGCGAGTCGATGTGGCTCGATTGACCCCCTGGGAGCTGCACCGTGCACGTCGGCCCGCTTGGAGCCAGCTCGCAGACGAGGCGTGTCTGGACGCCAAACTCCTGTACCAGCTCGTCTTCGGCATACGCCGAGGCCACCATTTGAGAGCCGCCCGGATTTGCGAAGAGCGGCCCCGACGATGGGTTGTTGTACTGAGTGATGCCGAGTTGAGCGATATCCGAGGTGAGAACCAGACCATGTAGGCGCCCCCAAGCCCACTTCGTCTCGTCGGTGCCAAGGGTCTTGTCGTTTACGAACAAGTCGTACACGGTGTCGAGAGCCTCAGCCATGACCTCATGCTTGGTTTCTGTCTCGGATGTGCCGGGATTGTCCCAATAGACGTCGCCGGCCGCCAGTTGGGATGGATCGACGATCGAGTAGAACGCTGCGAAGCTCGGACAATTGCGACCCTCGGCCCTGGCGATGAGGAAGTCACTGTCGTTCCTGTGTTCGTTGTCGTGAATGCGTTCGCATAGCTCTTGAAGAGTCGCATGAAAGGCCGCGCAACCCGAGCTTTCCAAGAGCTCGGCCGCGTCGGTCGTCAGCGGCGAATCGGAATAAAGGCCGTCGAGGCCGGTGGGGCACTCGAAGTTCCAGCCCTTGAGTGCGTTGACGACCTTTTCGGCTTCCGAGGAGAGCTCGGTCAATTCCTCCTCGGCGATTGCCACGATGCCGGGGACCATGTCCCTGCCCATCGGTGAATACACGTCGTTTTGAATGCTGTGGGTCGTATCGACAGTGTGCTCGGCGCCGACCTCTTCGATGAGCTCCATGATGCGGTCCCGGCGGTAGCCCGGAGAGACCCTGACTTGAAACGGCGGATGAAATGCGCCGCTTGGCAGCGTGGTCGGATCACCGTCCGAGAGCGCCCCCGTCATGTCGTTGTTGGCACTCGCGATGAAGCCTTCCTCGGGATTGACCCGTTGGGGAAGCTCAACGGAGGTGAAGTAGTCGGTCCACTCGTAGCAGCTCTCGGGCGCCTCGCAGCTGCCGTCCAAGGGAAGCCATGGTGGTGCCGCCCCCTCCAGGTCGGTCGCCCACGTGCGCTTGGGCACGCGTCCGTGCGCAAACCAGCCGATGTCGCCTTGAGTATCGGCAATCAGCACGTTTTGTACAACAGCGGTCACGTTCTCGAGGGCCTGTCGCGCCCCGTCGAGGCTCTCCGCCATGTTCATCTCCGTCGGCCAATCCGCGTCCGTAGTGAGATCGTTTGCCGTCCAGCGCTGCGTGATCGCGAAGTCATTGTCCACGTCGATCGCGCGGACCATGCCGTGGTGGGGGACGAAAAGAAGCTCGACCTCCTCGGTCTCTCCGTCCGAGAACCTCAGTGTGAAGGGAACGCGCTTGAAGGGAACGGGCTCGCCCTGAAACATCACCCCGGTGGCGTTGCCCTCGGCGTCCTTGACGAGCTCCTCGATGTAAACGTCGGTCAGGTCATAGAACGTGTTCGTCAAGCCCCAGGCGATCCCTTCGGTCTGGCCGATGAGGACCCAAGGGAGGCCGGCGAGGGTGAAGCCCGAGACATGGTTCTCGCCGTTGCCGTGCGTTTTGGCATCGAGGTGCGCGAGATAATAGGTCGCCGGCTGCGTCATCGGGAGGTGCGAGTCGGTTGCGACGAGGGGATGTCCGGATGTGCTTAGGGCAGGCGAGATCACCCAAGCGTTGGAGCCGATTCCCTCGGGCGACCCGGCTCCCTGAATGGCGTGGAGCTCGGGCGAGGCGTCGCCGAGGATGTCGCTGAGATTCAGTAGTGCTTCTCTCGTCGTCAAGCCCTCGGGCCCGGTGCACTGCTTGGCCTCGAGCGACGCTATGCTCTCATCTAGCGAGGCACTCTCGGGGCTTGGGGGCCTCCAGTCTGGAGGCAGGCTGGCCGAGTTGTAGTACGGACGCCGGCTCCACAGATCGGAGAACTTGTCGTCGTCGTTGATCTGGGCTCGAGCGTCGCCGGCCGCAAGCTCGACGACATAGTCGTTGGTGAGACCCTCGACCAGCGCCATGACGGTGGCAAGACTGTCTTGCGGCGTCCACTCAGGGATGTCCTCGGGGCCGTAAACGAACAACGGGTGCTCGAACTCACGAGGAAAGACGGCGCCGTTCTCACCGTTTCGCACGTCCTCGATCCATTGATTGACGCCGGCGCTGTACGCTTCTAAGAGCGCAACGGTCTTCGGGGACGACTGCTCGAGCGCAAACTGCTCGACCGGAACCCCCTCGCGTGTCGAGAAAAGGGCCCTGAAGCGGATCGCAGGCTCGACCGCTGCCAGCCGGGCGATCCCTTTGTCCAGGATCTCCGGCAGTCGACCCGTCGCGAAGCGGCGCCTGAAGTCCATCTGCACGAACCGGTCCGCGGAATGGTAATAGCCAAGAACCATCGCGCAGTCCTCATCGGTCGCGCAATCGGCATTCAGGATACCGTGCTGATCGAAATACGCCGTCGCATCCGGCGGCCATTCGAGATCGGGCTCTTGTTGTTGGCTCTCACTGCATCCGAAAATCTGCGTCAGCCACAGTGCGAAGACGCATGTCAGAATAGTAAAGAAACGCATGAAAACCTCCCCACCCGGACCCTCATCAAGGGTCCTGGGTAATGTGGGGTCGCCGGGCTGCGACTCGCCATACGTAATTCTTTACTGTCGATGCAGATGTTGCGTTTGGGGCGTGGCGGCGCAACGGGTGCACGGGCAGCTTGATTTGCCTGTTGACCCTCCTTCGGCGCTCCAGTTTCACAGAGCGCCTCTTCCGTCGACTTTCGGTTTCCAGAAAGAAGCAAATTGTTGGCACTATCAGCCTCGACTTGAGCCAGATGTACTTCCGCGAGCCGCACCGTGATGTGATGTTCCGGTTCACCGAAACGGGAATCATAAGCGCCAAGATCTGATCTCTTGGCGCCTAGAGTCGCTTGCGCCTCCGGCGCGAATAAGCCGAAGGCGTTGAACGCGTAATCCTTGCGGCCGATCGAGCGATTAGCGAGTGAGGGCGCATGCAGTTTTGTTGGCAGACAAAACTCCACCTTGCCGCGAACGAATCGTGCTCCGTCCCTGCACTCCGTTGAAACTAACTGGGACTCTTTCGGAGCCACCGAAATCTCCTGCAAGCAGAAGAAACTTTGCGCGATAGAGTGCAATCTGTCGAGATTAGACGCGACTCGCTAACGTGAAGTTGCACAGAGTCCCTCGCGTGTGCGAAGGCTTTCATGTGAGTGCAGCCAATCGCGCCCAGGCTCAGCGCGTTGCATGCAATCTCTGCAAATCACGCACTGAGACGGGCAGAAAAGTTCCTCGTCCAGGAATACTTTTGCGTCGCAAAACCGAAAACCTCTATGTGAGCACGACGAACTTCTCAAACCACAAACCGCGATGATCGAGCCATGGGACGACGACACATGGTTCGACTGTCGCAAGGCCGCAGCATTCCTCGGGCTGACCCCGTCGGGCGTCCGCTCCCTCGTCAGCCGTGGGGTCCTGACGCCCGACGGTCGCGGACCACGGCACACGCTGATGTTTCGCCGCTCCACGCTCGACCGCTGGCTCAGCGACGGGTGTCGGCGGTATGCTGCGCAGCGGTACGCAACGTCCGGGACGGGAGGAGCCAATGAGCAAATCTCGGTATCCGGGAATCCAACGCCTGTCGCCGGGTCGCTATCAAGTGAGAGTGACCTGGATCGACCAGAAGACGGGCAAGAAAAAGGATCAGAAACAAGTGATCGCCGCCGCAAACATGGCCGAAGCCAACTCCCAAAGGGAGCTTCTTCGAGCCCAGTTGCTTACGAGCGGTACGACTCAGCGAGAGCGGGTTCGCCTTGGCGAGTACGCGAGCTCGTGGATGCGTGGGAAGATTCCCACTCTTAAGCCCTCCACGCGGGCCAAGTACGCGGGCATGCTCGACCAGTACATCTTGCCTGCTTTGGGGGACAACTACGTAGATGCCATCTCGCCGCAAGATGTGATCCTGTGGCGCGATGGCCAACGCGCGAAGGCAAGCACAGTCAACTCACGGCTGAGGGTGCTCCGAGCCCTGCTCCGAGACGCTCAGGCCGATCTCGGGCTAGCACGGGACCCTTGTGCTCGAGTCCGTACGCTTCCGGAGAAACCTCCGGGCGGTAACCGGCTGAAGCCCGAAGACCTGCAGCGGGTCTTGGCCTACCTTCGCGAAGAAGAGCCGGTCTGGTACCCGCTGTTCCTGACAATGGCCCTCACGGGCGCTCGCTTCGGTGAAGTCTCAGCGCTCGAGTGGGACGACATCGACGAGGATGCCGAAGTGATCTGGATTCGGCGCGCTCAATGGCAGGGGCGTGTGGGCACGACGAAGACCGGCAAGGTCCGAGACGTCCCTCTGCCGCCGCTGCTGAAAGACGTCCTGAAACAACACCGGCAGCAACTCATCAGAAAGCAGGCTCGAGGGCTCTCCGAGGGTCTGGTTTTTCCAAGTCGCGTTGGAACCTATCGACGAAACGCCTCGCTCCGGAAACCTCTGGGGCGGGCTCTACAAGCGGCCGGCATCGCCGACCGCTTTACCCTTCACGGCTTTCGCCGCACCTGGAACAACTTGCTCCGGCAAGTGTCATCGAGCGCGATCACGCAGTCGATGATCGGCCACGAGACGGAGGAGATGTTCCTTCACTACTCACACATCGAGCGTGGTGAGAAACACAGTGCCGTCGAACGCGCTCTGGCGCTGGTCGACGGTCCGAAAGTGGAAGAAAAAGTGGAAGGTTCGGGGGCCGCCAGCGACCCTCCGAGCTCTGGCCATCGTGAAAACACTCGTAACGACTAGCCAATTTTGGAGCGGGAAATGAGATTCGAACTCACGACTTCAACCTTGGCAAGGTTGCACTCTACCGCTGAGTTATTCCCGCAAAAGGACGCCTTTGGTAGCGCGGCCGGGCGGGGGCGTCAAGCTCCCGGAGCCCCTTGGCGGCAGGCCTGGGAGCGGTCGATTTAGGGCAATTGCACGGTCGAGAACAGACCCCACATCGCTTCGTTCGCGTCGATGTCGGTGGTGCTTTCGCCAAGGTCGCCGCGGCCGGTGGGGCAAGGTTGGCCGGGCCAGCAGTGGCCGGCGCCCTCGATGGTGCAGACGGTGACGCTCGCGTCGGCCCGGCACTGCTCGAAGGTCTCGCAGGTCGCGTCGCCGTTTTGGTATGTGATGTCGCGCTCTCCGCTGCAACCGTTTCGATCGAGCCAACCCTCGGTCGAATCGTCGACGCTCTGAGAACCGGCGAGCCCGCCACCGTCGTAGGGCACGAGCATGTCGCCCGTGCCATGCAGGTGAATGATCGGAATCGGCCGAGCTGGGTTGCAGGCCTCTTCCTCGATCCCGAGAACTCCAGCCACCGGCGCGACCGCCGCAATCACGTCCGCGGCTTCACAGGCCAAGCGGTGCGAGAAGAAGCCGCCGTTCGACATGCCGGTCGCGTAGACTCGCGATGGGTCGATACAAGCACGCGAAGAGATATCCTCGATGACCGCGCGCGTGAAGCCCACGTCGTCGACATCGAGCGTCGCAGACCGTCCGCAGCAGAGGCCGGCGTTCCAGGATTGATCGAGACCGTTCGGGTAGGCGACCACAAAACCGCGGGCGTCGGCAGTCACATCCATGCTGGACGACGCTTGCTGACCGAGGCCGCTCGAGGTGAAGCCGTGAAAATTGAGCACCAGCGGCAGTGGGCTCGTTCCATCATAGCCAGGCGGAAGGTGAATCTCGTAGCTGCGCGTGACGCCGTCGAACTCGAGGTCCACGTGCGTCGTACTCGAATCGAGCGTCCCGTCGCTGCAGCCGAGACTAGCAGTGCTGGCCGGTGCAGACGAGGCGGAGTCGCCCCCGCATCCAAACAGCGAGATCCCAAGCCCAAACAAAACAAGCAGCCAACGCCAGCGACAGACCATGGCCGCGGATACTAGCAGCTCGCAGAAGGGGGCTGGCCCATTTTCTTACTCGTATCGAAGGCCGTCGACCGGAAGCATGCGCGCGGCCCACATGGAGGGTGCGATGGTCGAGAGGGTGCAGATGAGAAGTGCGATCGCGATGGTGATGAGGAAGACGCTGGGGTTGAGCACGACCGGGAGATGGTCGATCAGGTAAACCTTGGGATCGAGCGGGAATTGGATCCTGTCGAGGTAGGCGACGAGGCCTCCGCCGACCAGCACGCCCGCAAGTGTTCCGATCACGCCCACGACGATGCCTTGCAGCATGAAGATGCCTAGCACTGTCGCGTCGGTGGCTCCCATCGCCTTTAGAATCGCGATCTCTCGCTTCTTTTCGAGGACCACCATGATGAGGGTGGCGATGACGTTGAAGGCCGCGACGAAGATGATGGTGGCGATGACCAGGGTGAGGGCGATTTTCTGCACCTCGAGCGCGGTGAAGAGGTTGCGGTTGAGCTCGGACCAGTCGAGGGAGTGAAAAGCGCCGCCCAGGTTCTGTTCGATCCGACGGGCAAGCTCGAACGAGGAGTCGAGGTCATGGACGCGGAGCTCGACGCCTGTGACGTTGTCGCCCTCGTCGAACAGGCGCTGGGCTTCGAAGAGATCGGTGTAGACCAGGCCTGAATCGTATTCTTGAAAGCCAGCTTGGAACACGCCGATTACCCTGAACTCGCGCGACCGTGTGACGGCGCCACCCGGCTCCGATAGCGTGAGGCCGAGGGCAGCGAGCGGCGAGATCAGCCGGACCCTGTCCCCGACTTCCAAGCTCAGGTCTTCGGCCAGGGTCTTGCCGACGATGATTCCGGGAAGGGCCTCGACCGGCTCCTGGGCCTCGCCGTAGGAAAGGCCGGCTTCCCAGGCCGGGTCATCGGGAAGCGCAAAGTCCTGGCCATCGAGCCCATCGAGCATCGCTTCGATGTCACCCGGCTCGGCCACCGCCCCGATGCGCGGTCGGCGCGCGCGCCGCTCGGCCTCTCGCTGCCCTTCGCGGCGCGCCTTTTCCTCTTGCCAGAAAGTCTTGCGGCGAACCGGCTCCTCCTTGGTCGAGGCCGTGGCCGCCTTCTTTGGTTGGCTGGGTGCGGTTCGGGATTTGCCGTCTCGGATGTCGCGGAGCCATTGCCAGTCATCGTCGGGCTTGGGCTTGGCGTCGAGGTTGGGGACGGCGCCGGGGCGGCGTAGGCCTTCGAGGCCGCCGTCGATCAATTGATCTGGCAGGTCGAGCACGGTCTGGAGGCCTTCGGGCGTGACGCCTTTGACCAAGACGACACCGCGGCGCTCGCCTTTGGTGAGCATCATCTCGTTGATCGAGAAGGGCGCGATGCCGGCGACCTCGGGCATCTCGCCGACGGTGGCGAGAACATCGCGGTAGTCGCGAAACTCGCGACCGTACTTCAAGACCAGCACGTGGGCATTGACGCCGAGAACCTTGTCGCGGAAGGCATTTTCGAAGCCGGTCGTGATCGACAGAACCGCCAAGAGGGCTGCGACCCCGAGGGCGACTCCGATGATCGAGATCAGGGTGATCATCGAAACCGTGGCGCGCTTCTTGGAGCGAAGATAGCGGACCCCGATCTGCAGGCTGTAGCTCACGTTGCGTTCCCCTATCACGTACGCGGGCATGCCGCGATCACCCCAACAGCCGGGCGAAGCCCCGCGGTCGACGCTCAGCATCGACTTTACGGGGGGGGAACTTGCCCGCACGGAGCGGACTCACTAGGGTTCGTCAGATGAATCGGATTTGGCCCTTTGCGACTTGCATGGGGCTGCTGATGGCCTGCCATCAGCAGCAGAACGTGCGGCGCGAAGTCTGGCCGCCCGCCGCTGAGCCAACGCCCGTCGTGGCCGCAGCGCCGGCGCCGCCGGCCAAGGTCCTCGACCCGGCCATCGTGGCGCTGCCGGACAAGTCCCCGGTGATGCAGGTCCGTAAGCAGCTCGACAAGAGCAACCCCGGACGGGCGCGCGAGCTCGCCGAAGCCACGCTGCCTAGTGCTGGTGCCGCGGACAAGGGCCGGCTTCACTGGCTGGCTGCCAAGGCCGCGCTCGACGAAGGTTACAACGAGATCGCCCTCGCGCACCTCGACACGCTCGGCACCTTCCATCATCCGCTCGCGCGATGGGCCAAGTTGAAGCGCGCCTCGCTCCTCGAACGAAGGGATCCGGTGACGGCCGCGCAACTCGCGGCTTCGTTGACGGACGACTGGGCTGGCGGCGGTCAGGCGCGCACGATTGAAGCCCGAACGGTCGGCACGGGCGGATCGGGCGCGCACATCGGGATTCGGCTGGACGGCACGCCCCCGGTAGCTGCTCCGCCAGCTGCCGCGAAACCAGACCTTCGCCCGCGAATGCAACAGAGCCTCGACAAGGCCGAGTCGCTCTACAACGCAAAGCGCTACCGGGAAGCCGAACGGCTTTTCGGAAAGGTCGCCAAGCACCTCAGGACCGGCGGCGCAACCTGGTGTGAAACACGTTACAAGCAAGGCCGCGCGCTCCTTCAAGACCGCGAGCGCACGCGCGGAGCTCCGGTGATGCGCGAGGTCGCAGACAAGTGTGCAAAGGGCGACCGAGACATGCGCGCCTGGGCTCGTTACTACGCAGCGCGCGCCTACGGCCGAATCGGTCGGTGGGATGAATCGATCCGTCAATTTGAAAAACTCGAAGCTGAAGCGCCAGACCACAGCCTTGCCGACGATGCGAGCTACCGAGCGGCTCTCGCGGAGCTCGAAAACGGTAAGCAAGAAGCGTCGGTCCTGCGCCTGGCTTCGATTCCAAAGCTCTATCCCGACGGCGACATGTGGCCCCGCGCCCTGTTTAAGCTCGGCTGGGTCCAACTGCGCAATGGGAAGTACCAAGGCGCTTACGACCGCTTCGACGAGCTGGTCAGACGCGGCGGCGACGAGCGCCAAGAGGGCATCACGGGCCGTGCGAACTATTGGCGGGCGCGTGCGCTCTACATGTTGGGCCGGCGCATCGACGCGGCGAAAGCCTACGAAGAGATCGTCCAACGTTGGCCGCTTCGTTACTACGCACAGCAGGCGCTCTGGCGGCTGGGCGAAATTGACCCCGGACGCGCCAAGGCGGCTATCCACGACATGCGCGCAAGCGACGAGCCAATGCGCATGGTCTTTGCCTGGCGCGACGAGTTCGATGAGCCCGCTTTCGACCGCATGGTCGAGCTCTTGCTCGTCAACGAGGTCAGCTATGCCTCGTCGGAAATGTCGGCGCTTCACATGCTCGGGGACAATGTCGACCCGAAGATGGCGGTCGTCGGTGCGGTTCTTCTTCAACACGCTGGTGCACAGACCAAGCTCAGCCGCGTCATCCGGACCCACTTCGAGGACTTCGAAGGGCTACTACCAAAGGGCGAAGGCAAGTTGATCTGGGAGGCGACGTACCCGCAGGCTTTCTCACCCCTCATCGAAAACATCGCCGAGGATGAGGGTATTCCCGCTTCGTTCGTGCGCGCGATCGCACGCGAGGAAAGCTCTTTCGACCCGGAGGCGGTCTCCTGGGCGAAGGCGTACGGCCTGGTCCAGCTGATCATGCCGACTGCGAAGCGCTTCGCTACCGAGGTCGGCGTGAAAGCCACGCCGCGCACTCTCAAGAGGCCAGAGGTCAACCTCAAGATCGGCGCCCGCTACATGGCCTGGCTCTGGAACCGATTGAACGAGAATCCGGCGCTGGTCCCGTCGGCGTATAACGCCGGCGAAGGTGCGGTTCGACGCTGGCTAGAAGAAGACGCGACACGTCCACTCGACATGTTCATCGAAGAGATCCCTTACGACGAAACGCGACGGTACACGCGGCGTGTTTTGCAGACCTACGGGGTTTACCAGTGGCTCGCTGCCGAGGAGCTCCCGGAGCTTCGCACCAAGCTGCCCGGCACCAACGAGCAGCAACGCTTCAGCGCGCTTCGCTGAGATTGGTCACGCCGCCGCGCCCTAGGCGATGACTTTCGGCAAGAAGCTGCCGAACTCGATCGCCTTGTTGATGTCGCCCTCGACGCGAAGCTTGCCCTGAACGAAAGCGATTTGAGGGTCGAGATTGCCGCGCAGGATCTCGGCGAGGTGCGCATCGCGAATCGTGAGCGTGGCATCCGCGGGGCGGCCATTGCCCTCGGTGACGCTCCGGTCGTGCATGTCGATCATCCAACTTTGCTCACCCGGGCCGGTGATTCGAAGCTGGAACTTTCCCTCTTGAAGCGAGCGATCGTCGGGTGCGTGCTCCAGGGTCGACCTCATTTGCGCGACGAAGGCGGCGGTCATTTCGGCCACGGCCTGGGCATGGGCATCGCCCGCTTCGGCATCGGGTAAGCGGTGCGGAAGCACGGCAGCCTCGAGCTCGTTGGCGGACTCGCGGAGGTAGCGGGTGAACAGGTCGAGGTCGGGCATCACTGCCGGCGATGATGTGGGACTGATCGACAGGATGCCGTTGTAGCTGAGGACGGTGATTAGCAAGCCCATGCCGTCGACGAGCGGCGCCATGCCCATGCTTGCTAAGAGCTTGTGCCCAGCCATGTACAGGTCCACCTGCGGCCCGGGCACGTTGGTGATGACCACGTTGAACACCGGATTGTGCAGCTCGGATACGCGAAACCGAGAGTAAAGACGCAGCACGCGATTGGCCAAGCCGAACGGGACGAAATCCCAGAGGTCGACGAATGCACGTGTCGCTCCGGCCTTCTCGAACGCTTTGCCGCCCTGCGTATGCTGTTTGATGACTTTCAGTCGTTCGACGGGATCGGCCACGTCGGTGGCGAGGTCGAGGAACATCGCCGAGACCTTGTTGCCCATCTTTCCGTGCTCGTCGTCGCCCCGCGTCGAAACCGGAACCATGGCGATCAAGGGCTTGGCGGGAAGCTCGCCCTTCTCATCGAGATAGCGGCGAAGCGCCCCGGCGCAGATCGCGAGAACGACGTCGTTCAGGGTGCAGCCGGTGATCTTGCGAATCGCTTTGACTCGGTCGAGCTCGAGCAGCGCCGTGTTCCAGATTCGCTGACCGGTGATGGTGTGGTTGATCGGTGTCGGTGGGGCGGTCATCGGCACGGGAGGCACTTCGACCCCCTTGTCCCGAACCTTCCCAGCGGCGCGGAGCGCATCGGCGAGCTCGCCGGCGACTCGCTTGATCTCGCCCGGTTTGCCCATGATCTTGCGCGCGGTGTGTGAGAGCACCTGGAGCTCGTTGGGAACTGGGGGAATGGCTCGAGGCGGCGGTGGGCTAAAGGCCCTGGGCTCCTTGGTCATGTCGAGCAGGATGCCCATCATGTCCGCGCCCGATACACCGTCGATCGCTGCGTGGTGCGTCTTGTTGATCAACGCAACTGAGCCGGGCGGCACCTGAGGGATCTGATCGAGCCCTTCGACGAAGGTCATCTCCCAGAGCGGCCGGCTGCGATCGAGCGGCACGCTGAAGATCCGCGCGGCAAGGCCCCGAAGCTCCTTCCAGCTGCCGGGGCTTGGAAGCGCCACGTGTTGCAAGTGCATGTCGAGATTGAACGCCGGGTCCTCCACCCAGTAGGGCTTGCCGATGCCGAACGGCACCATGGCGAGCCGTTGCCGAAGCCGAGGCACGAGATGAACACGCGACGCCATCGTTCGGCGAAAGCTTTCGAAGTCCATCGAGCCCTCGAACACCAAAACGCTGCCGACGTGCATCGGCTGGTGGGCGTCCTCGAGGTAGAGGAAGGAAGAGTCGAGTCCGGAAAGAGGCTGCATCAGAATTCTCCACGGGGCCCAGGCCCAGAGCAGACGACTAGCCTACACCCTGACGCTGCTTGATCTCCAGCCCCTCTCACGATTCGTCGAAACTGCGGTCGAGGTCTTTCAAGAGCCGCTTTTGCTCGCGCGAGAGGCGTTTGGGCACCTCCACTTCGACGAGGCAGATCAAGTCACCGCGCCCGCGACCATTGAGACGCGGGACGCCCCCGCCCCGAACCACCAGGGTTTCGCCTGCTTGGGTGCCGGAGGGAACCTTGACGGTCTGTGTTGCCTCTTCGTCTGCTTCGAACGCCGGTACCTCGAGCTTCGCGCCGAGCGCGGCTTGCGGATAGGTCACGACGAGGCGATGGATCAGGTCGAATTCTTCGCGCTGGAAGTCCTCGTCGGGCTCGACGTGGACGGTGACGTAGAGGTCGCCGGCCGGGCCGCCGCGCGTGCCCTCCTGACCGCGACCGCTCAGGCGAAGGCTTTGACCCGTATCGACGCCGCCGGGGACGTTGATTTTGACGACGCGCTCGACGTCGATTTGGCCGCCCCCTTCACAGTCCTCACAGGCCTCCTTGGCCCGCGAGCCTCGGCCCTGGCAGCTCGGGCAGCTGGTCGTCATCACGAATGCGCCCTGCGCGCGCGCGACTTGACCGCGGCCGCCGCAGGTCGCGCAGCCTTCGAGCTCGCCGCCTTTTGCGCCCGTCCCGTGACAGGCCTCGCACGGAGACGGATGCGAAAGATCGATCTCGCGGGTCGCACCAAACGCGGCTTCGCGAAGCGACAAAGTCACGTCGGTGCGGATGTCGGCTCCTCGCGCAGGAGCGTTTGGGTCGCGCCGACGCCGGCCGAAACCGCCAAAGCCAAAACCGCCGCCGCCACCGCCAAAGAGATCTCCAAAGATGTCCTGGAACTGGCTAAACACGTCGCCGATGTCGCCGAAGCCCGGTGCGCCGGGACCACCCAATCCGGCGTGCCCGAAGCGGTCGTACATCTGCCGCTTTTGCGGATCGCTCAAAACCGAATAGGCCTCGGCGCACATCTTGAACCGCTCCTCCGCCTCGGGGTTGTCGGGATTGCGATCTGGATGAAACTCGAGGGCCTTGTTGCGGTAGGCCTTCTTGAGCTCGCTCACGGTGACTTCGCGGGAGACTTCGAGAACTTCGTAATAATCAGGCTTCGACATGAGTTCCGCGGGCCGTTCGGCCGGTGCAACATAAGTATGTTGGCCCGCCGGTCAAGGTCGGCGGTGCGCGTCAATTGCAGGGTTTGGGCTCAGGCCTCGGATTTCACCGTGTCGGTGGCGCGCCCGAGCACGTCGGCGACGAGCGCGCCGGGAAGCTCGCCAGAACGCTGGAAAGCCCGCATGTGGAGGATGGGCTCGCCGCCCAGGTCCGCCACTGTTCGGCCGCGAATCTCTTGCACGTACTTGCGCGGCTCGAAGGGCACCAGGCTCGATTGCGGCTCGGCGTCGATGCGCTCGAGCAGGCCGAGCAGAGCTTGGAGGGAGTTCATCTTCATGTACGGGCAGGTCGCGCAGCCGCCTGCTGTCGAGCAACCCTCGCCGCCGGCAACGCCAGGCACGACCCCAAGGCCACTTTCCGCATCTTGCGCGATGGCCTCGCTGGCGACGGGAAATACGATTTCTGCGGAGAGCTCAGCTCCACCCTCGGAGGCGTAGTCTCGAAGCTTGGCCTGCACTTGCCGGACGATCGGCGTGATCATGCCCGCTTCGGTGCCGAGGATGAATCGCAGGTTGGCCTGTTCCCCGCGCGCGATCGCCTCGTCGACCTTGCCCAAGATGAACGCAAGGATGTTCGACGTGGAGCCGACGACGCCGTTGCCTTCCCGCTGCGCCTGCAAACCGAGCTCGAACATCTCGCCGGGGACCTCCAGGTGCGCTGTGACGAAGACATCGGCATAATGCGCGCGAACCAGCTCGACGACCTCGCGGCCGAACATGTGGTGAACGATGCAAACACCTTGCTCGAAATAGTGAAATCGCGGCAATAGAGAACGAATCGATGCCTGGTCGTGGTCCGAATGAAGCTGCCGAATCTGTTCGTCGGGCATCTCCGCGAGGCTTTGAAGCATGTGCGCGAGGTTGTCGCCCATGTAGGTGTCTGGACCGAACCAGATGTGCACATCGGGAATCTGGGCGGCGGCCTGCAGGACCGTCCGCACGACGTTCGAGGACGTACAGGTGATGGTCGGTACGATCGCGTGCGCCTTGGCTTTGGTGACGAGGCTGGTGTTGATGTAAACCACGTGAAGCGAGCGCGGGGTCTCCGCGGCGTTCATGAGATAGGCGCCGTACGCCTCTGCCTCTGCCGACTCGGCCAGCGAGCACCCGATGGGGTCGGCCACGACTCGATAGACAGGAATGTGAGAATGCCCGGATGCGTCGAGCATCGCGCGGACGTTCTCGCTCATGAAGTCGACGCCGAGAACAGCGATGGTGCTGACCCCCTGCTCCGCCATCGCGATCGCGCGGTCTGCCATCGCAAGCGAGTCCGAGACGTGGACGTGCGGCCAATCGCACGCGGAGAGCACGCCCTGAAGCTCCGGGTCCATGTAGAAGTGAGCCACGACACCGGCGTTCTTCTCGCGGAGCAGGTTCCCGAGCTGCGCGACCAGCCCTGGATCGGGCTTTAGAAACGCGGCTTGGGCCTCGGCGAACGCACCCTGGGGAACCAAGGCGCGAGCGGTAATGCGTAGAGAGGGAAATACCGGGAGTGTCATCTGCGACCAGCTCCGAAAAGCGGAGTATACCTCCTTCCCGGCGCCCCAGATGTCAAGCGATCCCACAGAGACCTCGGTCTACGTCCACTTCCCCTGGTGCGCACGCAAGTGCCCTTATTGCGACTTCGCCACCGAGCCGATGCGCAGCGACGCGCTGCCCCACGACGCGTATGCCGACGCCCTGCTTCGTGAGCTCGATGCGCGTGCGGGGGACTTGCAGGGTCGCGCGCTGAAGTCGGTCTTCTTCGGCGGCGGCACGCCCTCACTCTGGGCGCCGAACGCGCTGAAACGAACCCTCGAAGGGATCCGCGAAGCGTTCGAGGAGGCGGCCGACGAGGTCGAGGTCACCGTCGAGTGCAATCCGAGCTCACTCGATCGCGAACACGCTTCTCTTCTTCGGGAAGCCGGCGTGAATCGTGTTTCGATCGGCGTTCAGTCTCTACGTGACCCGCATTTACGATTCCTTGGACGCTTGCACGACCGAGACCGGGCGCTCGCCGCGCTCGACGGAGCGACGAAGGAAATGCCGCGCGTCAGCGCCGACCTGATGTTTGGGATGCCCGGCCAGACGATCGGAGAGCTCGGTGAAGACATCGCGCGGATCGCAGAAGCCGGCGTCCGGCATGTATCGGCCTACGCGCTGACGATCGAAGAAAAGACGATGTTCGGTTCGCTTTACCGCGCAGGCAAGCTTCGAGTCGCACCCGAAGAGCAGTACGCCGAGCTGTTCGAACATGCGGAGCGCTGCTTCACCGACCTCGGCTGGACGCACTACGAAGTCTCGAACTACGCGGACGATGGAGAGCTCTCACGCCACAATCTGCACTACTGGCGAGGCGGCGCGTACGTCGGGCTTGGCGCGGCGGCGGTCGGTTGTCTCGACCAGGGGCCGGGGCGAGCGGAGCGGTGGCGGAACGAACCCAACCCGCAGCGATACATGCGGCAGCAAATCCTGGAAGTCGAGGTTGAGGAGCTGGGCCCCGACGAGATCATTCGCGAGGCTCTGATGCTCGGACTACGCACGGTAGACGGAATGAACCTGGTCTCGACCGAACGAAGAGCGGGTCGCCAGCCAAGGGAAGGCAGGGAGCATGAGATCGAGCGCGCCATCGAACGAGGCAACCTCGTATGGGATGGAGACTGGCTGCGCGTTCCCGTGGATCGTTGGCTGAAACTTGACGGCATTGTGCGAGACTTGTTCTAGAGTGCTCAGCGGTGAAGCTCGATTTTGAAGAAGTCTCGGTGGCTGGCCTGGCCAAGTCCTACGGACCGACGCTTGCGCTCGCCGGCGTGGACCTGCGCTTCGAGGCGGGGAAGGCGACGGCGATCCAGGGCGCGAACGGCTCTGGGAAGTCGACACTGCTCTGGCTGCTCGCAATGCTGGCCTATCCAACGCGAGGCGAGATTCGGTACGGCCGCTACGGCGTTTCACACGCGGACGAGCTGCGGGGGCGCATCGGCTTCGTCGCTCACCAGCTTCAGCTCTACCCGGGGCTGAGCGGTCATGAAAATTTGGTGCTCGCCGCCAAGCTTCAAAACATCCCCTACGCGCAAAAGCGTGCGACCGATCTCTGCGAAGCGCTCTCCCTCGGCGAGTACTGGAAGCGGCCGGTCCGAACTTACTCTCGTGGCCAAGCGCAGCGCGTCTCGATCGCTCGCGCCCTTCTGCATCAGCCGCGCCTCCTCTTGATGGACGAGCCTGCTACCGGCCTCGATATCAAGTCCACCGCATCGTTCATCGATTTGATCGAGCAGCAGAAGCGTGAAGGCGCGATCGTCCTCATCGTGACCCACGAAGCCCAGTTCGCAGACGCGGTGGCCGACCGTGTCCTTCAGATGGATCGCGGCCGAATCGTGGAGCCGGAAGCATGAATACCCTCCGCGCCGCGTGGCTGGTCGCCCTAAAAGACTTACAGCTCGAGATGCGCACCAAAGAGATCCTCACCTCGACGGGGCTCTTTGCCGTTCTCGTCGTCACGCTCGGCTCGCTCGCGTTCTATACCGATCCGATCAGCTCCCCGAACGTGGCCCCAGGCGTGCTCTGGATCTCCATCCTCTTTTGCGGAATTCTGCTGATCGGTCGAAGCTGGGCACTCGAGCGCGAGAACGACGCGGTGTTCGGCCTGCTCCTCGCACCGATTCCCCGGCCGTCGATCTACATCGGCAAGACGATCAGCGCGCTGGTCTTGCTCGTCGCGATCGAGCTTCTGCTGGTCCCGCTTTGCTTAGTCTTTTTCCAGATCGAACCGGCCGGAATCCTGTTGCCGCTGCTCGCGCTCGTGTTTCTCGGCTCGCTGGGCTTCGTCTCGACCGCCTCTTTGTTTTCGGCGGTGGGCATTCGTACGCGGGCCCGCGACCTGATGCTGAGCGTCCTGGTGTTTCCATTGGTGGCGCCTGCCCTGCTGGCCTCCGCAGTCGCGACGCGCGAGCTCTTTGCTGGCGCCGGCATGACGGAGGTCATCGGTTGGATGCGCATCTTGCTCGCCTTCGACCTCTTGTTCGTCGGCTTCGGTGTCTGGGTATCGCGCCACCTGCTCGCGGAGACCTGAGCGCTCAGCGGTACGCGCGAATCAGGTCCAAGGCGACCGGGTTTGACCAGTCGAGCGCGCCGTCGAAGCGGAAGCGCACCACGCCGTCCGCGTCGATGATCCAAGTCTCGGGGAAAAGCTTGGTCCCAAATTGATCGGTCACGACCTTTCGATCCACGTCGAGTAAGCTCGTGATACGCGAGGTCCGAGGAATGATCGTCTCGACTTCTGCCCAGCTCCGATCTGTCGAGACCGCGACCACCTCGACGTCGCCCCAGTCTTCTGTCATTTCGGCGAGCAACTCGATGGTTGGCATTTCCTGGATGCAGGGCCGGCAAGTGACCGTCCAGAAGTTCATCACGATGACCTTCCCGCGCTGGTCTGACATTTTCCACTCACCGCCGCCCTGCGTCGGAAGGCTGAACTCCGGAGCGAGCAGAGAAGCGCCGAGGTAGTGAGGAACACCGCCCTGGCCATCCATCAGCTGTTCAAAGCGCGCATTCCCGAGGAGTGCCCTGAATGGGGCCTCGCGTGCGCGGGCCTGCGCATCCACGACGGCCCCGGTGAATATGAAGACCAGCGGAAACGCAATCGCGGCGACGATGAGGGTGGCGATGAGCTCGCGACGAGACACGCCGGAGGCTTAGCGCTTTTCGAGACCGAGCGAAAGTGGATCGCCGACCGCGGGCGGGCGCACCTTTTGATCGCCAATTCGGACATAGATGCCCTCTTCATCCTCGCCGATCCGGTCGCTCATCTTGCTGACGGCGTGATTGTCGAATCGCGCGGGGCAGCGGCCTTCTCGGACAGCACACCAGAGCGCACCCTCGGGCCCCTGACACAGCGAGGCCGGCTCGAGCGGCTCGCGGAGGTCGCCGGAGAGAAGTAGACCGATGCCCTCGGGGCCCGGGTCGACGTCTTTCACGAAATAGGCGGGCCCTTCGATCTCGACGTATGCCCAGTTGATCGCGTTGCTCAGACAGAAGCGTCCGTCTTCGGCGCGGTCGACCCAGCCGTCGAAGGAGCGGGCCAGAATCGGATGGCTGATCTCGTCCTCTCCATTGAACCAGCGTCCGCGCGCGTCGCGGCGGATCTCGGTCTCTCGGCTGCGTCCTTGGATAAACTGCGCTGGGTCCATGACCTTCCGCAGACTACAATGACGCTCGATGGCGAGAAAGAGCCGAAAGCTCGTGGTGGTATCGAACCGCGGCCCCTATCGGCACGAAGCTAGCCGGGGCCGTGAACGCTGGGTTCGCGCCGCAGGGGGCTTGGTGGCTGCGCTCGACCCTGTTCTGCAGAAGCGCGGGGGCGTCTGGGTCAGCGCCAAACCCGCCAAAGACTTCGACTCGGTCACGGTTCCGGCGCCCCATCTCAGCTACGACCTCGCCCACATCTCGATCAAGCGGGGCGACCAGCGAGGATTCTACGAAGGCGTGTCCAACGCGGTCCTCTGGCCGCTGCTCCACGGCTTCGAGCCGACGATTCAAGTCGGAGACGCCCCCTGGTCGAGCTACGTGGGCGCCAACCAGGCCTTCGCCGACACCACGATTTCGACCAGCGGACCGAGCGACCTGGTGTGGGTCCAGGACTATCACCTCATGCTCGTGCCGGGGATGCTCCGCGCCAAGCGCAGCAAGGCCCGAATCGGCTGGTTCTGCCACATCCCGTGGCCGCCGCCGGATACCTTCGGCATCCTCCCCTGGGGCGAGGAGATCCTCGAAGGGCTGCTCGGCGCCGACGTCCTCGGCTTTCATCTTCCAGAGTACGCCGAGCACTTCCGCCAGTGTGTGGAGCGCTTCACGCCCCATCGGGTTTCGCGGGGGACCATTCACTATCGCGACCGCAAGGTGAACACGATCGCTGCGCCCATCGGAATCCCCGTCGACGAGCTGCAGGCGCTCGCCATCGACCCGGACCTTGGGCGTGAGGTCGATCGAATTCGCGAGTTGATGGGGAATCGTCAGTTGATGCTGGGCGTCGACCGGCTCGATTACACCAAGGGCATTCCCGAGCGACTCGCCGCGTTCGAGCGCTTGCTGCGTCGAGACACAGGCGCTCGCAAGCGGTACGCCCTGATTCAGGTGATGGTGCCTAGCCGCACCGACGTGAAAGCGTACGCCGACCTCAAAGAAGAGATCGATCGAATGGTCGGGGACATCAACGGCCGCTACGCGGAGACCGGCCGCGTGCCGATTCACTATCTCTATCGGAACCTGAGCCAGCGGGCGCTCTTCGCGCACTACCGAGCCGCGGACGTTGCCCTCGTCACGCCTTTGCGCGACGGAATGAACCTCGTGGCGCACGAGTACGCGGCAGCAAGGACCGACGAGGACGGCGTCCTGATCTTGAGCGAGTTCGCCGGCGCAGCGAAGCATCTCAAGGGCGCGGTGCTCGTGAACCCCTATGACGTGGACTCGACCACCGCCGCGATTCACCTTGCGCTCACCATGAAGCCGAGCGAGAAGCGCAAGCGAATGCGTTCCATGCGCGCCGAAGTGATGAGGCTCGACGTGCACAGCTGGGCCGACCGCTACCTCGGCGCGCTGGAGGGAAAGTGAGCCGCGTCGGGGCCCTGGTCGAATCTCTGCTCGAGCTCGAACGGCCCTTGCTCGTGGCGCTCGACGTGGACGGGACGATCTCCCCCATCGTTCGAGACCCGGATCTGGCCCGAATTCCGGCATCGACGCTCTCCAGCCTCGAGACGCTTGCCCGCGCCCCTGGAGTCGGGCTCGCACTGATCACCGGCCGCGCTCTGAGCTCCATCGCGCGAATGGAACAGCTCGAAGGGATCTGGCGTGCGGTCGAGCACGGCGGCCTGGTCCTCGGACCGGGGCAAGCTCCGGCGCCGCGGGAGCTCACGCCCGAACGGCGGGAAGCCCTCGATCTCTTTCAACACTGGGTCGAGACGCGCGCCCAAGACGCGTTCATCGAATACAAGCCACAGGCGATCGCGGTGCATGTCCGCGCGATCGCCTCCGAAGATCCGGCTCGCGCGGCGAAGCTGCTCGGTGAGGCAGACGAGCTTGCGCAAAACCTCGGCCTGCACGTGCGCCGTGGCAAGGCCTTGCGGGAAGCCGAAGCCATCCATCACGACAAAGGCCACGCGCTTGCGGAGATCTTCGAACGCTCGGGCGCAAGCTCCGTGTTCTTTGCGGGAGACGATCTCACCGATTTTCCTGCGATTGAATTCGCAACGCGGCACGGTGTGGGCGCATTCGTTTGTTCGGACGAACAAAGGGGGGCGCCACCTGCGTCTGCCACGCTGCTGCAGAGCGTGGACGAGATGGCCCAACTGCTCCAGCAACTGGCAGAGCGCATCACACGCTGACCGGTGGCGTCCGTACGGTCTCGTGGTAGAGGCCCGGAATGCTGAATCGAGAAATCGCGGAGTCCGCGCGCATCGCGCGACGCGCCGGCGCGATCTTGATGGAAGTCTATGCGACCGACTTCAGCGTCGCGTACAAAGACGAGGCAGATCCCGTGACCGAGGCGGACACGAGGGCCAATGCATACATCGTCGGAGAGCTCCGGAAGGCCTTTCCCAAGGACGGAATCGTCGCGGAAGAAAACGAAGACAACAGTGATGCGCTCCGATCGGGGCGCTGCTGGTATGTAGACCCCCTCGATGGCACCAGGGAATTCGTTGCGAGGAACGGCGAGTTTTCGGTGATGCTCGGCCTGGCAATCGATGGGGTTTCGACGGCGGGCGTCGTGTACCAGCCAGGGACCGACAAGCTCTACTTCGGCGTGGTGGGTGGCGGCGCCATGCTAGAGGAGCGCGCCGTGCGCCGTCTGTTGAAGGTCAGCGAGGTTGCCGAGCCAAGCCAGTTGAAGTTGGTGGTGTCGCGATCGCACCGGAACAGTGCCGTGGCGGACGTCGTTGCCCGGCTGGGGATTGGCCAGGAGACGGCGAGCGGCTCGGTAGGGCTCAAGGCGGGTCTGATCGCCGAGCAGGAGGCAGACGTCTACGTACACATTTCGGACCGGTCGAGCATGTGGGATGCCTGCGGCCCCGAAGCGATCCTGAAGGCTGCGGGTGGGCGCTTCACCGACCTCGAGGGCAATCCGTATCACTACGGCGGGACGGACATGCGCAACCGAAAGGGCATCCTCGCCTGCAACGCCGCTGCATACGAAGCGGTGCTCCCGGTTGCACGTCAGGCAGCGCGCTCCATAGGACTGATTCAATAGGCTCGGCTATGGCACCAGTCGATTGGCGACAGGCATGGAAGAAGGGAAGCACCCCCTGGGACGCAGGCACCTCACCGCCTGCGCTTGATGGCTTGCTCGCCCGCGGACAGATTCCCGGAGGCCGAATCCTCGTTCCCGGCTGCGGTACCGGCTACGACCTTGCAACGCTGGCGCGCTCGGATCGCGAGGTCGTTGGGCTCGACCTCTCCCACGAGGCACGCGCTGCATTCCTCGCCGCACACAGCGATCTTCCGGGTTCGGTCTCCTACGAAGTTGGCGACTTCTTTTCGTACGAGCCGGCTGAGGGCTTCGATTTCGTTTGGGACTACACCTTCTTTTGCGCGCTCGACCCGGAGCAGCGCAGGGGCTGGAGCGAGACGATGAAGCGGCTGGTGAAGCCCGCCGGCCTGCTGGCTACCCTGCTCTTTCCTTTCGAGGACCCGATTTCAGGACGTGAGGGGCCCCCCTGGCCGATCAATACCGGCCTGGTTCGAAGCCTGATCGAAGACAGCTTCGAAGAGCTCGAAGTCAGGCAGATGGAAAAGACCCATCCGGGGCGTGAAGGCCGCGAGCGGCTGGCGCTTTGGCGGCGACGCGAGCTCTAGTCGGTGTCGGGAAGCGGAATCGACGACGACTGCCACTTCACCTCGGAAAAGCCGAGCCGGTAGTCGGCCGTCGCGCCTTTCTCCTGTACACCGATCCACACTTGCGTCGTACCGATGGGAAAGTCGGAACGCAGCATCGGGTCCTTGGTGCCGTTGCGGTTGTCGTTACAAAGAACGTGCCCGCCGGGCTTGCGTAACACGAGCAGGATGTCGGAGCGTGAACGACCCAAAACGTGAAGGTTGTAGAACGCCGTGTCGGTGTCGAGTAGGTAATCGGGGGTCTCGGAGATCCAACCCTTGCACTTGCGGTGAATCGAGCTCGCTCGGACCTCGCCGACAGCGGTGCCAGACACGACACGGGGATCGGGACTAAAGCCCGCGTGAAGAGGCACCGGGCCTAGACGGGACGAGGAGTCATCGAAGAGGTCGGCGGTTTTCGAGTCCGCCGGAGTGCGCGGGGCGTCGCCTGGCTCGCCGCTCCCAAGCGCTTCGGTGCAGGCAGCGATCGCCAGCAATGAAGCCACCAGGCCGCCGGCGCCGGCCCAAGATCTGCCCGACGCGATCACGGTGCCGCCTTGGTACCCGCATCACGCACCGGCGGTCAACCAGACAAGCAAAGTGAACGAGAGCGGCCAAAGCGCTCTGATCTTGCCGCTAGGGCTTGATTTCCTAGATCACGGCGTATAGACAAGCCTTAGACAGATCCTGAACAGGATCGGTGTTTGACTGGATCCCGAGGACGTCGATGGCAGACGAAGCGAAATACCGGGTGGGCATGGTCGCGAAGATGACCGGGCTTTCGACACATACGCTCCGCATGTGGGAGAAGCGCTACGTCGCCGTTCTGCCGAAGCGAACCGAGGCCGGAGGACGGCTCTACACCGACGCAGACGTCGCAAGGCTTCGGCTTCTGCATGAGCTGGTCGAAAGTGGTCATTCGATCGGCGGGATCGCCAAGTTGTCCGACGCCGATCTTCGACACATGGCAGCCTCGTTCCCGGCACCGCCAAGCCAACCGGTCGTGCGACACCTGCCCGAGCTTCGCAGCCGTGTCATGAAGGCGATCGAGCAGCTACGCATTCAAGATGCCGAGCAGATGCTCTCGCGCGCGGCGTTGAGCACGGAACCGAGCGAATTCTTGCAGATGGTCGTTGCCCCGGTCCTCGTCGAAATCGGCGAACGTTGGAAGCGTGGTGAGCTTCGGATTGCGCACGAGCATGCGGGCTCCACCGTCATGCGTGGTCTGCTCTTTTCGCTGATGCGTCTCTATCCGGCGAACGACTCCAGGCGCCGTGCGGTCATCGCGACACCGGCGAAAGAGGATCACGAGCTCGGCGCGCTCATGGTGTCGATGTTGGCCGCCATGCACGGATGGAGCGTGCTCTACCTCGGCCCCGATTTGCCAGCCGAAGAGATCGCTTACGCGGTTACCGACACGAACGCCGATCTTCTGATGCTGTCGATCACCAACCTAAAGCCCAAGGAGTCGCAACGAGAGATCGCTGCGATCGAAGCTGCGATACCGGAGCGTGTCAGAGTGCTGGTTGGCGGGCGAGCGGCAAGCGCACTCGCCGAAAGCCGCGTACAGATCCTGCAAGACCTCGCCGTGGTCGAGACCGAACTCAGTCGATAACGTCGGTCGGCGCGTCGGGCGGCATGCTGTCACGCGTCGCACCTTTGATGACCTTTTGCGCCAGGGTTGCAAGACTTCGCGCACCGCTCTTCTTCAGCAGCGATCGGATCTGAGCCTTGACCGTGTTCTCCGCGACCCCGAGGGACTCGGCGAGCTCTTTTCGGGAGAGGCCGTCGACGGAGAGCGTGAGAAGCTCGGTTTCCCGACGTGTGAGCTTGAGCTGTCGCGCCAGGTGCTCGATGCGCTGCCCGATGGCTGCGTCATCGACGCGCGCCTGCGCAAGAGCCCTCTGAATGAATGGATTGAGGTTGTCAGCGGATGCCGGCTTACAGACGTACTCGCCCCGCATCGTCTGAACTTTGTTAACTACATCACGATTGAGCTCACCGGTGAGAACCAGCACTGGCAGCGCGCCGTGCATTTGACGGATCTCAGCCAGCAGGTCCAAGCCGTATCCGTCGGGCAGAATCAGGTCGAGCACGACGCCCGTCCATTCCTCCTGGCCCTGCAACTGCTCACGGGCCGCGCCCATGCTGTGAACGACCTCGACCGGGCCGTGACGCCCAAATGTACGAGCGAGCGTCCGAGCCAGCGTCGGCTCGTCCTCCACAATCAAAAACCCACCCGGCATGCCGCGTAAGCTAACCCAGTTGACCCCTTCGGTGGTGCCGATTCGCTCCAAATGGAGCGGTTTTTTAACCCTAAGTCAGCCCAGCTGAGGCGCACAAGCGCTAAAAAGTCAATGATCTCTTGATTTTGGTATGCAAAGGCGTCGGGGTGAGCACGGTTTGCCCCACCTCAGCCGCTCGGGCGAGAATCGGCAATGACTTGACGCAAGCGCCCGCCCCCTCTTGAATGGACCGACGGGATGTACGCGGTTGTGATCACGGATGAGGGGGGCGTCCGACGCAGGCTTGATTTTGCCAAGCCGGAGCTAACCGTGGGCCGCGTTCAGGGCAATGACATCGTCTTGGCCAAGCGCAACGTATCGAAGCAGCACGCGCGCCTGACACTCCAGGACGAACAGGCTGTCGTCGTCGATCTGAACAGTACGAACGGCACATGGGTCAACGGTCGCAAGATCACTACTGCTCAGCCGCTGAAGCAGGGCGACAAGATCTACATCGCGGACTTCATCATTACGCTCGAGGCCGCGGACGAACGCTCGCAGACGGAAGGCGCGATGCCTCGGGTTTCGGAGCCGCCTCCGCTACCAGCCAAGTCCGCCCTGCCGGCCGCCAGCTCGTCGCCAATCAGGCGCTCGATCGCGGCGCGGCGTGCGACGCCGGGAGGCTCGAGCGTGACGGGATTGCAACCCGATGGGAGCGGGACGGTCAGCCCTCCTCGTCTTCAACGCCGGGAGACGAGCCTGCCCCGCGCCCGTGCAAAGACCGAAACCGAAATTTCAGTCGGCGATCCGTTGAACAATTTGCTCCACCGTCTTTCCGAGCGCGTGGACATCGACGACATCAATCCAGCGTCGATGAAAAATCAAGAGCGCTGGTCGGCTGCTCGAGCCGCAATCGCCGAGACCTTCCTCGCAATGCAAAAGGACGGCTTGGTTCATGCCGACTTGGACATGCGCGGATTGGCGCACGCCGCGCTGCACGAAGCCGTCGGCCTCGGTGCGCTCGACGATTTACTCTCCGACGAGTCGGTCCGTACCATCGTCGTGAACGGGCACAAGAAGATCTTCGTGGACAAGGGCGAGGGTCTTGAGGCCACCGCGTTGCAGTTTTCCTCCGCGCGCGCAGTTCAGAGGGTAGCGCGACGCCTCGCAGCGGAATGCGGTCAAACACTCGAGGGCCGACCGGTGCTCAACGGGCGGCTCTCCTTTGGCCCGAGCCTGACGATCTTGCAGCCGCCTCTAGTGATGAGCGGCTCGGTGATCGAGCTCCGTATTCATAGCCCGAGCTCACTGGAGCAACTGTCCGACAAAGGTTGGCTGAGCGCAGACGCGGCGACGTACCTGACCAAAGCCGTTGCGGAATGCCGAAACATCGTCGTCGCAGGGGCTCGAGGGTCCGGCGTGACAAAGCTCATGTCTGCCTTGGTTCGAGAGCTGCCTGAAAGCGAGAACACCGTCGCCATCGAGACGATTCCCGAGCTCGACATCGACCGAGACCGGCTGATCTCGCTGACTGCCGCTGACTCGGGGATCCCGCTGAGCCAAGCGATCGCGCACGGCGCGCGGCTTCACGCCGAGCATCTGGTGATCAACGATCTCTCCGGAGCCGAGACGATGGCTGCATTGACCGCGGTCCTAGGGCGGGAACCAGGTCATCTTCTCGGCGTCCATTGCTGGAGCAGCAAAGACGCGATTGAGGGCCTAATGCTTGCGGCTGGCGCTACAGGAGCCGACCGTGCGTACCTCGCGCAGCTGCTCGCTAGCGCAGTCGACCTCGTCGTTTCGATGCAGCGCGGGCCAGAGGGGCAGCGCGTGAACGCGATCCTCGAGGTTCAAGGTCACGAAGGCGGAGACGTCACGTACCAGTCGGTCCCGTTCTGAGACGCGCGCCATTGGCGCCTTCGCGCATGACGTCCATCGGCGCTTCGCTGACGCCAGGTGCCGGATATGCAGGGTAGGCGAAATAGTATCCTTGTCCGTAATCCGCGCCGCAGTCGATCACGACTCGCATCTCGGTTTCTTGCTCGATGCCTTCGGCAACGACACGCGCGCCGAGCTCGTGGCAGAGTTGCACGATATGGCGGACCAAGACCTGCGCGCGACGATCGTCGGCCAAGTCTGCGATCAAGGTGCGATCGAGCTTGACGATCTCAGGCTTGAGGTCCGCGATGTACTTCAAGTTCGAGTACCCGGCGCCGAGGTCGTCGACTGCGAGCAGCACCCCCTTGCCACGGATCTCCCGCAGGACGCTGTGGCAGTAGGCGAAATGGGTCAGCGGGACCGACTCGGTCACCTCGAGATACACCGGTGAGTCGTGGGTGAAGATCGGATCATCGGGCTGCACGAGCCAAGACTCGTCGAATTCGTTTGGATGCACGTTGAGAAAGAGCGGCATTCCGGGGCAATGCATCGTCGAGAGCTCGCGAATGGCGCGACCGAGGGCGCCGACGCATCGAGACTGGATCGCCTCGTCGAAGAGCTTTGGCGGATTGATCCAGTGGGGAGAGCTACTGCGAACGAGTGCCTCGTGAGCATACGGCTCCATCGTCGCAAGCGACACGATCGGCTGATACACCACGCTCAGGTCTCCGAGGGTGAGCACGCCGGGTAGGCCCCGCATCGTACGGAGCCGGGGGATCCCCGCTCGGCGCGCCTGGGTGTTCTTCAACCAGTTGCGGAAGTTCGTCACAAATGCCCCACTACGGTAAGTTTACACCAACATGGCAGAGTTCGGCCACCCTCGTTTTTGGCACTCCTGGCGCCATTCGGAGCGCTCTGGTATGCCCCGCAACGATGAAAAACCCAACATCGATCGGCCCGGCGCAGGTTAGCCCCATCGGCACGACCCTCGAGCGCCACCTGCTCGATCGCCAGCGCCGGATGCCGGAAGCCACCGGTGATTTCACTGGGCTTTTCCAGCAGATCAGCCTAGCCGCCAAAATCATAGGCAGCCGCGTCAGCAAGGCGGGGCTATCGGGCATCCTCGGACGAACCGGAACGACCAACGTGCAGGGCGAGCAGGTCCAGAAGCTCGACGATTTCGCCAACAGCACGATTGTGAGCACCGTCGAGGCAGGCGGTCATGTCTGCGTGATGGGAAGCGAGGAGGTCGAGCAACCGATTCAGATTCCGCCCCAGTACCCGCAGGGCAAGTACGTGCTGCAGTTCGATCCTCTCGACGGCTCGGGCAACATCGACATCAACGCGTCGATCGGCACGATATTTTCGATTCACCGTCGCCTGAGTCCCGATGGTGAACCGGGAACCTTGAAGGACCTCTTGCAGCCCGGCATCGACATCGTGGCTGCCGGCTACGTGGTCTACGGCTCGTCCAACATGCTGGTCTACTCGACGGGCGATCAAGTCGACGGCTTTACCTACGACCCGGGCGTCGGCGAGTTCTTCTTGTCTCACCCGAACATCAAGGTTCCCCAGCGCGGCGGCATCTACTCGATCAACGAGGGCAACTACCACAGTTGGGACAAGCGTATTCAGAGCTGGGTCGACTGGATCAAAACGCCGACTGAAAACAAGAAGCCCTACCGCTTGCGGTACATCGGCGCGATGGTTGCCGACCTGCACAGGACTCTTCTCCGCGGCGGTGTGTTCGTCTATCCGCGCGACAGCAAGAATGTGAACGGCAAGCTCAGACTTCTCTACGAAGCCTCCCCAATGGCATTCCTCGTCGAAGCAGCGGGCGGCGCCGCGTCGGACGGTAAAAACCGAATCCTCACGATCCAGCCGAAAGAGCTCCACCAGCGCACGCCCGTTTTCATGGGCAGCCCGGACGACGTCGCGGACGTGCTGAGATTCGCAAACGCCTGAGGCGCTCAGAGCTTCGGCATCATTTGGAACGGCACCTCGGTGCGCACGCAGCCGTTTTCCGGCTTCGGGAACTTCCAGGTCTTGGCAACACGCTTGACGCAGTTGTAGACCTGCTGATCGTTGAGAGAACCGCTCACCGAGACTGCTTTCACGCCACCACTGGCGCCAATCGTGAGCAGTACCCTCATCGAACCTTGAAGCAAGTTGTCGTCTTTCAAACCTCGCTCGTAACAGGTCTGCACCTGCTTGCTCGGCTGTCCCCGAATGACCTGGCTGAGCTGCGTGGCTGGAATCGTGCCGTTGCAAATCCAGTCCGCCGGTCGCGTCGGCGTGGGTTGCACAGGCTCTGCATCCGCCTCCTGTTCTGATCCCGCGTCGAGGCCGGCATCGTCCTCCGGGATTTCGATTTCCGGGGCGAACTGGGCTCTGGGCTCGACCTCCGGCTCCACTTGACCCGGCTCGGGCTCGCGGTCCGATCTGCAGTCCCGGACGAAGAACCAAAGGACGACAGCGACCAAGAGGAGGACTAGGGCGATGATACCGTACTTGCCGTCGTTCTTCTTCAGTGGCGGTAGGCTCGAGCCCTGGGTCACATCCCCCTCACTTTCCCCAGTTCAAGGCGCTCCGCGCACCCGGGAGCGGAGTGTAGAATCCTTGACCGATCGCGCCAACTCTCAAGGCAAGCCGGGGGCGAAAAACCGCTGTTTGCCGCGAGGCGACCTCTCCTCTATGGTTCGGCCTCTTCAGTGGCAGTTGGCGATGGTTGATAGGTTCAAAGGCTTCTTTCTCGTTCTTCTCGTAGTACTGCTTTCGGCGGTGTTTGCCCTACAATTCGGGGGTGGCCAAGCCGAGGGCTGCGCGGCGGGCGGCAGCACCTATCTGGCGCGGGTCTATGACCAGACGCTGAGCAGAGGCGACTTCGAGGCTGCGTACTCGGTCGCGAACTTCGGGAGGCTCCCTGAGGAGACGCAACGCTCGATGCGCCTGCCTCAGCTGGTCCTCGATGGCCTGATCGACCGCACGCTTCTCGCGCGGGAGGCACGCAAGGTGGGTTTCGACGTTAGCCAGGACGAGGTGATGGCGCGCTTTGTGAATGATGGAATCATCTTGCTATCACTCGGAGTCGGCGCACCGCCGATGCTTCCGCAGGGCGAGATTCCGGTTTCCTTCACGGACAAAGATGGCGCGTTCAACAGGGACCTCGCCGAGCGCTACATCCAAAACGGGCTGCGCAGAAGTGTGGGCGAGTTCGCCGATGCGCAGGTTGATGAGTACCTGGCGGCGCGAATGCGCGAGCTCATCGCCTCGACGGTCAACGTCAGTGATGCGGAGGTCTGGGACGACTACGTCCGCGAGAACGACAGCGCGAAAATCCAATACATCCGGTTCTCGCCCGCGTACTACCTCAACCAAAAGCCGCCGACTTCCGAAGCGGCGCTCGACGCGTGGATCGCCGACAACGATGCCCGTCTGAGCGCCGAGTACGAGATCAACAAGCACCGGTACACCAACCTCGAGAAGCAGGTTCGCGCTCGCCACATTCTGGTCAAGGCAGGTTCGTACGCAAGCGAAGACCAAAGAGCGGAGGCGAAGAAACGCGCCGAAGCGCTGCAAAAGCGCGCGGCCCAAGGCGAAGATTTCGCAAAGCTCGCCAGCGAGAACAGCGGCGACCAAGTCACCGCCAAGAAGGGCGGCGACATCGGTTTTCTCCGCAAAGGCACGATGCCCGAATCGTTCGACACTGCTCTCTTCTCGATGGACGTGGGTCAGATTTCCGACCTCGTCGAAACCCCCTACGGCTTTCACGTCATCAAAGCGATCGCAATCCGTGAGGGCGATGTCCCGATCGACGAGGCCAAGCACGAGCTTGCAGAAGGCCTCTACCGCGCGGACTGGCTAGAAGCCCGCGCGCGCGCCGCTGCGACCAGCACTCTGACTGCTTGGCGCGCAAACCAAGACGACGACGCGATCGCGCGAAAGCTCGCGGCCGAGAAGAGCGGCGAATCGGCCCTCACACCCAAGCTCGAACAAACGGTCGACTTCGGTCGCTCCGACACACCAGTGCCGGGTGTTTCAACCTCCGCGCTCCTCGATGCGGTGTTCTCCTTGCCCGAAGGAGAGGCGTTCCCGGCGGCGCCCGTGAAGCTCGGCCGCGAGTGGCTGATCTTCCGTCTCGTCGAAAGGCAGCGGCCAGACCGTGAAGCGTTCAACGACTCGGTGCGGGCGTCGACGCGCGAGATCCTGCAGACGCTCAAGAAGAGAGAAATCGTCGACCTCTACATCCAGCAGCTTCGCGCGAAGGCGACCGCCGATAAGGCGCTACGCGTCAACCAACTTCAAGCCCCGGATGGCCGCAGCTAAGAGCTCCCGTCTTCCCGAGCTGCCCACCGAGTCGCTCACGCTCGGGAACAGCCTCCGGGTGCGACTCGTTCCCCTAACACACCTGCAGTCGGCGACGGTGTCGTTTTTCGTGCGTGTGGGCTCCCGCTACGAAACCGCTCGGACCAATGGTCTGAGCCACTTTCTGGAGCACATGCTGTATCGCGGCACCGCGGTGCACCCCGCGGCAAACGAGCTCAACCTCGCAATCGAGCGACTCGGTGGCACCCTCGATGCGGCCACCCACGTCGACTTCACGAGCTACTTCCTCTCGTTGCCACCCGAGGCCATCGGGAAAGGCGTGGAGCTCCTCGCCGAAGTCCTGCAACAACCGCTTTTGACCGAGCTTCGCACCGAGAAACAGATCATTCGTGAGGAGATACTCGAGGACTTCAACGAGGAAGGCGAGCAGATCGATGTCGACAACGTTTCGCGGCGACTGCTCTACCCGGACCATCCGCTCGGCTTCACGATCCTCGGCTCGCTCGGCAACCTGGACGGATTCGAAACCGAAGACCTACGCCGGCATCACAGCAGTCACTACAACGCGTGCAACTCCGTGCTCTGCGTGACGGGCGCATTTGACGCTGGGGAAATCGAGCAGACGATTCGCACGAGCTTCGACGGGATGGCGAATGGTAACACGATGGAGCCCCGCCAGCCGCCCAGCATTCCTGCGTCGCAGCGATTCTCATACGTCCAGGAGCACGGCAGCCAGACCGATGTGAGGCTCTCGTTCCACACGCCTGGCGTCGCGAGCTCCGAAGCACCCGCCTTGCTCTTGCTCGACCGAGTGCTGGACGACGGGCTGAGCACGCGCGTCCATCAAACGATCTGCGAAGAGCGTGGACTGGCCTATGAGGCTTTCTCAGGAAACGATTCGCTCGAGGATTGCGGTGTCTTCGACTTCGGGGCATCCGTCGAGCACGGGAAGGCCCCTTATCTGGTAGAGACCATGTTCGAGCTCATCGCCGAGCTTCGGCGGAACCCGCCGACGGACGACGAGGTCGACAAGGCCAAACGTCGGCACCTGTGGGATTTGCGGACGATGCGCGACGACGCAGAGGATACGGCACACTTCATAGGAAGCAGCGCGCTCCTGGGTCTTCCCGAACGCGTTGGCACTGTGGCCGATCGAGTCGCGCAGGTTACGCCACAGGACATCCAGCACGCCGCACAGCGCTATCTCGATCCGAAAGACGCCTATCTGACGTGCGTTGGGGTCTTGGACGAAGCGCTTCTGTCGGACCTTCGCGGCTTGGCTGGAACCTAGGCGTCGAGGTTTACCCAGTGGGCCTGCCCATCGGGCCCCCACTCTTTCTTCCACAGCGGTACGGTGTCTTTGATTCGATCGATCGCTTTGCGGCAGGCGGTGAACGCGTCGTCCCGGTGTGCTGCGCTCGCCGCGACACAGACCGCGACATCCCCGATGCCCAGCTGGCCGACTCGATGGACGGCGGCAATTCGGACGTCCGAGTGCTCGGCGATGACGCCTTCGAGGACACGCGTCATTTCTTTTTGCGCCAAGCTCTCGTGTGCTTCGTAGTCGAGCCTGGAAACTTCGTTGCCGTCGGCATGGTCGCGGACGATTCCGTGGAAGATACAGACGCCTCCGGCCCCGGGATGCTCGACCGCCTCACGAACCTCGTCGAGTGAAATCTGTTGGTCGCTGACTTTACAAAGAACGACCGGAGAGCCGCCCGCAACGGGCGGAAGAACGTCGACCCGATCTCCGTCGGATAAGATCTGCGAAGCGTCGACGAAATCACCGTTCACCGCCAGCCGCATGCGCTCGAGGAAGGCCGCCAGAGGCGGATAGCGGTCGCTGACCAGGCGCCGCAATTCCTCCTGCGGCAGGCTTTGCGACCGCAGCTCGAAGGTCGAACTCGAGCATCCGGCAAGCTCGCGGGCGGCTGCGTAGAAGTAGACGTCGATCTTCATCGGCCAGGAAAGCCTAGCAGGCCCCGAAATGAGGGCAGCTCCGCCGGGCGTGTTAGGGTTCTGGTCAGGTCAGCGAGTCTTCATTCAAGCTGATCGCCTGGATCGTTGCCGCAGGCTTGGCGGGCGCCATGCTCGCCCTCCCGCAGCCCGTCGATCCCTGGGAGATGCCGAGCCTGGTGCTCGACCGCGCCGCGGTGTCGGACGCGATCGCGCTCGACGAAACCCTTTCAAAGGAAGCTCCGGACAGCGAGGAGGCTCGCGCGTTGCGCTCGCTCTTTCTCGACCATGGTCGATCGGAAGCCAACCCTCCCTATGCGCGACGCGAATACGATCGCAGGCAGGCTGCGATTCACCGTGCAACGAAAGCCGTCATCGAGAAGCACGGAGAGCCTGCGTTCGAGGCGATGCGGGCAGATGCCGTGGAGGAGCTCATGCGCGTGCTTGGCGACGGCGCCCGCGAGGCGGAGAGCGAAGACGAGCAGGGCATCCTCGGTGGCTTCCTGGAAGTCTTGAAGCAGTATGGGGCTCTGCGCAGGGGCGTCATGGTCGCGCCGCCACTCACGCTGCGCGTCTTGTACAAGGCACGCTGGAATTCCATCCATCGGCGGCCATTCGTCGAAAGCTTTGCTCCGATAGAGAAGCAGGCGTATTGGGGTTGGCTTGCGCTGCATGCCTGGGGCAAGCCGCTAGAGAAGCGGGAAAACGCCTTGCTCGCGTTTCGTGACGCCGGTGGCTTCGGTACCCTGGAGGCAGCTGCCCTTTTCGATCTACTCGAGGGGAATCCCGCGCGAGCGTCGAATTCCTTGAACCAGCTCTACGAAGCGAGCGGGCAGCTGCGCTTGCGAAATTTCTCGTTAGCGGTGCTTCAGGTCGGCCTTTTACCCCCGGGTTCGCCGTGATACGACCGTCGCAGTGGACACGAAATTCCCGTTCTCGTAACCTGGAGGACCCGCCTACGCGAACGGAGTCGAGCCTGGCGTGAAAGTCGACCTCAAGAAGAGCCTCTTCATCCTCCCGAACCTCTTCACACTTTCCAGTGTGCTCTGCGGTTACAACGCCATCTTGATCCTCTCGGACCAGCCGACTTCCGATGATTTCTATCGTGCGGCGCTCCTCATCGTCTTCGCGCTCTTTTTCGACGGGATCGACGGCCGGGTCGCGCGCTTGACCAAGACCCAGTCCGCCATCGGCGTTCAGCTCGACTCCCTTGCGGACGTGATCTCGTTTGGCGTCGCGCCCGCAATCCTCGTGTTTCATTGGTCGCTCTACGAGCTCGGCACGGGCGGGATGTTCATCGGTTTCCTCTACGTCGCAGCCGGCGCCGTCCGGCTCGCGCGCTTCAACGTCACCTCGACCAGCGATGACGGGCAGTCGGAGCGTCCTGGCAAATACACCCAGGGCCTGCCGATCCCCGCGGCGGCCGGAATTTTGATCTCGATCGTGGTCGCCAACCACCTCACCGGGAAGCTGCCGTTTACGCCCTTTCTGATTTCGTCACTCGTGCTGGCGCTCTCGATCTTCATGGTGAGTGCGATGCCGTTTCGCTCTTTCAAGGACTTGCGTCTCAACCTGCGCACGGTGCTGTTCATCTCGGTCGCGCTAGGCGTGACCGTATGGATAGCATTGCAGGTACACCCTTCGATGGCCCTGGTTTGGCTGCTTGCCGCCTACGTGATCATCGGCATCGTGGAGAGCCTCATCGTTCTGATGAACAAGGCACGCGCGGGCATCGACAAGGCCAGCCAGCGCTCGGCCTAGCGCTCGGGTCTCGCCGGATTTTCGTACACCGAGATGATGGGAACACCGTCGTATTGCAGAACGTAGACCGGTTGCACGCTCCCAAAAGCAACCCAGGCCTGATAGTCGACCTCTGCGAAATGGGCTTCGTGGTGGACGAGCACCAAATCGGCCGCGCTCATCGATGCCTCCGCGCGGATGTTCGACGGTATGAGACCGTCTCGCTGCATCATGGCCCAGGACCCGTGGGTGGTGTCGCAAGTCCACACCGAGCCGCCGTCGGGTAGCCTCTCGGCAATCCAATCTACGAGGCTGCCACTGGTGAAGCCCCAGAATTGGCGATTCATGCCCAAGTCGGCCGCGCCGGGCACACCACCGGCAAGCGGCGTGTAGTGCGACAAGCCAAACGGATGGCTGTGCGCGGTTTGGAGCGCCGCGGGCAGAAGGCAGAGCGCCGCAAAGGCCCAGGTCGGCCAGCGTCGGCCCATCCAAGATGAAACCTCGGCTCTCTCGACCAGGGCAACGAGGCCCAAGCCCGCGAACAGCGCCAAGAACGGATAAGAAGTGATCCAGTGCTTGGTGCCGCCGAAGATCGGTGTGCTCGGGAGCGCGATCACGAAAAGAGGCGCAAGCAAGCAGCCGAACCAAAGTACCTCCGTCCTGCGATCGTTGCGAGTGCGTGGCTTTGTCAGCCATGGAGGACGAAGCTCAGCCCGCCGGTCGTAGAGGCCGAGCAGGCAAAGGGCGAGCACAGTGAGAGACACCGTCAAGAGCGTCATGACGAACGGCACCGAGATGGGCAGCGGCGGCTCGAAGTAGTTGATGCCCAGATACTCGTAGGTGTAATGAACGTGTCGCAGGTGGAAGCTCGCATAGGCGAGCAAGCGGCGGCCGGTGTCGTGCCAGAGCCACGGCCAGGTTCCGATCAGCACGAGCGGACCAAGGAGCAACATCGACGGCAGCCAAGCGATCGACGCTCGCTCGCTTTGCCCGGAACGCGCTTGGTCGCGACGAAGCCAGAGAAAATGAATCAGGAAGATCCCAGGCAGGATCCAACTGTTGTGCTTGGTGGCGAGCGCCAGGCCGAAAATCAGGCCCAGCCAGGGAACCCAACGCCGGTCGGCCAGGGAGCGCCAATACGCGTAGGCGGTGAGCGTGACGAAAAACGCGATGGGAATGTCGAAGCAGGCGAGATGGCTGTGGTAGAAGACCCTCGGCATCGAGGCGAACGCCAGCGCCGCGAAGAGCGCGCCCTCGCGGCGCATGACCGAAGCGCCCCAGGCATAGATCAGCCAAAGCAGGAGCGCTGCGGTGAGCATGCCTGGAAAGCGGAACGCTAGCGACTCGTTCGGAAACAGGTCCAGATGCTTCTGTGCCAACCAACTCCAAGCAAAGCTCAGCTTCATCCAGGCCGGGTGCTCCCAGTTGTACCGCCACGCTCTGTCGATGCTGTCCTGTTTGAGCGCCGATGAAGGATCGGCGAAGAGTTGGCTGATCCAGTTGGCAGCGTTTTTCGCGGCGTGAACGTAAAAGCTCTCGTCGCGAGACATCGCCAAGTCCGATGCCGTACCGAACAGAAGCAGCAGGTAGCCGATGCACAAGGCCGCCCCGATGAGATGATCGCGGCCGTTCAAGGCCCTGGCGTCATTCATCGCTGCCTCCCTCGGAACGTCGACTTCTCACGCTCGATGCGGACCAGCAGAAGAGACGGGAGTCAGGATCATCGGCTGTGGTTTCGAAGCGAACGATGGCGGGCTCGCGGGGGAGCTCGGCGGTGTCGATCTCGAGGCCTGACCAGCCGTCGCCGTCCTCGTGGACGAGCTCCGCTGCCAATTGATCGTTGATCCAGACGCGCAGCGTCACCGGAGAGTGGGCCCTTCGACGTTCCGTCTGGTAGTCGATTGCTCCACGGATCAGAAGACGGTCGCCCAAAGGCACGTCGGTGAAGATCGCGCGGACGGGATCGGGACCGGCGGGGTGCTGCCAGATGCAACGCCTCGGTTGCAGCTCGAGGTCGGCAACAACGGTCGCACCAACCCAGAGCCAAGGACGGCGCGGATCGCAGACGAAGCGCTCGCGGGGCGTCATCGGCCCTCGCTCGAGGCCGCCGGGCGCTTGGCGCGCCGCCACCCAGGGGCAGGCCTTGGAACGATCTGCGACGACGAGCTCCACCTTGGCCCCCGAAATCTCTTCCACGAAGTCGTAGATCAACGCGTCGCCCGGCAACGACCACATTCTGACGTGAACACCATCGAACTCCTCCTCGAGCGCAGGGGGCTCATCGCGGCTGCCCGCGCCCCGAATGCTCAGCTCCCAGAGGCGATCGATGCCGGCGGCGTCCGGGGGAGCCGCCATGCGCAATGAAAGAAGATCGCCGAGGCGGTTGCGAACGATGGGGTCTAACCAGGCTGGCGCCCCGACGATACGGTCCGAGGGCTGGTACTGCGCGCGAACGAAGGCAGCGGCCGCATTCCACGACTCGTCGCTCGGAGTCGCCTCGCGGATCATCGGATGCGCCACGAGCTCGAACACCGCGAGAGCGGCGATCAGCACCCAGACCCAGGCAGCAAGGCCCAGGTTTCGCCCTGCTTCAGCCACGCCGGTCCGATGCTAGCAGGGCTCAGATCATTGCGCAGCTTCGCAGACGAACTCGAAGGTCCAACCATCCAGAGTCGGCGTCGTCGGCGCTCCGCTCCCCGGATTGAGAACCGCCGTGATCTGGATGTAGGGCAATCCAACGGTCTGACCCGCTGCGATGAGCTCTTCTCGGATGTCGAACGTGCCTCCGGCGGCACCACCGGTGACGGGGAGGATGACAGGAATCGTGGTTGGCAGGTCTTCGAGGGCAGGCGCAGTCCGGATTTGGAACTCGATGCTCGAGTCTGACGGTGTGGTGCCTTCCCAGGTCAGGGCGCCCCACTTGGGAGCCTCCAGCGCGATGCAACGCAGAGTACTGTCGTACTCGTTACGATAGAAGGCCGAGGCCGGGGTATCGTCGAATTCATGAGAGACGGCGTCGGGGATCATGACCCGAACCGGAATCCGCTCGACCTCCAACACGTCATCGGCCCAGACGACGATCTCGAAGTCGAAGACCTGAGACGCGCCAGTCGGCGACATCGTTCCGTTTGCGAAGATGACCTCGTACTGCAACGCGGCGCCAAGCTCACAGCCGCGGCATTCATTCCCCGTTCCAAACCCGCAGTCGACGGCTTGTCCTTCGGCGCAATCGTCGTGACGGATCTGCGCGATGAAGTCTCTTTCGTCGACGCCGGTCGCGGCATTGTCCAGCTCGACCATCGAGATGTCATAGACCGAGAGGTTTCTTGCGAGGTCGATGGTGTTGCTGATCGCGGCGTCGAGGCCTTCGCCGGTGGACGACGAAAGCTCGGTGAGCCAGGGACTGCCGAATCTAGTCCGCGCGTCCGTTGCGAGTGCGATCTCCTGCGCGTCGGCCGCGCCATCGCTGCTCATGCTCATCGCGTCTCTCAGGGTCACGACGCTCGCCACCCGGATGTTGCTCGAGAGGAGCGCAGCCTCGACGCCGCTCCAAGCGACCGGCGCGTCCGAGGTGAGCCAGGCGGGGTTGTTGGCCGGATCGCCGGAGTGAACGATTGAAATGCTGAAGGCCCCTTCGGGCATGAGGCCCGGGTCGGCAGCTGGAATGATTCCATCGGCGACGAGGTAGTACTGCTGAGAAGTCGTTGGGGCCCAGTTGATCGCGCCCCAGCTCCCGACACCGACCGTGCCGCCATCGCAGGTGACTGCCGTGGCCGGGTCGAGCAGCGCATCTTCAAACAGCGCGACGTTCGCGCCGGGCCAGTGGGTATTGTTCGCAAACACGCTTGCATCGAGCACCAGGGAGTCGAATCGCAACGCGAGGACGACGTCTTTGCCATCCATGTCGGCGCCGGGCGGCATCCCGGACATCGTGTCGCAGCCGAGAGCAACCGCCGTGTTGACCTGGTTGCTGAGCAGGGTGCTCATGCCCATCAAGGTCAGCGATCGGCCCGAAAGATCGCCGAGATCCAAGGCAAGGGCGGCCGTATCGGCGGCAAACAGCTGGGGAAACATCTCGACCGGCGGGATGGTGTCGACCCCTGCACCGACGCCCGGCGCAAACGGCGGGTCGCCGTACACCGCGCCGGCGGGGTTCGGCCCGTTGTGGACCTCGGCATCGGTGATGTTCATGACTACGTGCAAGGCGCCATCACGAAAGCAGGGATAACCGATGTCGGCGTCCGGCGCGTTGGGGCAGGCGCCGCGATTGGGCACCGTGTCACCGAGACCGAGCCCCGAAGCGACCGAATAGAGTGCTTGCGTGGCGGCCGATGCGCTCGTCGCGTTTTGCACGGTGTTGAGCGTGCTGACCGCGGTCTGCACGAGCACCTCGTCGTCGGTGAAGTCGAGAATGTGGTGGTAGGGCGCTTGGCTGTGCGCCGCTGCAAGGGGAGCCAGTGGGTACTCCCGATACAAACCAAGGCCGAACTGCGCATCGGGGAAGCTCAACCGGATGTCGCTGATGACGTTGAGGATCTCGGCCTGAAGAACGGTGATCTCCTCGGCAAGCGTGGGCGTCGCGTCGATCAAGAAGTAGATGTCGACTTCGGGGATGTCGGCAACGACGTCGACCGTCGAGATCCGAACCACCTCGTCGGCCCCCGTGGAGTCATAGAAAACCGTCTGGTAAAGTCCGTCGTTTGTGGGATCGCCGTCGCAGCTGATCCAGTCAGGGGTGCCGGGGCAATCGTCGGCGTCGTCCGGGACCCCATCTCCATCGCCGTCAGGCAGAGCGGAAATGCGATCGATGACCAGGGAGCGCGTTCCGACCGAGTAACGAACTCCGGCGGAGTTGTCTTCGTTCAAATCGCCGGCCACGGGGAAATCCTCGCTGATCCAGCAGTCGGGACGGCCCGAAGAACACTGCGCCGGCGGATCGATCACCGCGTTCTCGCTGTCGACGGCGGCTTTGCTCTCGCCGCAGGCCGCGACCGAGATCAGCATCGCGCAACATGTCCAAATCCGGGCGGTTCGTTGGAGAGATATCATTGTGAAATTGCTTACAATCAGGGGGAACCACATTACCGCATATCGCCGTCTTGTGTAAGGGCTACATCGCGGCCCCGCCAATGCACATCGGTGCAGCCTCGGGACGGGCAGATCCGCACACCTGCTGAGATGCACAGTCGCGCGAATCTACACAGGAACCGCCGGGTAGAACGCACTCCTTGCGACCGTCACCCCAAAGGTCCGCGCAGTCGAAACCCAGTGCGCAATCGTCGGCTACCGCACAGGGGCCAAACCGGCCGCAGGCTGCGACCGTCCCTTCGACGCTCGATTCGCAGACGGGCGCAATGTCCTCGGTGCATTGCAGCGTGTCGCAGGAGACGGGATCCGGCTCGTTGGGCATGAGTGAAGGCATGCATTCCTGCGCTCCGTCGCCGTCCGGGTCACCACAGGGAACGCCGAGGGTGAGGCAGTCGATGTCGTCATCGCAGGGACGGGTGATGCGACGACAAAAACGTTGGTCGGCGGCGGCGAAAAAACAGGTGAAGCCGTGCGGGCAGTCGGCGCCTGACACGCAGGGAACGCGACGGTCGGCACAGGCGCCATCTTCGCAAGCGAAGCCCGCCACGCAGTCGTTCGAATCATCGCAACCGGAAACGACGCGAAGACAGCGGTTGATGGTCTGGTCGCAGGTATAAGCCGGGTTGCCGCAGTCCGCGTCGTCTTGGCAGGCGCCACCGCCTGCGACGAAGCAGCGCGAGAGGTCTTCGCAGCCCGTGAGAAGGCAAACCTCACCGGTGGGGCACGGGTTTTCTGCATCGCAGAGGGCGTCTGGGTCGGGGCAGGACGGACAAAGTGCGCTGGTTGTACACCAGGAGCCGCCACCATCGGGCTCGCCACCATCGACACCGCCGTCCACTCCACCATCGACACCGCCATCGACGCCGCCATCTTGGTTGCCACCATCGACACCGCCCTCGGGGAAACCGAAGCCTCCATCCGGATCGACGGAGCCATCGTTGCCCGCATCGTCGGGAGACGTCGAGGCGGCCGTCTCGCCACAGCCGGCCGCGACCGCAGCGGTCAGCAGGAAGTAAGCAAAGAATCGCATGGTCTGAGGGGACGCAGCAATCCGCGCCCGTGGTAGTGCGGAGCGTAGCGCGTTCGACTCGACGTCGCATCCCCAGCGCCGCGGGACCTTGACCGTCCACGACTACCGCCCCAAGGCTCAAGGTATGGCGTCACTGGATAGCGCTTTGATCGCGATCGAGCGCGCTTGCGGGAGCGGCGCCGTCATTCGCGACCCGAGCTTGCTCGAGGGCTACGCGCAGGACGAAAGCGAGGTCGAACCTTGCTTGCCGGAGGCGGTGGTCCGCGCTTCGAGCACGGCCGAGGTCTCGGCGGTCATGAAGGCCGCATACGAGCACGAGATTCCGGTCACTCCGAGGGGCGGTGGAACGGGCCGCGTCGGCGGTGCGGTGCCCGTGCCCGGCGGCATCGTCCTGGCGTTCGAAAGGATGAACGCGATCGAAGGCATCGACAAAGTCGAGCTCACCACGACGGTGCAGCCCGGGGTGATCACCGGCGACCTCAAGCGGGCCACCGAAGAGGAGCAGCTCTTCTATCCTCCAGACCCGAATTCGCGGGACTCCTGCGTCATCGGTGGGAACCTCGCTGCCAACGCCGGGGGCCCGCGCGCGTTCAAGTATGGCGTGACCCGGGAGTACGTCATGGGCATGGACGTGGTCATGGCGGACGGGACGATTCTCAAGCTCGGGCGGGAGACCAAAAAGGGCGTGACCGGCTATGACCTGACGTCGCTGATGGTCGGCAGCGAGGGCACCCTCGGGATCGTGACCGAGGCGACCCTGCGATTGATCCCGAAACCCGAAGCGACGGTGACGGCGCTAGCCTGTTTCTCGAGCTTGGAAGAGGTGGCGCCCGTCGTATCGGCGCTGGTTGCGCAGGGGCAGCTCCCGTCATGCATCGAGCTTCTCGACCAGGAAGCGATTCGCATCGTCCGTCCGGAAGCCGGGCTGACGATTCCAAACGAGACGAAGGCCATGCTCTTGATCGAGCTCGATGGCGAAGAGGCGAGTCTCGAGGCAGAGCTCGAACGAACGGGCAACATCCTGTTCGACCTCGATGCGCTGGAAGTGTTGGTGGCGCAGCACAGCGGCGAGCGGGAGCGTCTTTGGGCGTCGCGTCGCGAGCTCAGCCACAGCTTGAAGCGACACGCAAAGAACAAACTCTCCGAGGACGTCGTGGTGCCGCGCACCAAGATGGCCGAGCTACTCGGCTACTGCGCAGAGCTCGCCGATCAGCACGAGCTCGTGGTCCCGACCTACGGCCATGCGGGTGATGGCAACCTTCATGTGAACTTCTTGTGGAACGAGCCCGACCAGAAGCTCCACGTGGACGCCGCCATCAAGGCGCTTTTTCAGCGCGTGATCGAGCTGCGCGGCACCCTGAGCGGCGAGCACGGAATCGGCGTCTTGAAGGCTCCGTATCTGTCCATGGAGCAATCTCCTGCGCTGATCGCGCTGCAGGAGAAAATCAAAGACGTGTTCGACCCGAAACACATCCTGAACCCCGGCAAGATCTTCCCCGCAGACGCGAAGCGCTTCCACGGGTCGTGCTAGAAGCGGGGCGAGGAAAAAAGCACGACGCGGGAGTTCTGCGGACGGGGCGCCTTGCAAAGGTGGCCGGAAGGACTTGAGGCCTGAGGCCACGCAAGGCGCCCCTCGGAGCTCGCGCCAATCCGTGGTGGCTGCTGTCTTGCGGATTGTCACTCACACGCCGCCGAACCCCCACATCGCGCTTTTTTCCGCGCCCCTCGATTCATATCCAGGTTGTGCAAAAGGGCGGCGCCAAAGCACCCCCCCAATAAGACCGCAGGCGGCAGCGCGAGCCCAAAGGGCGAAGCCCGGCGTGAACGCGCCGGCAAGGCAGTGCGAAGCACCTGCCGCGCCAGGGAGGATTACGGGTGGGGGTGGGCGGGCGGTGTAACAAAGACTGACCAGCTCCCAATTCCCGCAACCACCCCCCACCACACCCGCGACAGCGCAAGCCCGATGGGCCAAGCCCGGCGCAACGCCCCGCGCTTCACAGACCGCGGCTCAGAGCAGCATGTTGAGTGGGGATTCTACGACCCGCTTGAACGCCGCCATGAACTTTGCGCCGGTGGCGCCGTCGATGAGTCGATGGTCGCAACTCATCGTGAAGCGCATTCGACGGCCAGGGACGATGGCGCCGTCCTCGACGACCGGCTCGTGGCGGATCGTGCCGACGGCGAGGATTGCACCTTCGGGTGGATTGATGACTGCAGTGAACGCTTCGATGCCGAACATGCCGAGGTTTGAAATCGAAAAGGTTCCGTTGCTCATGTCGTCAGGCTGAAGCTTCTTGTCTCTCGCGCGCTCGGCCAGGTCGCGAACTTCGGCGGCGATCTGTGCGACTCCTTTTCGGTCCGCATTGCGCAAGACCGGCGTCATTAGTCCGTCCTCGACGGCCACGGCGATCGAAATGT
>Ga0224508_10000135_pt1 | contig 76698 bp, 77 predicted proteins | sample SF_Jan12_sed_USG_4_FD_170157 | JGI IMG/M metagenome (GOLD analysis project Ga0224508, IMG submission 170157) | Sediment microbial communities from San Francisco Bay, California, United States - SF_Jan12_sed_USGS_21 | ecosystem: Environmental > Aquatic > Marine > Sediment | place: USA... | reverse complement strand
ATCCTATTAGAAAAAGACTTGAGAACTCTGTGGGGGCAATAAGGGAAAGAAAGAGTGATTATGTTACTTATGCTTTAGTTGATGCAATAATTGACTATTATTATGTAGTGATGGAAAAAATTGGAACGCAAACAGAACAACTAGAAGAAGAACTGATGGATAACCCCACCCCCAAGACACTGCAAACCATTCATACCTTAAAGAGAGAGATGGTAATTCTAAGAAAATCTATCTGGCCTATGAGAGAAGTTATAGATAGGTTTGAGAGAATGCAGTCTGAGTTAATACAGGAGTCCACTAGAACCTATCTTCGTGATGTATACAATCACTCTGTTCAAGTAATGGATAACATCGAAGGTTTAAGAGAGATGATAGGCGGGATGCTTGATACCTACCTTTCAAGTATTGGCAACAAAATGAACGAGGTCATGAAAACCCTCACCATTATAGCTAGTATCTTTATCCCAATTACCTTTCTAGCTGGAATTTATGGAACAAACTTTTCCTATGTTCCTGAACTGGAATGGGAGGGCAGTTACTTTGTTATGATTGGGGTTATGGGAGTAATTGTATTGATAATGATATTGTGGTTCAGAAATAAAAAGTGGTTATAGATTGACAAACCAGGTTTTACAAAGAGCATATGAAATTCTTGAAGGTACCACTAATGATAAAATCACAAAAGGCTTTCAGACATTCATCATAACTCTAATTGCTGTAAATGTTCTTGTTGTAATAATTGAAACAGAGGAATCCGTTTTAGATGAATATGGTTACTTGTTTACACCGTTTGAAGTTTTTTCGATCATCATTTTCACTGCAGAATATGCAGGAAGAATCATAGTTTGTAAATTAAATCCAAAATATCATAATTCGAAATACGCCAGAGTCAGAATCTTGTTTACGCCCATGATGTTAGTGGATTTGGCTGCCATACTGCCATTCTTCTTGCCATTTGTAGTGGCTGATGTTAGATTTGTAAGAATAATACGACTCTTGAGACTATTTCGATTATTCAAACTTGCTAGATACTCAGACCCTATGCAAACACTTGGTGAAGTGTTCAAGTCAAAAGCAGGAGATTTGGCTGTGGCATTTTTCATTCTGTTTATAGTGTTAATTTTTGCATCTAGTTTAATGTACCATGCAGAACATGAAGCACAACCTGAGGCATTTTCCAGCATCCCAGCATCAATGTGGTGGGGAGTCATTACACTTACCACAATAGGGTATGGGGATGTTTATCCAGTGACATTGGCAGGGAAAGTTATTGGATCAGGTGTTGCAATTCTCGGTATTGCAGTTTATGCAATCCCAACAGGTATAATGGCATCGGCCTTTACCGAAGAATTACGCAAGAAAAGACAAAAACCTAAACGTTGCCCTCACTGTGGGGAGGAAATCTAGAGGTAAAAATTGATGAATATTGAACAAATAGAGGATTCTTTTAGGCCAACTTTAGACAAAAAATGCGCTGTAGCAAAAAAAGGAATGGTTGCAACCGGATTCCCAGATGCTACAAAGGCAGGAGTAGAGATGCTCAAAAAGGATGGAAATGCAGTTGATGCAGCATGTGCTGCTGCTCTAGCACTTGGAGTTTGTGAACCCCAAGCATCAGGAATAGGTGGTCAATCCCTAGCTATTTTACACATTAATGGCAAAACAATTGCCGTTGATGGCTCCAGCAGAGCCCCCTCTCTTGCACATATCACTTTTTTTGAAAAACATTCTCATCGATTCATTGGATACAAAGCAACTACAACTCCCAGTACTATTGCCACTTTGGGATATCTCAATGAACGATATGGACATCTTAGTTGGTCTGATATTGTAAAACCCTCAATTCGTATTGCACGTAGAGGTTATAGAATAACAAAACTACAGCATGAACTTCAAGAAAATAATATTGAAAAATTTCTTAGAGTAAAATCAAGGTCAGGTGCAAAATATTTCCTAAAAGATGGTGAAGTCCCATATAACATAGGAGATCTTTTTGTTCAAGAAGATTTGGCAGATATGCTAGAAAATATTGCAAATCATGGGTATCACTCATTTTATCATGGGTTGATTGCTACTCTCATAGATAAGGATATGAGACTAAACAAAGGGTTTCTACGCAAAGATGATCTTGCCTTTATGCCAACCCCAATAGAAAGAAAACCAATCAGTAGGAGGTATAGAGGAATTCGAGTCTATACTATGCCTCCACCCTCAGCAGGGGATACTATGTTACTGGTTTTGATGATGTTAAATAACCTAAAGTCATCTTTTATCAGAAATAGAACCCCACAATCATACCACTTTGTAGCTGAAACATTCCGCAAGGCATTACTATACAGAACCCAAAGAAAGTTCAATCCAAGAACTTACCATCAAATTAATGAAAAAACTCATCTAAGCAGAAGTTTTGCAAAATCCCTAACAACGTCTATTCAAGACACGATTGATTCTAAACTCCCAATAAGGGAATCTCTTGATACTGAAGACACAACTCATCTATCTGTGATGGATAAAGATGGAAATGCCGTAGGCATTACACAGTCAATAGAACTAGTTTATGGCTCAAAGGCTGCAGCAGATGGTCTAGGATTCTTGTATAACAACTACATGTCTGCCTTTGAACTAGAAAATCCAAATCATCCATTTTATCTTAGACCCAATTCCATTCCCTGGACTTCTGTTTCTCCTTCAATAATTTTTTACAATCATCAGCCATGGATTGTACTAGGAAGTCCTGGAAGTGCCAGAATATTTTCTGTTGTCAGTCATTTTATCAGCAGAATAATTGATGGAGGAAATTCGATGGATGAAGCTATGACCAGACCCAGATTACATTGTTCTTTAGATGGAAAAATTAGCCTTGAATCAGATGACTCTGGAATTGAAATTATTAAACATCTAAAAAATATGGGATATAAAATTGACATCCGAGATAGATATTCTTTCTTTTTAGGTGCAATTCATGCAGTCTTAAAGGAACAAACAGGAGATGGCTTTCAAGGAGTTGCAGAAATCCGACGTGATGGAACTTCAGAGGGATTGAATTGAACAAATTACCTGTATTATTGTCAATTCCACATGGGGGAACAAAAAAACCATCAGAACTTGATGGACATCTGTGTATTACAGAACATGATCAATTTGATGATTCTGATCCCTTTGTTATTGAATTGTATGATCTTGGTGATAAAGTTCAACATGTAATTAAAACTGATATTGCAAGGGCTTTTGTTGATCTTAATCGCTCATTGCAAGACCTTCCTCCAAAAAACTCTGATGGTCTGATTAAAAGCTCAACATGTTATGAAAAACCAATTTACATCAAAGGAAGAGAACCAGATGACTCTTTAACAAATATGCTAATTGAACTGTACTACAAGCCTTACCATAGAGCCATTCAAAAAAGCATTTCTGAACTGGATTTACAACTTTGTTTGGATTGTCATTCTATGGCAGCTATTGCACCTGGTATATCTCCTGATGGAAATAACACAAAACGACCCAAGTTTTGTCTTTCAAATAATGATGGAAAAACATCCTCAGAAGAAAGGCTTGATTTATTGGCATCAAGTTTGTCTGAATCCTTTGGAATTGAGAGAAAAGATATCTCATTAAATGATCCCTTTCATGGTGGACATATTACCAAAACTTATGGAAACAATCCCATCCCATGGATACAAGTTGAGATGAACCGAGATCTATATTTGTCCAAAGAATGGTTTGATCATGATACCTTAGTAATTGATAAGAAAAGACTGCAACAACTAAATCATATGTTTGAAAATACATTGGTATCTTTTTTTAATAAAATTAAGAGATAGGTTTGTTCTCATTTGATTGGAAATAATTAATTGACAGGGCTTTAGGGATAACCTAATTTTTAGCACTATTTGCATGTTAGGTGAGATGCATGATTGGAGCTGGAATCATGATGAAAATAAAAATTCGTTTATCATCAGTTTTATCATAATTGGAATGACAGACCACATCAGAATTCAAGACCAAGATATTATGAATCTAGAGAAATCTGATACGTAACGATAAATTAGCGATCATTATACAACGGAGAAGTTCATAGACATACTTTAGTTTCAAAATGCCCAGTTATTTTATTTCCTTCCAGTGAGAAATATGTGAAGATCCAGAGCTTTTCTGATATGCATTAATCAAGTCAGCTGCTGTAATGATTCCAATCAGATCTTTATCATGAGTAATTCCAAGTCTTTTGATGTTGTTCGCTGCCATGATACGTGCGGTCCCTTTTGCATGCACGCTGTCTTCAGATTTTATCAGTGGCCAAGAAGACACCGTGTCAATTTTTTGATTTAATGAAACATTTTCTTTTAGACAATGTAAAACATCTCTTTCAGTAAAGATTCCATAATATGCAAAATCTCCAACAATTACACTGCTTATTCCCTTTTCCAACATAATTTTGGTTGCTTCCTTTATTGTTGTTTTTGAGTTACACATTGCCAAATTTTTACTTATGAATGGATTTATTGGAGGATCATCATCAGTTTTCTGAAAAGCACGTAACATGTCAGTAGCGGTGATTATTCCAACTAGCTTTTTAGATTCGGCAAAAACTAATAGTCGAGATTTTTTTGAATTCATAATTTTTGCAGCATCAAGAACTGAAATCCCAGGATCAATCTCTTCAAATGATTGTCTTCCTATATCACTGATTGGTGTTTTTGGATCTGCGTCTCTTGATATGATATGTTTTAGAACCTCTCTTTCAGTAAAAACTCCAATTGGTTTTTCTCTTTCTGTGATTATAATATTGGCAAATCCTCTTTCAGACATAAAATCTACTACCGTTTTGAAAGGAACATTTGATTTTACTGAAATCGGATATGCCGTCATAAATTGAGAAACTGGGAGATCTTTTATTTTTAAAAGCATGAATTGGAAAATAATTTGACTTATTTCACTCAAGTGTCCAAAAATCAGTCCTGAGAATCAGTTTAGATAATTTCATAGGTTTGTAATATAGATGAAAATCAAAGAAACCTCAAGTATAATGGTTATAAAGTCATTCAAGTATACAACTCCTCAAATTACATACCTGATTAAGAAAAAATTATGGGCACAAGTCCTTCTTGCTTTATTTTTGGGATTGATTTTTGGCATCTTTCTGGGTCCAGAAACAGGAATAGTTGAAAAAAACACAGTAGATGTAATCACAGACTGGTTGTCAATTCCTGCAAATCTATTTCTGAAAATAATCCAAATGATAATCATACCTCTAATTTTTGCATCTATAATCCGAGGTCTTACCTCATCTGGCAGTATAGAACAACTCCAAAAACTGGGCCTTAGGGCTGCTTTGTATTTTGTCGCAACAACTGCAATAGCTCTAACAATCGGAATTCTGGTGGCAACAACAATAATGCCAGGGAATTTTATCGACAGTTCTTTGATAAAAGAAAGTTTTGGAATTGAAGATACGGTAGAAAATGTAGAAAATGTGGAGATTGGCATACTTGATATTCCGCAAAGCATAGTGGGTCTGGTACCAAGTAACCCATTGGCATCTTTCATGTCTGGAGAAATGCTGAGCATAATTATTTTTGCTTTGATTATTGGAGTCTCGATGATATCATTACCAAAAGAGAGTTCCAAGCCTCTACTTGACTTGTTAGAGTCTGTACAAAAAATTACGATGAAGGTAGTATCCTGGGCAATGCGTTTGGCGCCATTTGCTGCGTTTGGTTTGATGGCAGATGTAACCTCAAAAGTAGGTCTTGCCGCACTAACTGGACTTGGAGCATACATGCTCACTGTGGTAATTGGTCTTTTTGCAATGATGATAATCTACGTAATAATCATCAAGGTATTTTCTGGAAGACCTGTTGTTGGTACATTTAGAATGATGAAAGATCCACAATTACTTGCATTTTCGACTTCAAGTTCTGCTGCTGTAATGCCAATATCAATCAAAACCGCAGAAGAGAAAATGAAGATAAAACCTAAAGTTTCCCAATTCATCATACCACTTGGTGCAACTATCAACATGGACGGTACAGCACTCTATCAGATAGTGGCAGTATTCTTCCTTGCTCAACTTTTCAATATAGACTTGGGGATTACCACCATACTTTTAATCTCGCTGACTGCACTTGCAGCATCAATAGGTGCCCCATCGGCTCCTGGAACAGGAATTGTAATACTTTCCACAATACTAATTGCAGCAGGTATTCCACCTGTTGGAATTGTACTTCTTCTTGGGGTAGACAGAATTCTGGATATGACTAGAACTATGATCAATGTTACAGGTGATCTTACAGCTTGTCTGTTCTTTGATAAGAGAATAAAATCAGATGACATACCTGATGGTTAGTAATATATGAAAACAAATTATGAATTTGGTTACTAGTATATCCAAAAGTTTGACATTAGCACATAATTGATTGATGATAAATTAGATTCATTTGGATATTTTTTATTTTATACCAAAACCGTAGATTAGATTAATTCTAAAGATTTATGATGTTCTAGAGATTACTCAATTCGTGATAAAACAATTCTTTATTGTTTTAACCATCTTTAGCTTGTTGAGTGCTGGAGTCGTTCAATCCGGATTGGCAGAGTCAGTACCTCCTTGGGTAAAAAATACCGCAAAGTGGTACGGTGATGGGATGATCTCAGAAAAAGAATTTCTTAATGCGATGAGATATCTTATTAATAATGGAATACTCGACGTGGAGCAGAAAATTGCAGATATTCCAGAAATTGAGTCTGATGATACAAAACAAGAATTAATTGAGACAGGTATAGATCTATTAGAAGCAAAAAATAATCTTGCTGCTCTAGAATTTTTCAACAAAGCATTAGATAAAGATCCACGAGACATTAAAGCACTAGTTGACAAGGGCATTGTTCTTGCAAGGCAAGGAAACTACAAAGATGCAAAAACAGTGTTTGATAAAGCAATAGAGATTTCAGAAACAAAGGGAGTTGTAAACTACAAAGCATTAGCCAATGCAGGAATTGTTCTATCCATTTATGGGGATCCAGATGAGGCAATAAAATATTTTGATAGGGTATTAGATAATCAAGACGATGTAAAGCAAGAAACGCTTCTTGCAGTATTAACTAACAAGGGAGTTACTCTATTGGAACAAGGAAAATATGAGGAATCACTTCCGTATTTTGACCGAGTATTAGAAATACAACCTGATAGAATAGGAGGACTTGTAAACAAGGCAAATGCTTTGCAGGAACTAGATAGAGTGGATGAGGCATTTCCATTATTCATCAAAGCACATCAACTAACAAAGGATCCACTTAGCTGGAAGCCCACATTTGTAATAATAAGATAATAATAAGATAATAATAGGAAATTAAGAAATAGGAACTAAAATTTTGTGATTTCAATAATCTTTGTTGTCTAATCCAATATTTTTGAGAAATTTGTTTGTCTCACTTAATGCTTGTTTTCTGATTTTTAGTCTGTCTTCTTTTTTGATTGATTTTGATGCGACATGAAGCATCTCATCCATCAGATGTATTCCTCCCTGTGCTCCTTTTTTAAGTCCTAGCTGATATAACATAGGAAGATTTGCAAGATTAGATGTGACTTGGATCTTAAAGTCCGGTACATTTGGAGACTTTATGTCGGGAGTCTCTATTTCAATGAATTTATCGACTACTTTTGAGAGTAAAGTGGCAAGATTCTCTCCTATATTTCTCTCCATCTTTGTATTTTTTTCTTTTCTTGCCATCATTACTATTCTTTTAATTTTGAGAAGGGCCTGGTTTGTTTCTACTGAATCAAAGTCTTTTGCAGTTAGATCTAATCCAAAATCCTGCATGAATGTGGAAATAATATAAGACAAGGCTTCTTTTCTGCATGATGACTTTGTTGTTCCAAATGGACAATTATCACAATTTGTACTATAATATCTCGCACCACGTTGACCAAAACTTGACAGAATTATCTTATCTTGCTTACGCAGCTTGCTAATGGTTCTTGATACCAGTCCCTCATCAACTAGTAATACTTGAGAAATTTCCTGATTAGAGTAAGAACCCTCATCAATTAATTCTAAAATCTCTTGTTCCAATTCACCTGGAGAGCGTCGTGATGGCTCTTCAATGACATCCGCTAGATAATGAGAAACTAGCTTATCTTCTGTCTCATGATTGATTATAAAATAATTCCCGTCAAATTCGGCATCCAATCCAGACAATGTTTCTGCTTTGATAATTTTTGTAAGTACCTTCTCCAAATTTCTAATGTTAAAGTCTTTTAGTAATTCAGAAATTTTATCTTTAGAGATTTTTAGGTTTCCAGAAATAAAAAGATTGTATAATGCCCATCTGACTTTTCTTTCGTCACTCCTCTCAATTAATCTTAGCAAACCACAAAAAGCATCTATTCTATTCCATTTTATATCTGATATTTCATCTTGTGCATTTTTGATAAATAGTGTTCTGTCCAGGTTCTTTGTAAATACTTCAAATTGTTTTGCAATTTCTAATCTCCTTGTTTTTGTCCTTTTCTTTATTTTGGCACTTTTGGAAATTGCATCTAAAAGATCATCTTTAGATACAGTATCTTCAGCTCGAAATATTTTGGTTTCATATCTTAGAAACTCAAAGAATTCTAGTGATCTGTCAAGAATTGATACAGGTGGAAAAACTTTGAGTGCCATAAGATTTGGAGTTGAAAGCCCCATGCAGACATTATGCGAATTGACTATTTATGCCTACAAAGACAACCACATGACTAGTTTTATGCCGTCGATAACTGGTTTGGCTAGATCAGACTCTAAACAAAAATCTCCTGCTTTAATACAGGAATCTGAGTGTTCTATCTAATGAGCACAACTCAAATCATCTGTAAATCAGAAATGTGGCAACCTGAACCCCAAACAAACATGGTTGAAAGAATACCTTTAGAAGAAAGGAGAAAACTTTCGATAAACAAAGAGACACTTGAGTCCATCCAAGATTGTACTTGGGAAGATTTGAGAGGACTGTCATTTGTATTTGAGGAGTATTAGGTCTAAATGTCTGAAATATCAGAATCAAAATACTTCACTATGTCCAAGTACAACATGTATGAGTATATAATCAATGATAATTTTATGATATCGGTGTGGAAACACTAAATCCACAAAACATACTTACAGAAAATCATTATTAATCAGTCAGAGATAAATCTGTGATTTATTACCAAACCATATGGCGGAAGAGGTAACATCAAACTTTAGTTCTGGTCAATTTCAGACATTGAGTGAACTTGTTTTGTCTTCATCCACAATTCAACTGGCGTTACTAATTCTCATTGTTGGAATCATTTCTATAATTATGATACACCGAAATTTTTCAAGATGGGCAAATACCAAAAAAGTTAACCATGTTCATCCGGAATTAGCTGCCTTTATCAGAAGAGTATTGTTGACTATTTTTGCGATAGTTCTTATTACTTCGATTAATGTGTACGTGCAGGTTTTTGAACTATTTGATGAAGAAATTGAAATTCAAGAAGCAGAATCAAGTGACAAACTAACACAGAGAGAAATTTTTGCCAAACTACTAAACTCTATGAACATTATTTCTGTTAGCTATGCAATATCTCAAATCATTCCAATTCTGATTACAAAACAAGACCAAAGAAAACAAGAACGTATAGACTTTGATTCCTGGAAAATGATGACAGGATTTGCCGATGACAAACTAGGCTTTTTTCATAAAATATTTGAATGGATTCCACCAAAAGATCCACCAAAAAACATGTCAAAGGAAGTTTTTCAACAATTATTAAAAACAAAAAAAGGAAAAAAGAACCTTGAGCAGTTTAGAACCTCACGAGGATTTACAATCGGAAGTTACAAGCAACTAGTAGATGATCCATTCGGAGAATGGAAAAAATCTGAAAAAAGTAAATATCTGAAATACTTAGATGACTGTATAACAGGAAACAATGCTGCAGGACAAAAGCTTAGGCTTGGCATAACTCCACAAGAAGTATATCCGTTTGACATTTGGACAGAACAGAAAAGATTAGGAGATTATGCCCCAATCATCCCTGGTGGACAGCCACCTGGATGGGCACAAAAAAGAGTACAGGACCTGCCAAAATCATTCAGACAGTGGATTCCAGTTATTCTCAACGTTGCAGTTTTTGTAGGCATACTCGCTTGGTGGGAGATTGATCTATTTGTTTTGGCAACAGCTACTGGAGGAATATCCATAGGAATTGGATTTGCCCTAAAAGACACAATGGAGAATTACTTTGCATATGTTTTCATCAGAAAGGACAGAGTTTTTTTGGAAGGCGATAGAATTGAGGTTGATGGATACAACGGATATGTTCATAGAATTACTCCTCGTGTAACATACATACGTCATGCTCTAAATGAATCACTTGCAATCATTCCTACAAGGGAATTAGTTACGACAAAAATAATTAACTATACTAGTTCTTTTAAGCTTGTTCCCGCAGAGATTGATGTTGGTGTATCGTATCTCAACGATCCAGAACAAGTTGCAGCAATTATGGTAAAGATAGGAAAACGTGCAATGAAGGAAATTACCGATTCAGATGGGGCACATCTAATAATTCAGGAGCAGTGTCCTTATCTTGAAGAAGGAAAACCTAGTTGTGGGTGTGACAAGGATGTCTTAGTAGATATGGAACAGCCAAAGGTGAGATTTAGAAAATTTGATGATTCTGCATTATACTTTGGGATGTGGGTATATGTTAGAGACTATGGCTCACAATTTAAGGTAGAGAGCGACATGCGTATGATAATGTACAAGGAATTTAAGAAATATGATATACGAATTCCATGGCCAATTAGAACTGTATATCATGGCGATGAAAAAATAGAGTCTCGAGAAATTTTAACACATGATGATGAACGTAAACGTGCTTTGAGTGAATATGGAACCGGTGATTCAAAAAAAGAAGACAAGACATGAAGACGATGATGTCTTTGATTATCTGCTATCTGGATACCGCATAGTTTAGAGTATCATAATTTAATATAGATCAATGCATTTCCCGCACAAAAAAACTGTTATTGATTTGCCTTGATGTCAATCTGATAATTGTTTGAACCGCTATTGATTAGTACAAATTCAGATATGTCTAGTATCAAGGTCAATATTGTAGTCATATTAACAGAATTGGTTTCTAATTCAATGGTGGTAATCAAGCATACCCCTCAAATCACATATATAATTAAGAAAAGGTCATTTCTTGACTTTTTTTCTTAATTGGTAGATGACAATAATTGGAGCAATTAGATATATCCCAAGATTTGCCATAATTGTACTTACTCCGAAAACTAGTACATCTGACTCCGAGCCTTCATCTACATATTCCATTAGATGTAAGGTCATCAACATAGGATAAAGTGTAATCTTGATCATTTCCTTTAGAATGCTGTTTTCTCTTTCCATATCTGCAATAGCTGGTGAAAACAAGTAATAGATTTGATTAAATCCTGCCATAAATGCAGCCCCAGATTCCGTACTTAATACCGTTTTATCTCTAATCTCACGCAAGAGCTGTACTTGTGGCGCTAATTCAGAATCATATGTTGCAGTTGCAATCAAACAACCTCCTCCACCAAAAATAAGTGATTTCTCTTCTTCCCTTTGGATACACTGACCATCTTTGAGGAGCATGTCTGAACTGCATTGAATTTTTGTTGCAATAGATGTACCATTTGAAATAACCGTTATTGTTTGAATTGCACTATCTGCACTAGTGTATTCTATTGCAATATTGTTTGAATCCCTTGTTTCTGTAAACCTTGCCTGAAAATTATGTGTTCCATCACCCACAAAAATATTCTCAGACCATTCATTAGGAGTAACTCTTGTTTGTGGTACTCCATCAACATAGATTTCTACTGAATGAGTTAACATTACAATGGGTACTTGCAAATCATCAGTCAGAAGTGTTTTAATTTTAATGTGTTCTGGCATGTCTCCTTGTTTGACTTGTAGATGTAAGTTAGTTGGAATTATTTTCTTTAACTGAATTTGTTTTGTAATGGGGTTGGTTTGAATGTCAGAGGTGTGCTCTCCAAGAGGAATTTTTGTTATTGCCAGATTGAGATTGCCTCCATTTTTCATTTTTATTATAAAATTCATTTCAATTTTTAGTGAATCAAACATGCCAATATCATCATCAACAAACACTTGGAACTGTTTTGTTGTTTCTGAATCAAATAATACATCTTCTGGTGTTATTGTGGATGGTCCTTTAATTGTAGGCTGCATGTAAATATGTGGCATTGCAAAAACCTGGCCTACCCAACTCTCAGGTATTTCTATGATTTTTTCTTCCCCTATTCTTAATTCATCCTCAAACTTGCCTAGTATGTTTTCATCTTGAAGAAATGTTGTAACAAGTTTTCCAGGCTTGTTTGCTGTGACTAACAAATCCAAAGAGTTTCCAGCATGAATCAATTCTGGGTTATGTATCTCTAGAGGGATGGTATATTCCATCTGTACTGAAAATGTGCCATAAAGCGGAATAAACTGTGAATAAACTGTATCTTGTCCCTTAATTTCGTATTGATTAGACATACTCTGTCCAAATGCGTTAGTATTGGGATTAATCAATAATAGAACTACTAAAGAAGATAACAAAAAAATACAATGAAGTTTGTTGTTAATTGACACGTTTATCATGAAATACTGTAATTAGGAATTGAATTTAATGTTAATCTGGGATATGCCAAATGACTTCACCATCAATATCAAAAATCACAGAATTTGCCAAATCAACTTGAGATCTCTATTGTGTTTGTAGATATTGATTTTTTTACTTAATCTTTGCTAAAATTGCCTTTTTCTTTTCACGAAATTCTTTTTCTGAAATTATTCCTGCTTTTCTCAGATCTCCTAATTTTTCGAGAATAATTAGATTTTTTTCAGAGGTTGAAACGACTGTTCTGCTGGCCTTTATTCCTTCCTTAATCCCAGAAGATACCCTCTTCTTTATTTTTGAGCCAAAAATTCCACTTTTTCTGAGAACAGTGTCGCTGATACTGTGACCTTTCTTCTTTGCATCTCTTAGGAAGTCTTCCGATTTTTTGGTCTTAACCTCGTCAATTAGTCTTTGTTTTTTTGCAAAACGTTGTAGTTCTCTAATTTTTCTCTCTACAATCTTTTCCTGTTTTTTAATGCTTTTGATTATCTCGTCTTTTGTTTTTTGTTTAAATCTACGTGTATATTCCTCCATTACCAATACTGGAAAAGGAGAAAACTCCACATCCAAATAATATCTGATGATCACATCATCTGAAAGAGATTTAAGATATTCCTTGATTGATTTTTCAGACTTTAGATTCATAGTATATGATGCAAGATTAATGCTAAAAAGCATTCATGTTATCTTATTAGTCAGATTGTACTAAATAGACAATAGAACTCTTTGATTATTGATACTGATAAAAAACAAAAAACAAAAGTTATAGTTCTAAAACCTCATATTGACAATTTAGAAATTCAGGAATTGGTTGAAAAGAAGAAGACTGACTTTTTTAGGCATCTTCTAAGAAAGCCAGATAAATCCGAAGTTCATGTTCATTCACTTACTTTGATATACGAACCATTAATGATTCTCTCAGGTGCGTACAATGCAGACTTTCTGCGTAAATCTATTCATGAAGTCAAGGTAGATCATAATGTAAAAGAGGTAATTTTTGCTGATGGTGTTTTTCCGGCATCAAATTACACCACCTCAAACAAGATTGGCTCAAAACTACGAAAGAACTCTGTGCCTCTAGAACTTGAGGAACATGTTTTTGTTGAAGAAGAAAAAGAAATAACATTAGATCATCATGGAGAGACAAGAAATTTCACTTACAAAGTGGATGCAAAAGATGTTGAAAATTATCCAAAACGAACTTTAAAGAATAATGCTGTTAAAGAATTTGAGATAACAGAAGAGGGTGCAATTAAGAAACTTGTAAGCTCTTTGCAAACCCACGAAACACTTGAGAACGTACGTGATCTTAATGAGAGTCTTGTAATAAATGAAATCACAACCATCTATGTCCCAATATATGAGGCAAGATTAGTGGGTCCAAAGAAAAAAGTTGAAATATTGCGATTTGATGCAATAAAAAAGAAATTATTGTGATGAAAAGGAAATTTTTATCAACTAATCATCAAATGTTTTTCCTATTTTTTCGCTCTTTTCTAATCTTCTGCAATTAATACAAGAGTTAGAACAGATTATTCAAAAAGATAGTCAACATAAGTATCAAAGAATTTTCAGTAGATAGTATTTGTTGATTCATCAATTACGATGTTTGAATTTTTATCTTGTTTATTGTTTCTCATTTTTTTTGATTGCTATATTGCAGAAAGAATCATGATGTTTGTTGGCCTAAAAGTGTAAGTGTAGATCTCACTCCATTAATATATCGTATTTTGGTTCTTGTATTTTCTTTAACAGTGTTGTTTGATGTAGTATTTAGGTACACTATAACATCATACATTCCCTGTACTTGTAGTACATCTGACACAATTGGGATGTTTTTTAGTTCATTTATAATGGAATTCAGTTTTTCATCATCACAAGTCAACAGTACAAAAGAAGGACAAGAATCAGACAACAAGCAGTAGTTATAGGGTACCAAAATAGTTAAGAGATTTGATAAGACGAGTCTATACTTGTAAGCTGCAACATATCCAGACATTTTTGTCTCAAATGAGACATTGCACATGATGTGCATAGACTTCTGCGCAATTTTTATTTACAATCTTTACCCTATTACTGTCTCTTATGGCAAGGAATCTGCATACTCAGTTTGAATCCAGCATAGTCAGCATCATCAAAATATCTGCAAAAAATATCGAAGCCTGCCTAAAAACAGGAGACGATATCTAAGCTGCCTGACAGGAAGACACATCAGTTAAACATCCGACTAGACCCAGAGAATTTTTCCTTATTGGGACAAATTTCTAAAGATACAAGGCAAAGTCCAAGCGCGATAGGCTCACAGATCGTATCGCAATGGATTGAATTTTACTATTACAAAATACACAAGGGAGACATCATGTTCTCAAAGCCAATTCTGAGAAAAATTGTGGGCATTATGGACAAGTCAAAGATTGACAAGGCCTCCAAGTTTATGGCAAGACACATCATAAAGGAGATAAGATTGCAGGAAGGTGATGTAACATATCCTGTTTTATCTGAACATATTCTAAAGTGGAACAAGGGAAACCATCTGAAACTAAACAGAATTAGGCAAAACGGCAACAATCACAAGGATGGCTATGATGTTTTTATCTCCAAACACAACCTTGGATGCAACTGGTCTGAACTAGAATGCAAGACATACACAAATGCTTTTGAGATGATTGGACAAAACATAATATCCAGTGAATATGATGAGGACACATTTTGCATCAAGGTAATAAACAGAAAAAAATAGGCAATAGAATATTGTTGAATTTTTTTTAAAAAAAACTAGGCGTAAACACTAGTATTTCTAGCAAAGTTAACTAGGGTGGTTATATGCAATTGATGCCATATTCTTTTGCATGACAAACTTGCACATATCAAATAACAAGATTAACTCTAAAATAAACGCAACAAAAAAATTACAATCATCACAGGATACATGCATATGTCAAAACAAAACACCAGAACTTGTTACAACTGTCAAAGAAAATGAGATTGTATGCAGAAATTGTGGGATGGTGTTTGGTTTTAATGAAGATGACAACAGCAATACCATTCCATATTACCATACAACAAAATCTAAAATTAATTTATATCAAAAAAGACAAAAGGGTGGAAATCCGTATGATGCAAAAAAAATACAACACATTTCCAATCTAAGATTGGAGAACAATAATTTTGACATCATTCCATTTGCAGATATCTGTGACAAACTAAAATTATCCGACATTACATCCGAAATTTGCTGGAAATCATACTGTACTTTGAAAACACAGACAAGCAAATTTACCAGGGCAAAGGCAATATGTCTTTCCATTTATCAGACATGCCGAGAAAACAGAATTCCATTTGATGAAGGAATGGTACAGGATATAGTATGCCAAAGTCTGGGAGTGAAAAAGGCGCCAAAACTAAAAAGTGTGATATTCAAAATAGAGCCTACAAACAAAACTAGAAAGAATAACGACAAAAGGCAGTTCTACCTAAACCAGCACCTATCCCAGGCACAAAAAAGACATGAATTGACAGATATCACAAGTTTGCAGCATCTGGCAGTGCAATACTATGAGAATTTCATGTCTAGCAGGTTAAATAAAAACAAGGAATTCTCTCCGATGAACCATAATCATACTGACACAATAACAGATTACAACATTTTGGCTAAAAGGGCAGTATTGCTGGCAATCCAGAGGTGTGTAGTTTGAATGTACAACCTGCACAAATATCAATGGTAAATATTTCTGATATTTTATCGCCTCCAGTAAGCTGTGCAATATCCACTCACTCTAACATGGAAAAGTTTGCTGAGCTGGCAAAGACATCTTCTGAATCACTACCAATAATAAAACTTGGAAGGACAGATGACGGTAAACTGTATGCTATTAATCATCATGATGTGATACTTGGATGCAAAAGAGCAGGACCAAGTGTCATCTCAAAAATCCATGCAATAATAATTGAAGAGTTTGCAGGATCCCCTGATGTTTTGGTTGCACATTTTAGGGAAATCATTGGAAACGAATCACTAAACACCGTATCCATTTATGATGCCATTAATTACATCCAGGAAAAATTACAGGTAGACAAAAAGGAAGCATTGAAACTATTATGGCTCCATGACACGCCATACGAAAAGTTGATTCTCTCAAAAATGAATAACTACATCTCTTACCATTCCATTGAGAAACTGCAAGGAATAGTAGACAAACTATCAGAAAGAAAAAATATCATTCCATCCCAAATTGCAGTACCGTCATATGTCCTCTCAAAAATCTCCCGAATACAACAGGAAAGAGAACAACTACAACTAATTTCTGAAATTCAAGTTGACCTGGAGACAATGCCTGATGGCAAGTTTTCATGGACGACTCCTGAACAAATAGACACGATGATTAAATTCAACAGGCAAGAGGCAGCACGCGAGGAAAACAACAGAGAAAAATCAGTAATTGCAATATCCACCAGAACAAAAGATGTTGGAAAACCCAGTGAGAAAACAAAAACAACAGAAAACAACAATCATTCAGATAATTCTCAAAAGAACAAATCCCAATCACGGGATGCACTTGTGGATAGGGACACAAAAATGGTCCAAAAATCAATACCAAACATGATAATCATCCCTGATGAGAAAACAGGCAAGCCTGATTTACTAGTCAACAAAAAGACTGGTGCAGTATCTAAAATCGAACCATCAGAGAACAAAGACATCATAAAGACTGCATCTGTAGGCTCAAAACAACTATACTCTATACCAATAGACGTGGCAAGTCATCTTGAATTGGATGACAGCAATAATATCACTAGACACAAAAACTTTGATCATATACCAAATTTGGAGAAATTCCTAAAGACATTTCCAAAAGACGGCCCAGTAAAACTGTCCCTGTTTTGGAGTGTTGCCTAGTTCAAAAATATGGCTTCTCTCAAATTCTCCTCACCAAACAATACCCTGGAAAAGAAAATCAAGAATCTGCTGCTATACAAAAGACGAACCCACAAAAATTCCACAAGCAGCAAAATATTGGATTTATTGTATCCAAATAAATCATACACGATAAAACAGATCAATTCAAAAATTGACAAGCCATACCATTATACAAAAAATATCATTCTAGCATTGCAATCAGGCAATTACTTGGATAATGATTCAAAATTGTACAAAAGACAGTACTTTCTTTCACCGATTGGGCGATGGTTTGCAATTTGTGTAAAGTTAGATAATATCTCATTTCAATCATTGTGTATTTTGGCAGCAGCGTATTCAAAGATAAAGAGGCATCCACAAAAAACAGATGGATACTATATGGCGTCTTCATTCAGAGATTTGTTTGATGAGAGTCATGATGATGACAGGAATTGTATCAGTGCAATTTATTCCACAAGAAACATCACAAAATCAATCAAGATGCTTACTGACAGGAATCTTGTATATTGGGCATTTCGAGATGTGCTAAAGTTTACTCCCAAATTTTTTGGCTTGCTGCAAAAATATGACTCTGATCTGGAATCTCTTGCAGACTGGAATTGTAAATCATCTGAAAAATGCAAAGAAGAATACCTGAATAGTTTATCCCTTGATGAGAAACAGAGACAGGTTTTGGCATTAACTGTTAACTCTAACCAAAAACTGAATTAAAAAGTCTGAAAGACCCAAACTCACTTCCTAAAATTTGGGAACTGAAATTGGGTCTTTGTAATGGAATCTTTCTTTGTTTTATCAAAATTTTGATGTTGTTTTGTGGAATCTGAAATAACTACAATCCGAATTCTTCTTTTGATGGTTATGCTTGGAGTAGCCTCAATATTTGATGTAAAGACTAGAAAAATCCCAGATATAATATGGGTAGTTTTTGGGGGATTTGGCGCAGTCTTGTATGTCTTTGATGGTGTGACATCTTATGAAATCTTGAGCATGTTGACTACAGGTGCAATTGCCATGTTGCTATACCTGTACAAAATAACTGGAACTGGAGATGTCTTTGCTATGTTGAGCATGGCAGTAATTTTACCTGTTCATTATGGATTTGTAATGGTGCCAATTGCAGTATTGATTGCATCATTTTTTCTGGTCATTATTTCTGTAATTTTGTACAATGCATCTCTTAATGTGTTGGATATGATACGAACAAGGAATATGATTTTTTCAGAATTTAACGAATCAAAATACAAAAAGATTTTTGCATTTTTTACAATACACAGGAAAAGAAGCTTTGAGAGATTTGTGGTTCCAGCTGAAAAGTCAATGTCAATTACTCCAAATAAAAAATCATTTGTGTTCTCATCTAGAAAATTATTTGGCAATTCACAAATGGAATCAAATGATTTAGTGTTTGTTCAAAACATTCTGCCATTAATCTCTTACATGTTAGGTGTTGCTGCATTTTTGTTGCTGCCAGAGTTACTATCCTTGTTTTGAATTATCCAAAACTGATTTGTATTATACAAATAATGCAAATGTGGCAAATCCAATTAACCCCAAGAAAGCCATGCCAAAATGCTTCTTGCTTGACTAAATGATATGGCAAATCCATAAAGAATTCCACGAATTAAATGTCCCTTTTATCAAAATCACCAATATCCTTTTGATTCCTCTTGGGAAAATATTGGTCATTATCAAACATTCAAAAACAGAAAGGACAGCTAGACGCTTCAAGAGAATTTCTTGGAATCCCAGAAAAAAATACAATCTCATGCTGCATGATAATAGTCCCAATTGCCATGGATGTAAGACAGGCAATAGTTGCAGCCTCTAGTTTGGCAGGCAAAACTGAAAAGAATCAACATCAAAATACAATTCGTTCATTTGAAATTTGGTGGAATGGTTCCCAAAAACAGCTCAAGATAATACTGACTGCACAATCAAAGCAAGATTTGGAGAGTTTCAAGATATCATTTGGCAGCATGTATCCAAATGCCTCTTTTGTTAATCTAAATCATATCGCACCTGATTGGTATGCTCCAACCAAAACACAGTACAAAATATTTGATGTTGGGTTTTACCACGGACATTATTCTTCCATTCTTGACAAGACAAATGCATCTCAACTAATCACACAAATTGCAAACACTATACAACTATCTGACAAATCTTGGATACAGTTTGTATTTGCACCATACAATTTTACTCCATATCTCAAAAGCCATCTTAACAGACTAAATCAAAAGATAAAAACTGTAACCAGCAAAAAATACAGGACATGGGTTGATGATCTTACAAACAAAAAATCATATGATAACCCTGAAAACAGATTGGATTTTTACAATCATTATGGCGAACTGCAATCACACACAGCACAGAAGATGCAAGGCTCACATGTAATAATGAGCATTAGGGGATTGATTCAAGGGAATGATTCAAGCTGTGATTATTCAGAGATGTCCTTTGATGAAATAAAATCAAATTACGACCATTTGACTACATACACTTATGAATATACAAAATTTTTCAATAAAAAACCAAAAAGGGCAGGATCACCAATTAAAATCTCAAATGTAAAAAAACCGTTTGAGCGAATCTCAATGTTTGAGTTAAGACTGATACCATCACCACGAAAATTACTGGAGCATTCCATTAATCATTACTTTGAGAGGACAATTCTATTTGGAGAGTACAAAAACAGAAAACCGTTGCCGTTTCTTATTTTAAATCCATCAGAGTTATCATTGTTTGTTCATCTGCCAAATCCCACAACGACAAAGAATATCCATACGACAAGAAATGTATCATTGCCATCAAAACAAATCAATAAAATCGGCCTCAATATCGGCTATCTTGAGAAAATTGAGGCTAAAAATGATGATTCCCTTTACGGCAATTTGGTAAAATCAACTGATGAGCAATCAGCAGTGATATCGCCTGAAGACTTTTCAAGACATGTTTATGCAGTTGGAGGAACCGGAGCCGGAAAAACAACACTAATCAGGCAAATTGCAAAGCATCTTGAGATATCCAATATTAATGGAGTATTTCCAAACTCGTTCATTTATCTGGATCCAAAAGGCGATGACTCTCTAAAATTCATTCAACAGTGCAATGGACAATCAATTAGCAATGAGACAGTAAATTTTTTGGATCCAATAAAAACTAATTTCTCCATCAATCCCCTGGAACTGCCAAAATATTCCCCAGAACAAAGACAAGAGACGGTATCACGTTATGTTGGTTACTTTATGGAGATAGTAAAGGAATGGTATCATCAGCAACAAAGCTTTGTCCAGATGGAAAGAATTTTCCGTGTGTTGTTGTTTTACATGTATCTAAACAATGACGCACCCACATTTCTTGACATGTACGACATCATTATTCACTTACAAGAGGAACAAGAGAAGTTCCTGCAGATAATGTTCAAGGCATTGGGAATGCCTGGTGATGAACTAAAGCAAGCACTAACATCAATTGCAACACTACGTCCGGAATCTTTCACACCACTGTTAAACAGGGTGGAACAGTTTGCAACAGACCCAATTCTAAAAAAGGTATTCTGTGTAAGACATGGAACCGTCAAATTTGAAAGACTAATAGAACCTGGACAGTACACAATAGTTCGGATTTCAGCTTTGCACATTCCACACCATGTGCAACCGTTAGCGATTCAAGCTTTTGTAATAAAACTATGGTTCACAATACAGGAAAGAGCTGCAAGAGTTGAAAATGAAAAAGATAGAAACTATGTCATACTGGCCTTGGATGAATTTCAAATCGTTAAAGATTTACAGGTCTTGCCAATGATCCTATCGCAGGCCAGATCATACCATCTTGGATTACTGTTGATGCATCAAACTACTGCACAAATATCCGAGTCATTACTTGAGGAAATTACTGGCAACTGTGGAACTCAATTAGCAGGTAGAATATCAGGCAAGGATGCATCAAAACTGGCAAACATCTGGGATCCTCGATTCTCTAAAGAGATTCAGCAACAGCTAGCCTCACAAGAGGATTTTCACTGGACCATTAAGACAAGGGCAGCCCCAGGCTCAGAGCAACCTACACCACTCCAGTTCTGGCTGCACAATCCCCCAAAATTGAGTCTAGATGATATTCAAATGAGCCGATTCATCAACAGTCAGTTTGAGCTGTATGGATATGGCAAAATAGAAGAAAACAGTGATGATAGCCCATTACTACAGCAACATAAACTGCACAAGAACCAGTGGCTCAAATACATCACAGTTGATTTTATCTCAGACAAGAAACAGTGGCAGATTCTATTGCAGTTGTACTGGAATCCCTACTTGAATCTGACTGATCTGACAAAAAATATTCATGCAAAGAACCGAGATGATGTGTCTCTCATTCTGCAAGACATGTTGGAACAAGGACTGGTCACCAAACTCAACAAGTCAAGAAATATACAATATTCATTATCAAAAGAAACCAAAAAGACATACTTTACATTTGATGATGCCTTGATTGGAACCGCTGATGACATTCCAAAAATTACAAAGAAAGTGATTGATAGCTATCTGAAAAAAGGACTGTTTGTGACATTGGCTTTGCAAAAAATTGAAAAAGACAAGGACAGAAGTGATCTTATAGCATACAGCTATGATACAGAACAATCTATTTCAGTAGAAATAGAATCAGCAAGTGAACTGTATAGTCATCCAGAGCATGCAAGATACAACATGGAAAAATGGAGAGACATGGGATTTGATATGTGCCATATGTGGTCATCTAGTCCAAAATTGTTGGAAATCTATGAATCTCAAATATCTAAAGAGAACAGAAAGAACGTTGAGACATTTGTAGTATGATTATATGTTGTCTAATCTATCCAGTGGGTTTTTGAACTCTTCTTTTATAATTGATTTTCCCATGTCTGATTTTATTTTGTAGTTTCGTGTTTTGCTTACTTTACTTTTTGTTTTTTCATTGGTTGCTTTTGTTATTGTTATGATGGACTCTTCTGTTATTCCTATGGACAGTGTGCTATTTTCTGTTATTCCAAGTCTCTTTACAATTCTGGATGGAATGGTAATGTACAACGAATATTGATTGAGTCCACCTGACCATGGTTTTATGATTGCAACTGTCTCATCATCTTTTCTCATACAAGATGATTTACAAATTCAATTAAAGTCCCTAAATCATACAGCACATACAGTATTTTGTGATACAGTATGTACAGTACATACAGTATGTGGATAATGTAATGATTCTCCAAAAATAGGCATAATTTCATCTGAAATTACGCACAAAAATCATACAAGTATACAATTATTTGAAAACTGCACTAAAATCTGATTTGGCCAAAAAGTTTCGCAATTATACTATATCATATGATTTCAAATCTATAACTCATCTTTTATCCCATCGGCAGTCTGCTCTTTTGAAAGACTTGGTGGTTTTTCTTGCTCCAGTCTTTTTATGTTTGATAGGCATTTTGTACAAACCTGTAATCTGTCATACTCTAGAATATCTTTCTTGTTTAGACAAATATGACAAAAGGGAATCTCTGTCACTGGGAGTATTTATCCTATAAAGTATATTTGAGATTCTTTTTTTAGAAAACATCTATGGTATTAATACTAAAAACAACACAATAACATCATACCATGTCACAAAGAATTACTATAATGTTGGATTCAGAAATCTCTACAAAGCTAAGAAGCATACAGTCAAGAATGATAAAATCTCAGAACAAGTCAGTCAGTTTCTCAAGGGTAATCAATGAAATACTAAATGAAGGACTCAAACATTACAAAACAAAAGATTAAGACGAAATCTCCAATGAACACTCATCAGAACATATTCGTCTGTTAAACACGTCCTCGTACTCCCTGCCACAATGGACACATCTTCTGAAACTCATGATTCTATTACGTGTTTAAATCATATAAACAAGATCCACTCTTACATTGTCTTGCTCATCTTTTTCATACACTATAGAGTATATTCCACAATATCTGAAGAATTCCAATCCAGACTTTTTTGGTTTATCTACAGTTTACTTCATGAACATTTTTTTCATGTTCAATAAGAAAATGTCTTGGACAGTTCCTGCACCCGTACATGAAACCATAACCTTTTGTCATCTCCATGTCATCAAGTGTGACGTCTTGGTTTTATTTACAAAACATGAACACCATACCTCACCACTCTGGTAAAAAATGATTCACTACAAAGTAATACGATGACATGACAGGATTACATGTTTTGTAATCCTTGGGGAGTCAAGTTTTGGTTATATTATTTCCAATATACCATTCCATGAAGATAAGGTGTCCTCAATGTAACCATGTGTTTTTGCCATTTCAGGACGATATTCTTCTTGATGAATGTGCCTGTGATGACCAGTATGCATGGGTTGAGATGCCCGTACTAAAATCTACACGTTCTCAACTCAGATATTCCCCAGGGTATGTGGCTGTATATCCCCACAAAGAACAAGATTGCCATGAGCGAGGAGACACAGACAATGATTCTCTTGAGGAAGAATCTTGAATGCAGTAATTTTAGAGGTTCTGGTCTTTGTAGGGTTGCTCTATCATGGTTTGTTTTACCATCTTCCAAAAATGATTAAAAAACAATCATACCCACGGGTTTGAATCCCAGTTATCATCTGGCATCCCATCCATTGGCCTGATGTGTTTCATTGTCTCAAAGAGGCATTCATCAGAACAGTGTGTAAGCTCCGGGTGGTCCATATCCCTGTTACAGTTATCGCATCTTTCTCCCATCAAGAAAACCCGGGTTTTCTGGAATTTAAAAAATTCTACTCATTTCATAGGGTGTAATTTATGAAAACAAGAAAATGGTACATGATAGAAATACAAACTGAAGATCTTAGAATAATAACATCAGTAACAAATGCAGTTCTTGTCCTGAATTACTTTCTTTGAATTTTTGTTGCTTTTTAGCAAATTTCTGTTATTGTTTTGATGAAGTCAAGAGTTTTGTTAGTTATACTGCTGATATCTGGAAATGGAATGATATCATTCCAGAATGATACTCTTGTATTTGCTGATGAAATAATTCTAGCTGAATTTAATTCCGTATCAGGTAGTGATGCAGTATCTACAGACACTTTGACAAAAGAGAGATGCTTTGTCCATGTTGATATCACAATAAAATCAGCACATCATGATGGAACCTATCACAGGAATAATCCTGACAGGACATTTTATCCTGGAGATGCGTTTGTCTATGAAATAAACACTTGGACTGATGGATGCAGACACTTTCAGCCATGTCCATTGCAGTCAACTGTTAATCTGTTGGGAGTACCACATGGTCCAAACTGCATAACCCATGGACATGACGGTGATGACAATTCTGTTGGAGGTACGTATGGTGCTGCAACAAACTCTGGCACCGCAACAATCCATCCTGCAATTGGCGAGTCAGAGCCTGTATTTCTGTCAAAAAAGGCTTCATCTGAGCAGTGGGTGTGTCACAAGGCAGGCGATGAGTGGCACTGCGGATGGAATACCGTATCTGCGTCTGCAGTATATCCACCCCTAGTGATTCCGCCATACCTGGAGGTTACAATGGAAAAGGATGGCTACGAGCTTACCGAGGATGACGGATACACCTCAAGGAATCTAGACAAGACATACTATGTGTGGGATGCAATTAATCTGGTACACAACCCACTATACCAGTGGAAAAATGACCGGGTTGGAACAATTTTTGTAGAGATAGCAAAAGACTATTCTCCCTTGACTCTGGAAGATGAATTCCAATGCGAACTAGCATCGTGTGTCAATACGATGAGCATTTCAGGATTCAAGCCGTGGACTGGCACATTTGACTATGGCAGCGGCAATACCGTGTATAATGCAACTGACCTGTCCCTGATTGGAACCCACATCATTTCGTACAACACAAAGCTGTTCAACATTTCACCACAGATTGATGAGAATAACAACTCTACTTCTGCCCTTGTGGTGGAGTACGAGCCAATCTATGACAGTTATGTGTATCCTGTTTTGTCTGATGATGAAAGACTGGCATTCCATGACAGAATGGGAGTTGCATTGCATTATTTTGGCTCTGAAAGTACGGATGCTAATCCTGATGATGAAATTGGAATCCATGAGGACAGGCGTTCCAAGATAAATGATTATTTTTATTCCACTTGGGGTGCTGACCCATGGGAATTTGAATTCATTGATGGTACAACACCAATTGAAACTGACTATTCAGATGACATTGATCTAATCTGGGATGATGCACATGATGTCGGGATTGTCATAAATGAGAAACCAGTAAAGATCTCAGAGGAAATTGCTGATCAATTAATTGCAACTGAATTTGCAGGAATCATTCCATTTGAGGTGGAAAGACACAGTACTGCCAACTTTGTAAAGTCAGGATACGGCAAGATATTCTTTGACTATCCTGGTTTGTATGATGTGGTGTTAGATACTGCAAAAAAAATTCCAAGATTTGAAAACGCTACCGTATTTGACACCTTACAGTCAAGTCACTTTGCAGGACATGATGTGTCGCATCTATCCTTTAGTGAATATATGTATCCTGAAAGTTTCTTTCACAATACAATTAATGTGACTGCAGTGGACTCTGCAAAAAACAGGGATGATTCAGTTGAGATTTCACTTGATGTCCAGCCTCGATTTGACATTAGTGGCACCCAGTACATTGACAAATACATGTATGACAAAATATTTTTTGATACTATAGATGACGGATTCTCTCAGATAATTACCGGACTGGATATTGACGGCAACCCAATTGTTGTAGTTAATGACGATGATATCTACCCGATATTTGAAAATTCGATATCTGGGTTTGGCAGCATAACACTAGAGAAGACAAGAAGGACTGCTTCATACTTTACAGAGTATGGCACCATTGCATCTCAGACCTTTGCAAACGATGACGTAATTGACGTGTCTGACAAGTATCTGCTGGACTCTGAGAGTGCAAGGCTGCCAATACCGCTAACTACTGGCCTTGATGCACTGTCACCATTTCATGTCATCATTACTGCAAGCAATGGTGCAGATGATCCTGTAATCAATGTATTTGATAACACATGGTATGATTTCTCCATTGATTACACATATCAGATAAACATGGATGCAGACAACACATTGAACATCAAAAGAGATCCTGCAAATCTTCGTGTGTTATTATTTGAGTATGATCCAAACTTTGGTGGCATTGTTACTTTACAAATCAATGATGTCATATTTGCTGAAGATGATCTGCCAGAGTGCTTTAACACTGAATCTCCAAGCACCTGTGTCATTGCAGTACCGCAAGAATACCATCTAGAGCATCTTGACATCACTGCAACAAACATTTGGAATGGCATCTCCACTGCAACCTTAGATGAGATTGATGAGACACTGCTAAACCCTCCACCAAAAGACCTGGAGCATCTGGTATTTGATGGTGTGCTGGAATCATGGATAATCATAGTTCTTGCGTTTTTGTTGGTAATTCTTGCAGTGTACTTTATTGTCAAGAAATATTGGGACAAAAACGGTAAACACAACTAAAATTCAATTTAACGTTTGAGAGATTTTCTAAGGAGCAGATTATATGTTATCATGGATCCTGGAGAAAGAAACTGATGACATCATGATCAAAAAAACACTAAAGGTTTATCAGTACTGTAACAACATGTAATTTTCTTGGAAGTCAAGGAGAAGATAATTCAGGACTTTAAAGAATTAGTGCTGCATATTGATGATGACACAGCAGACGAGATAAACAACAAACTTGCAGACATTATCACCAGGGTTAGGAGTTTATACTCTGTCGACAGAGATGGCTAGTCTGTCATATATAATAAAACTGAAATTATTTTCCATTACAGGCATAAGAATACTTCAATAGTGATACTTTTAGGCATGAATCGCGTAATGTAACTTTAATGAAAACATCAACCAAAGATGAGATCATAAATGATTTTGTAGGTGTGATTGACCAGATTGGCAAGAAACCTGCCGATGAGATAGAATCAGGCCTGCAAAATATAGTCTATAAAATCAGACCCTATGTTCACAAGGTAACCTGATCTTCTTGTTTTCCTTATTCTGCCGTTTCTATCTTTTGAAATAATCAATATCTCATATTCGTGAAATGAGTCAAACTACAACGCAGAACATATCTTAGAAAAAAATAAGACAGTATATTCAACCCAGAGTCAACATTCCAGATGATTTCTCAAAAGACTAGGTTGGAATGATAAGAATCAAATTGTTTTGCATTTTGACTGCAAAAAGAAAATCATGATATTGGAGCTTAAGACCAAAAACCAGCGCTTGTATCTTGGTGACAGCTCCAGGTGGACGGATTACCAATTTTAGCAAAACTAGAATATAGAACAATGGTAATCATGTAATATTGTCAAAATTACACTTGGCCTTTGATTAGTTATGATTCATACGTTAATGTTATATCTTGAAGAACAACACAAAATCATTGCAGATAACCACCACTTGGAAATGCTACAGATGTGCACTCACCTTTACTCAAGAGCAAACAGCTACCATCCACCACGATCTATTCAAGCATCCTATACAAAAAATAGAGGCATCAATTCTTAACTAAATTCCCCTTTTCTTTTTTACTTTTAAACAAACGACGATCACATCTTTGTGAAAAGGACAAAGGCATACCTCTTACTGTTTGTAATTGTTGCAGCTACAGCTGGACTGATCATTGATGTAATAATTCCAAATGCTTATGCTTTGTCATGGTACAATGAACAAATTTTACTACAGAAAGATAATCTGTGGCAGCTTGGAGAGAACCTGTCTGTTGGTGATTCTTTTACTTACAAGATTTGTGATCCGCAAGCAATCCTGAATCATTTTGCAGAAAACTATCATTACTTTACACAAGACAAAGGGCACAATTCCAGTATGTGCTATTTGATAAAACTTGATTTTGTAAATTTGCTAAACTCTGATGAAAACCAGATTAATCGTAACCTTTGGGTGGTTCAGGCGTCAATTAGTGATGTTTTAGGCATGGATACTGCCAGACGTTCAGTGTTTCACATTGATTCTGGTTCCTTTGAGGTCAGTTCTGCTGATACGATTCATCCAGACACCATAAGATATGCAGATTCTCTTGAGGATACCATATTTTCTGTATTCAAATATACTGCATCAGAGCCTAAACTATTGCAACCTGGCATCAAGTGGGGCAAAGTTACTGAATACCATGATACAATGCAAAACAACCCATACATACAAGTCTTGAGTGGTGATGTGCAGTTTTCCACAATTCAAAATAAAATAGACTATTCCCAAAACAAAATAATTCCAATAGGTAAAACACTTGATGTCTTTAGAGTTGGCTATGAGATTGACATCATTAATCATGACTTACAAAAAGAGGATACAAACAACGTGACAAACTCTTATCTTATTTCTCCATCATTTCCATTTCCACTATCAGGAATACTGTACAGTCCAGCTCATGTAATGCAACCATTCAAGGAATATGAGTTTGAACTAATATCATTTATTTCATCAAGTGGAATGAGTATAGAAGATGTTGTAATTGATGAAAACAATACAGTGAAAGATGATGACACTTCAATTGATCATGATACTATTCCAAATGAATCTGTTGATGATGTCATTGATTCAATAATTGATGATGTTCTAGTTGAAGAAGTTTCTAGTGATGATATAGAAGATGATCCTGTGGTAATTGATGATGACCATAAAGTTATTGAAGAGGTATCAGATGATATTGTAGAAAACTCTGACATTGAAGTTGATGAAAGTGTCATCAAGTTAGACAATAATGCTATTCGAGATAACAATTCGTCTGCTAGTTTGCTTGGTCTTGTGTTGTTGATTATTTTGACAGGAGGATTTGTTTACTATAAGAAATTTAGAAATTCAAACAATAATCTAAAACTACTCGGTAAAAACAAGAGTTCATCTGTCATCAAGACAGTTCACTTTGATGACAGTGTAACTCTCAAAATCAATTCTTTAGACAAAGACTCCTAAAATTATTTTCCTTTTATGCAAAAGACCGTTCTATTTTTAGAGAATAATTGATGAGACACGTGGAACTAGTGGCATTTGAAAATGACTCCATCTTACACCAAAAGGCCTTGTCATTGCCAATTGGCAAGGTTTCACTGAGGCAGCTGGGAGTGCTGATAGTGGGTATACTGAGCGTGTTTGCAGCCTATTCCATTACTGATAACTTTTGGATTGCAGCCATAATCTTTGCCATGTTTTTAGGAATTGGCATGCCAAACACCAAGATAATGACACCTGACCAGATGATAAAAAGTACCATCATGTTCCTGATCAGAGGAACATCTCTTTCAAAGAAGCCAGAATACATGCAAAAGAAAAAAACAAACCCCAAAGAGCAGGAAGTAAAAACAATTGATGATAACAACATTCAAAATTCTGAAATACAAACAAACAACAACATAATCTCCAAAGTTATCTCACAGCTAGAGTCGTTGTACAAAAACAAATCTACTGAAAACAAGTCTATTTTAAAACAAGATTCCAATAATGATGTCATTGAGAAAAATCATTCCATCAGAATTGAGCTGACACCAGAAAACATGTTAAACATTACTCCAGCCAAAACAAAAAGTAACACAAAAAATAATTCAATAGATAAATTACTGAACTCACTGACAACTGTAAAAAAGGATTACTCCTCTGACCAAATACAATCAGACTTTATGCAGAAATGTGTAACTGTTCTGATTAATGGCAAAAAACTAGAATCAGACAAAATAATATTTAAAAATAATTCCATGTCCGTCCTATTGGACGAGTCTTCAAAATATGACATTCAAGTAATTGCAGACAAGTAAATTCAAGAAATAAAAAGAAAAGAAGAAATTAGTTTAGTGTATCATTTTTTGGATTTCTTCTTTGTAGATTTTGCTGTTGTTTTCTTTTTTGAGGCAGCGGCCATTAATATTGGCAGAACATTAATTTCATATCAACAAGTATTATGAATATTATTTGATCCTTCCGCTAAAAAACAAAACACAATTTTTCCACTAGATTGCATAGAAATTTCTTGCTTTTATCAAATCAAATATGATATAGTAATGCTAAAGAGTAGATCAGGAGATCTAAAGGAAGGCGAGTCCTTTGGCGGCTTTATTGCAAAGCTTGCAGTGGCACTAATTGCAGTGATTATAGTTGCAACAGTAGTGCCTGACGTGTTGGGCCTCAACATAGCCGAACTTTGTGTTGTAGATGGCAGCCTGCTTGGCGGGATAACTGCCAATCATTGTGGTGATACCTCTGTATTTCTGACTGATGCAGTCAAGACCATAATCGGTGACGGATACAGTCTGTTGCTTGTATTGATTGGTTTGGCCTTTATCGGCTTTGGTGCCTACAAGGGCGTCCAATACAGGATACTTGCAATTCCATTTGAGACTTCTGAGAGCAAAAACGCAGGTGCAACTGTACTTGCCAAAAACAACTAGAGCAGCAAAATGAGCAAGAAAAGATTGCCACAAAGGAAAACTGTTATGGCAATGCTTTTTTACTCTCTACTGCTCTGCCCTCTATTTTTTTACATCTGGATATTTGACAGACCTGATCTGCCTCTCTTTGGCATTACATTGCCGTTGTATGGATTTTGGATCGTATCTGTGATGATGGATATGAGAATTACTTTATCGATTAAAAGATTGATTGTACTGCATGAATCCAACATTATTTTCAGGAATCTTTATGCAAGGTACAGGCCATCTGTTGCAGTTTTGATTCAATTAATCATTGAAATCTCATTTGTTATGTTGATTCCATCATTGATGTTTCCACGTGACTTTGGTGTAAAGTTATTTTTTGATTACCAGACTTCTGCAATTCTTGCAGGAATTATTGGTTTAATTCATTTGATGGCATATCGTTCCAACAGAAAAACCATTCCAACAATCCAACAGCAAAAAGATCTAAATCAATATTGATGCAATTTCATAGTAATTGTTTTATGTACAATACAATTTGTTTGTAAATTCTTGTCAAGAAAATAATCATTCAAAACAACTAATCATGACTAGTACCACATAAGACATAACATCCTTGTAAAAATACAATGGCAATATCAAAAGCTAAACGTAGTGAAGCTGCAAAAAAAGCTGCACGTACAAGAAAACGAAATGAAAAGATAAAGGTAGAAGCTAAAGTAAAGGCAGCTGCCAAAAGAAAACGTTCGCTTGCAGCAAAAAAACGTAGTACCACTACTGCAAAAAGAAAAACAACTGCAAAGCGTAAAACTGCAACATCTTCTTCTGCAGCAGCAAGAAAACGTAGTCTAGCAGCAAAAAAATCAGCAGCTACTAGAAAACGGAATGCCGCATCCAAAAAGAGAACCGCTACTGCAAAAAGAAAAACTACTACTGCAGCAAAACGAAGAACAGCTACAGCAAAGCGTAGAAGATAATTATTTCTTCTATCTTTTTTCTTCTTTTATCAAATTCAGCATTCTATAATTGTGAAGTCGATTTCAATCCTTTCTGGGAAAAACAAGCAAAAAAACACTCAAGATAAACCAAAGACTGGCAAGTTACAATTCCAGTACAGTTACAGTATAATACCTACCAACTTTGTCAATTTATCTGAGGAAAACCAGGCACAAAAACTGGGCCAATTCTTCGATATCTTGCGAATAATAGAGGATAGAGTCAAAATCACGATGTCCAGAAGAATGGTAGCAATTACTGTTGAAGGACAAATATTGGAAATGCCAGTAATGCAGGTTCACCTGGAATCGCACCAGCCATTGGGGGACATGCTTGATCAAATCAAGGTGGAATACATCTCAGGTGACAGGCCACCACGCCACAAAATAATTAAAGAAAACTTGAGCATGATGGAAATTCAAACCATCCATTTGACAGGTGATGATTCTGTAACTGGCAAAACTACAGATGAACAACTATCGTTATTATCTGCTTTAGAAGAATCATCTCATGTAGTTTATGCAAAGTGCTTTGCCTTGCATGGATTACCTGCATCCTTACCCTATGCATGGATTACGCAAATATTTCAGACATGCTCCCAAATCCAGATATGGATTAACCCTGTTCCAAAAGATGAATCCATAACAAGAATGATCAGATTCAAAAATATCATCTATGATGATTCCAAAAAGGATCGTTCTACTGCAGAACTATACAAGAGAGCTGATGACACTGAAAATTCCCTGAGAAGAGAAGAGACCGGACTCTACGAGTGCATCATAAACTGCACCATTGCTGCACAAGACAAAAAAAAGTTACATGAAATGACAAAGTCATTCAAAAAGCAGGTAAAAAGACATGGCGGTTCGTTTGGATCCGTTTCAGCAAAACAGGCTGCAATGATTCTGGAAGGATATGGCAAGAAACTAACACTTGACCGTGGGTCTTGTGCTATTTTGTATTCTTTTGCATCCTCTGACATGCTGGAGATTCCAAATGGCATACCATTGGGAATCAACATGATATCAAGAGGCCCTGTTATTTTTGACATTGCAAAGAGAATAAACTACAACATTGCAGTCATTGGAAAGTCTGGTTCAGGTAAATCATTTACCGTGAAGATTCTGCTAAACAGACTACATCAAAAGTTTCCAGACTCGCACATCTATGTGATTGACCCGATGGGGGAGTATGGTGCAATATCTTCATTTCTTGGGATGGATAATCTCAACATCACAAAGAGTGGTGAGAAACTAGGCTTGGATCCGTTCGTCTTGCTGGAATCACAGGATGCAGCAGACATCCTAGCAGAGATGACAAGTGCACCTGACACCACAAAGATACAGTTCCAAAAGTACTGTGACAAGGCAAAAAACATGGAAGAGTTTTACAAAAAACTGCCAAAGACCCACCGCAAATACCTAGATCATCTCATGGATGGTCCACTATCCAGAATCATTCTGGGTGAACCCAAGCTAAATGATTCTGATAAAATCATCATATCAATGGATAGTGCAACCGGAAATGATTCTGAAGCCATGATATTGATTTTGCTGCTAAACAAGATATTCAAGACATGTACCAAACTGCCAGTAAAGACACGAAAGATTTTGGTTATAGATGAGGCATGGATGCTATTCAAGATGCCAGGTGCTGCAAAGTATGTCAACATGATTGTGAGGATGGGAAGAAAACTCAACATCAACTTTATCTTCATATCTCAGAGAATAGAGGATATCTCAAAGGAAGATGAGTCAGGAATCGGCAAAATAATTGACAACATGGAGACCAAGATAATCTTGGGACTAGAAGAGCAAGCTGCAGAGACTGCAAGAAAGGTGTTGAATTTGTCAGACCAGGAAACTTCCAAGCTGAAATCATTTAACCGTGGCCATGCATTGTTTCTGACAAGGAATCATCGCATTCATGCAAAGTTTGAACCCACTGCACAGGAAAAAGAGATGTTTGATACGACTCCATTGAAGTTATGAAAAGAATTTGAATTTAATATTCCAAAGATGAAGGTTGAACGAAATAATAATTTAGAATTAAAAGAAAAGATTCTGAATATGACTCTTGATGAAAGAAAACAATTAGGAATTAACAAATCCCTATTATGGTATATTCAGAAGAATTTGGTGGAAGGAAAAACTCCTAAAATTAATGAGAAAATTTTATTGAAAATCCAGTAATTCTAAAATTTCAAAATATAGGTTGACTTGTCAAATAGAATATTTTTGTCTAAATTTAGAAATTTTTTCTAAAGCATGTTCAATATCTTTTAATTGAAAATGAGGTTTTTCTTTACGCATAATTCTGATAATTTCATCATTTTCTTTAGCAGAGATTCTTTTTCCTGACATCAAGTACCAAAGAGAGGCATAAAGTTCCAAAGAGTAAGGATTTTTGATCTGTTTTCCCAACAGTTCTGAAATCTTATTCTTGGTCTCTATTTCGGATTCTGAAAGCTTAGAGGACTTCTTGTATGTTCCCTTCTCCTCATGTAGAAATAATGATGAAGCTAATGCAGACGAATATGGGCCTCGTACATACCATGAAAAATCATACGAGTTTTCATGATGAATTTGTTGAACCAAATATCCTAATTTTTGAAAATACATTCGATCATTAAAGTGATCTAATTGAATATCTCTTACATTGCTCATTATTAGAAGAACTGTATCCCAGTTACTCATTTTACTATTAAACACAATCATGTCATTTATCCTTTCTCTTGTGTTGCTTGATCAACTTTTGTAAATGCTCGATGAATTCTTTTTTATCTTCAAACATGGTTATGGTATCCCCGAAAGGATGAGTGGTATCTCCTTCCTTTATTTGATCTTCTTTTGGATGATACACAATAACATCACTAAAATTATCATTTGCTCTTTTTACTTCTGCATCTACTCCTTTGGATAATTTTCCGTTGAAATATGGTCTATATACTGCAAGATGAGTTGCAGTATCCACCAATGTATAATCACGTGATTTTATTTGATTATTGATATCATCTCCAACTTGTTCAATTTCAATTACAGGTATTTTGATCGGCCATTTGATTTTCTTTGTATTTAGATTACCTATGTCTAATGGCCATCTATCATTTTCTCTCAAAGTTAGAGTCTGAATTTTCTTATTTTTACTACGTGAATTTTTCAATGCAAAAACCATTGCTAGTTCATCAATTGCAACAGGATCATAGATTACTGCTTGGTGTTTTTTTCCAAAAGAATGCATTAATTTTCTAAATTCATTTATTTCATTAATTCCTTGAGAAGTCTTTCTAGATTCTGAAATATGATATGATAGATAAATTCTAAAATCAGATTTTTTGAAAATTAAATTATGAAATGTTTCATGTGGGTGTCTTATAGATAACATCAAATGGGTAGCACGTTGACTACCTTCATCTGAAATATTGATATGCTCTTTTAATGCTTCACCATGTAAAAATTCTAAGGATCTCCATGCAAGAATTTCTTTTAAATTGAGTTTGGTATTGGTGTATCCAGAAGTATTTTCTCTATCAATAATTTTTTTCCATATTACAAATATGTCATCTATTAGAGTAATTATTCTAATTTTGGAATCTGGTAGTAATGCAAAAATTTCTTTAAAAAATAATGGAATGAATGGAGGATAATATTCACTATTTTTGTAATAACTTAGGTGCATATTTAGAAAAATCTCAGAAATTGATGATTTACGTTCTCGGATCTTTTTAGCAATCCAGCTAAAATTACTAGAAAATATCTGAAGTTTCAGAGCACCGTTTGTGCTATTTAGAAATGTAGGTATATTTGGAATAGGTTTCTTTAATCCTCGTTCTTCTTTGATTAATTCATCTTCAAAATTGATCAGAAGTACTTTTTTATCCATTTTGGATTTTTTTATGAGTTTTTTCAGGAAATCTTTTTTATCGATCCCACTTATGCCAGTAAAAACTGTGATTGTAGGGAATGTTTGGGCAGTCAACAAAGAAAATATGCAATCTGCAATTTAATTAACTTATTTTGGATAGATTTGTTCTTTTGTGGTACCATGAATAATCATTTTCTTGTTAAACTAATCAATAATACCTTTTTAGTTCATAATAATAATTCCAAATAGCTTACATGATAGAAAAAAAATCAGCAATAAAATCATTGGAAGAAAAAATTTCTAAAATCGATCAATTGCACCAAAGTAATAGATTCTCAGCTGCACATACAAAATGGGTATCAGATGCACTTTATTTCCTAGAAGATGTCTTTGGAAGAAATTCTAGAATTTTTATAACCTTTGCTGGATTGAAATGGCAAGCTCAAGGAAGTTACATAACGCGTGGATTTGAACCACAGGATGAATTAGAACAATGGATGCACAAAGGATATTTAGATGATTTAGAAATTGCTAGAGGTCTTCTACAATCAGGAATTGAACAAATAAACTTGAAGGGAATTGAAAACGTCTATCAGGGCAAAGATACTCCTAAAGAGTCTAGTGAAATTGTTAAAGTTATTAATCTGATTGAAAATCAACTGAGGAAACTTGTTAGAAATGTGCCTCAAAATGAAAAAGCAATTCAAGAATCTTTAGAAAACTTATTCATCGGAGCAGGATTAGATTCCGATTATAGTAGAGAAAAAGAAAGAATTACTTATTCTAGTAAAACCTACATACCTGATTTTGTGTTCAATCGAATTAGTACCGCAATAGAAGTAAAATTTTGTAATTCTTCTGCAAAGGAAAAAGAAATTATTGACGAAATAAATGCAGATATTGTTGCATATAAAACAAAATATTCTAACCTAATTTTTGTCATATATGATTTAGGGAATATACGTGATCAAGATCAGTTTCGCAGTAATTTAGAGGAAAATGAAAACGTGATTATCAGAATAATAAAACATTAGATATTTCCACACTACTATTAACTATCCACTCTGACAATAGATAATTAAAAAACTATTCCAAGTGGGTCTTTTATTTCACTCATTAACTATATCTCCATACCCGTTGTACTCCCAATCAAATTTGAACCCTTTATCCACAATCCTTCCCTTAAATGAAATCTCCATTCCATAATGTGTTGACATCAAAAAAGAAATTATCGCTATTTCATAAATTTAATCTAAAATCATCTCATCCGGGCTTTGTATTTACAATTCCATTGATGCTTGGAATTGGCTTACTGATATTTGCAGCATTGATTGGCATATCCCAGGTCTTTGTGGCAGTTGGTGGTCCGTTGGTCCCTGCATTAATCACTGACATGCCGACATTTTATGACTATGATGATACAACTGGCGAGATGATACTTGATGGTGATGGAAACCCTCAGACAAACGAGAGAGTTGACCTGTACTGGCTGCTAGTTGGAATATCTGCAACAGTCCTTGTGTTTATCGGAATAGCAGCAGTGTTTGGCTATCTCTTTGAGTCAATCAAGATAATTCATCCTGGTACTGCAATCAAGCTGTTAGGCAAAATTATGCTGTTCTTGCCATTTTTTTTGGTATTTCCCTATGTGTGGGATGTTTACGCAATAATCATTGAGAACTTTTCATTGTTTTTGCTGGATCCGTTTGACTCTGGTGTTGCGCCATCTGACAGGACTGCATTGCTTTGGAATACTATGGGAAGTGTTGTCCCACCTGACGCACTGGACTTGGATGCATGGGGTGAGGCTTTGTCAGATCCTGGTACATTTGGACAGGGTCTGCTAAAGGATGTGTTTCTTGGTTTGTTCAAGGGTTTTGCCGTCATGTTCATGACTGCAATGATGTTTATCATATCCACAATTCGCATATTGTTAACAATAATTCTTGCAATGGCAATTCCCTTGATATTGACATTGGGATTGATTCCATTTTTTAGAAAAGTCAAGGACATGCTAGTAAACAACCTGGTAGGTCTCTCTATTGCCCCAATATTTTCAGCACTTGTATTGACTACCGGATTGGCCTACCTTGATTCCACTGAATTGCCAGCAATGCAGGACTGGTTTGCATCCTTGGCAATTGGATTTTTGGCAGTGTTCTTTCCAGTAATGCTGGCACCTATCTTAGGACAGATTACAACACAAGTTGGACAGATGGTAACTACTGCAATTACTGCTGGCAGCATAGTGGGTGCAGTGGCAGGACAAGGTGCATTAAGTGGAATTCAAAATGCATCAAACCAGATGTCAGGGGCTGCAATGACTATGGCAGGAATGGGTGCAGCCGGAACTGTAACAAATGCATTTGGCAGTGGAAAGAACATCTCTGTCCCATCAAGTGAAATTGGAAAGATGACCTCTGGTGTTACTGTTCCACCAAACTCGATGAATATGGATATGTCACAGCCCATGTCATATGGCGATAAATTCAAGGCATATACCAAAGCGGGATTTACAGGTGGATTGACTGGACTGTCTGCTGGTGGAGTGCAGGCAGTAACTAATGCAATGCACATTCCACAGGTTGGCAGGCCAATTGCACATGACATTTTACAATCTGGAAACCTAAAGGCAGCAGAAATTGGTCAGACAGCAGCAGTAAACCACAACATCAATCTTATTGGAAATAACATGAGTGCGATGGATCCTGTACCTATTCCAGTAGTCACAAGTGCTGTAATGATGCCTGAGAGTGGAGTACCTGCAGCAATGATGATGAATCCAGGTGATTCGTTAGATAACATGGAATCAATTGACAGGGGCATGCACATACAAGATACTTCTGAGTTGCAACAAGAATATCTAATGGCACAACACAAGAACATTCCTGGTTTTAATCATTTGATGCCAAATGTTCAGCAGCATGCAGATGCTAGATTGTTGGAGCAAGCTGGTAAACATCCCATCACTGCTGTTAACATGATGGATGCAGGCAAGATTGCAAACAAGAAATCCGATACGAATTCAAATATTAGAGGATTTATCTAGGATTATTGTTTGTTAGAATTCTATAATTAATACAAAAATAATAATGAAAAAATGCATTTGTGTCACACAGCACAACTATCTTGTATCCTCAATCTCTGATATTTCAAAACATGATCATGTTGAATAGTTTGGAGTGTACTAGAAAAAATTATTTTTGTTGTTGGTTTATCTCAAACATCTGCTGTTGATACAACTTTTGGTCATATGGTCTACCTGAGACAGCCTTGAGTACTTCCATTGGTGTTTTTACCAAATATGGCATTACTTCACATGCTAAGATATATTCTCTTTCTGTAAGATGATCATCCAATACATCAATCCAAGATTCTGATTTTGTTCTATATAATGCAGAATTTTCATCTAAGATGGGATTGAATTTAGCTTTAACAATTTCTTTTGTGAGCATGTCTTCAGTCAATGTAGAGAGTAAATACCATGTTGGTTTTTCATTACTATCCTTCTGAAACATAACTGGATATCCAAACCTAAATTCAATTTGTTTGGGCAGAATAATTACAGCTTCAATCCCAGTTTCTTGTGTGTATTGTTTTTGATGAGGGCGAAACCATGCATCTTCTCCTTGCATAAAATATTCATTCAAAGTTACATACACCTTTCTTTCTTCATCATACCAACTATCATTCCAAACGCTATGATCTGGAATGTTTTTAGGAACTCTGGGGTCTCTTACAACTGGTAATACTTTGGCACATTCTATACTTTTCTCAAGACCCGTAATGTTTTGCTTGAATTTGGATGTCTCCTCAGGGTTTTCTGATTTAGATAATTTGTCATTATACTCACTTAACATCTCCTGAAATCTTTGGATATATTTTCCCCTGATTTCATCTTGACTAGTCTGATTCATCAATTTACTCATACGTAATACCATCCAATTGCATAAAAAGACAATGATCTTTTCATCTTGTTTCTACTATTATAACCACGTGGTTATTTATAATGATTACTATTAACCACGTGGATTATATAATTGATAAATGGCCTTACATTTAGGAAAATGACAAAATGGAAAAAAGATGCAAAAGAGTTCATAGTCTCTGTTAATTACAATGATGCAAGGGGAAGCCAATGCAACATTCCAAAACCAATACTGGAATTTCTGGGAGAACCAGACAGGTTAAAATTTGTGATTTCTGGAAAAAGTGTCAAGATAAAATCAGAGCCATAAAATTATTTTCTGAGTTGTTCTAAATAAAATTTAACTCCATTTATCTTACCAAGAGATTCAAACAGATTGGGGGTTATTTACAATCTTATTTGCTTCTGAAACTTGTAAAGACTTTTTCTGGCATGTCTATCTTTTGGTATTAAAATAATTCTGATGATTCTATTTTTTCTTGTTGGAATTATCACTGCATTTATCACAAACTGCCTCAAATGACTCTTCATCCAACGCAATGGATACTCCAGATGAATAACACCTATGACACATCCCTCTCATGGAACTGTGATACCAAATAGGCATGATTAGAATTATTGAATTTACTTTTGGTTCGATCTTAGTCAACATTAGTTCAGAATTGTGATTAAGTAGATATTCTGAGATGCAATCATAATGCTTAGTCCGATAGGCTTTGGCATAGTCTCGTTTGCAGCATTGCTTAGCTTGCTTGCATACCTCAAGGATACGCTTGGAATCTGAATCATTTTATAGTGTTTGCCTACACTTTTTCAAATGGTCTGCAAGGGGATATGTGCCAGATATAGGGCAAACAAACCATTTGGGATAAACAGTAGATATGAGAGAGGTCAGAAAAGATGCTCAGTCTGTACAATTTTCATAAACTGGGATGGTAAGCACTGTCCATGTTGCGGATACGTTCTTAGAACAAAACCCAAAGGAACGGTGTCAAGGCATCGATTGATGATATTACAACAAGTAAAAAGAATCTAAGCGTGTATTTGTCCTGTAGTGTGCATTGTCATTTTATTTTCTACAATTATCACATATGGTATCAGAGGTTTCTTCATCTACTATCTGAGAAATCCCTGATGAGTGACATTTATGACATAATCCTATCATGGAATCTTCACTCATTTGAAATTAAATTAAAATTGTTTTATGAAAAATTGGTTCGATCTGAGTCAAGACTGGTTTTAAGTAAACTGTTGATTTTGTGGTATGCAAGAAGAATATATCCTGGTGCCAAAATCCCAACTATTACAACTAAAACAAGATTATGAGGAATACCAAAAATTACTAAAACAAATAACAGATGAGATAAAAATTCGTGAGTAAAAAAAGAAAAAAAGAAGTTATGTGGAAGTATCGCCTGTTGAGAAAACAACAGGTTTCTGCTTTAAGATGTCATCCAAACTAGTCCCTATGCTGTCTCCGGATTTTTCAAGTCTTTGTAGTCTCATTAGCATGTCTTGTAGTACGGTATAATCTGATTCTGCTGTATTTGCAAGAAGTTGCTCATCTAGTATGAATCCACAGCTGGAGCATCTATGTGAGTCTGGAGTGTTTTGCTCTGCACACCTAGGGCATGTCTTGAGCTTTACATTTGTCTCATTCTCATTTTTGGGCTTTATTCCATGAAGTTCTAACAGCGCATCTTCAACGTCCTTGCCAGACAGATGAACATATCTTGCAGGCATCCTTGAGCCTTTAGACCAGTTACCAAATACACAAAGGGTCTGGTCTGAGAGTTTTTTTGCAAGCATCGTAAGCTGAGTGTGTCTAATCAAATAATTCCACACTCTTTTTTTGATTGCGGCGTCTTTTGCACAGCGTTTTAGTATCTTTCTGAGATACCTATACGATGCTCTTTTCTGTTTTGAGCTGTGCGAGTACCAAAGATACGCTTTTGGCTCATCTCTTTGTGGATGCTTTGCAAGCCACTCAAGCAAAGGCTTGAATGAATAAACAAGTGGGACTCGCTTTTTTCCAGTCTTTCCTATTGTGCTGACTAGGATATAGTTGTCTTTGAACTCTATTCCGCCTACACGAAGGTTTAGCAATTCTCCTGGCCTAAATGCGCCTTCAAACATTACCCAAAGCATTGCCTTTTCTTTTTCATTTCTTGACTTGGCAATTATTCCATAAAGCTCCTTTGGAGTGAGAAGATCTTCAGGTAGTATCTCGATTTCATCGTCTCTGTTTCTGAATCTACTTGGTTTAATCCAGGAGACCTCCTCCACATACCCCTCTTCTCTATTGCCAATCTCTCCAGTCTTTGCATGGTGGACTAGGCGTAGGAGAGCCAGCGCAAAGGCACACTTGCTCTCACCGCTATAGTGCCTTCCTTTGTTTGTCTTTGTGTTTAGTATTGCAAAAAGAATCTTTTCACAATCTTCCTTAGTTGCTTTTGCAATTTTGACTCCCTTGCTGTTAAACAGACTCAGTATGAGTGACAGGCGTGCACCATATACTATGATTCGTCCATCCTCTAACCCATTGAGGTGCAGTTTTTCGAGAAAACTGATTCCCACATCTCCCTGCTCTGTTTTTTCGAGCCGTTTTTTGCAGCACATTACTTGCCTTGAATAGTTGTGTATTCCATCTTCTGGGATTTCTGAGTTTGGTGAGATCATCTTCTAATCTCCCAACCACGATTTTCATTTAAGCGACCCTGATTTTGACAGGGCATGGGCGCAAGTGTTAGGATGCTCCCATCGGGATTTGAACCCGAGTCACTGCCTTGAGAGGGCAGTATGCTTAACCGGACTACACTATAGGAGCTTGATGAAAAACAAACTCAATCTCAATTTAAAGGAAATGTTTTGACTTTACATGAATTTGTAAAAATTTGTGAGTTGGTTCCTTTATAGAAAATTTAAAGTTATCAAATTACATGGATTTGAAAAAAATTATTGAACAACTTGGATTGTCTAGTTTTCCAGTTGGTTTGGGAGGTTGTAGAATTTCTGATTGTTGTTTTGATTCATGTGGATATGATGTTGTTGTTTTTGATGGGAAATCTAAACCAAAAAAAATTGTCAAATCTGGGGACAAATTTTTAGTTATTCATCATGCATCCTTGTCTGAAACTCAATCAAAAAAACTTCTCCAATATGATAAACTGCAGATAATTCAGGATGAATCATGGGATTTGCAAATGTTACTTTTAAAAATCAAGGAAAAACGTTCTGTACTCTTTGCTGATTTTGCAAAAAATTGTTTGATTGAATCTCTGTTTTGTTGTCAAAAAACTAAAGAAGCGATTCAAAACTCCGATATGTTTGCTCCGTGTTGGCAAAAATGTGCTTCTTTTTATTTAGCTGATGGTATCTCTTCTCTAAACCATCAAAGACCTAGTCCTTCTCATATGCTTGATTTGCTTAGAAAATTAGATCAAAGGCAAATCAATGAACACATCTCAGTTGCTACTCAAACAGTTGGAATAGAGCGGGCCATCCCATCCTTGCTTGAACGTATGCTAAAATCTACCATTGGATTTTCTGATTTAGTAGAGCAAAATAATCACTCTCAAATTATTCAACAAAAACATGATTTCTTTGTAAAAAATTCGATGCTCTCTGACTGCTACTTTTATTTGGGTTACATAAACAAAGAAAACTTTGTAAAAATAAAGGATACTTTGAGCAGAGAACAGGATCTCATCCATATTCTAAAGATTGCCTTTGATGTGGAATCTGATCCCAATCTTTTATTGCCGCATATAGATCTAATCCAGAAATCCTGTAACGCAATACTTGAGATAGTTTCAAGGGAGTGAATTTCTATTCTTTTGTACTAACCTTTTAAAACAAGTAAGATTACTGATTTATCATGGCAGATCAAGCATGTGGATGCGAAGCAGATAGCGGCGATCCTGATTACTCATGTGATTGTGCAATGCAAGGTCATTGCATATGTAGCGCAGATTGCAAATGTTCAACCGACGTTTGTAAAGAAGCTGTCGGACAAATGTGATTCGACAGTTAACTACAATTTTATTTTTTATTTTTTAAAACTACTCTTCTTCTTCCTCAAAGCCCCATGATTTTACTAGTTCTTTTTGGAACTTGTCTGCCTGTTTCTCGTCTAGCGCAAATCCGCAATTCTTATGGGTTGGAACAACTGCCATTCCATCAAGCTTGAACTCTACTTCAAACAAGTGAACTTTTGAACATTCGCACATTTCTGGAATTTCTGTACATTTTCCTCTATATTTGCTTATTTGAACAACAGATTGTTGTCTATTTTTCTCATTTTCTATGAGTATGAATAACGTTTAACTATCTGTTTTACCAATTTTTTTTAGATTTGAAAGCAATATTTCTTGTACTTCCAATTATCACATCTCTACTTTTAGGATCATTATTACTTCCTTCAGCATTTGCACAGGTTGATAGAGAAGGCTCATGGCATGCAGGTGAAGGTCTCAAACAAGGAGATTTCTTTTCGTATACAATGTGTCATGTAGATTACAAGGAATGTAGTGAATTTGATTTGGAAATGTGGATTAAAGGAGACAAACAAGTTGGGACTGAAACAAAGTGGTTAGCCGAAGTTGTAGTTTATGATGGCAACAAAATTATCAAAGGTGAAATGGAATTAGGAAAAATAGCTCCAGAGCCAACAGGCGGTAGTGAAAACTTGGGAGTTTACAGGGGTGCATTCAAGTCATCAGTATCTTGGCTATCTGCATTTGCAACAGCAGATGATAGATCAGGTGGAAAGGGACCAAAAGAATTTTCTATGCAATCATGGGGAAAGATTGGAAACATTGGAGGTGAACAAGTCATTCCACTGTCAGTTGAAACAATTACAGTTCCTGCAGGAACTTGGGAAACTGTTGTGGTTGGATGGAAGACAGGAGGACAGCTAAATAAAGTTTGGATTCAAGATGGATTCCCATTCCCGATAAAGGCTCATACTTTTACACATGTATCAGAAGGAATTCCTCCTTCTGAATACAAATTTACACTATTAGAGTATAGAGAAAATGTACAACAAAGCCCCTTTGAAGAAGTTATTCCAACTGTAGATGAGCTCGCAGCAAAAGGCTGTGATACAAATTTTGAAAAAGAAGTTAGCATAAAGAAACCAACTAACAACTTTGATTATCAAATGCATGTATTTTATGGTCCAGAAGAAGTGGTTCAGGGATGTGAGATGCAATGGCTCATTAAATTTATCAGCAAATATGATGACACAGAATTTTTGAACCAAGTGCAATTTGATTTTTTCGTTGTAGATGACAACTTGGCTCCTCTCAGATCAATTGCACAAGAAGAGGGTAGAAATTATCTCTATTCTCCATCTGGACAATATATTCTTGATATGATCGTGAGGGAAGATCCTGGTGATGCAAATTATGTAGTATGGATTTATGGATTGGCTCCTGAAAGCATTGTTCCATCAGGCGCTTCAGATTATTTGGAAATTACTGTTCCAATATATGCTGGTGAAGAAAGTACTATCCCAGACCCCATTCCTAACACAACGCCAACTCAAAATATTCCAACCTGGATTAAGACCAACGCAGGATGGTGGGCAAATGGTGACATTGATGATAATTCATTTGTCCAAGGAATTCAGTACTTGATAAAAGAAGGAATAATGCAAATTCCACCCACAGCCCAAGGCTCTGCTAGTGGTACCAATGAAATTCCAGCATGGATTAAGAATAATGCAGGATGGTGGGCAAATGGTGACATTGATGATGAAGCATTTGTCCAAGGAATTCAATTCCTAATCAAAGAAGGAATAATGACCATTTCTTCGTGATATTACCTACATTCAAATTGTTAAACTATTACAAAAAATGATGAAGCAACAATGGTGGACATTTTTAGATATCCAAAACGCCGTCTAAAAAAACTAATCAAAGAAGGGGAATATGACGAAGCCATTGAATTAGGAAAGAGTTTGGAATCAAAGTACTCTGATGATCATGATTTTATGTTCATCATGGGAAGTGTTTACTTTATTGTAGAGGATCCAAAAAAAGCACTGCCATACTTTGAAAAATCTTTTCAACTAGATAATAGTGATGTTGAAACCCTTACCTTGAAAACAAATGTTCATTTGGCTCTGGAAGAAAAAGATAAAGCAATAGACTGTTGTAAACGCATTCTAAAATTACAGCCAAAAAACTTCGAGGCTCAGGAATTACTTGATAAACTTGAAAACCTCTAATTCATAGAATTATTCTTTCTTTTTCATCTGGTAAGCATTTTCCATTAACCATTCACAAAACGCTGTTACATTTTCATCAAATTCAGTCCAAATATGCACTGAATGAGGTAAAATGTCAATCTTCCAATTTTCTGTAAAAACTCTAACTCCTTCTTTATTTTCATACATGTATGCATCTTGTGTTTGCACATCTCCGAGAATCTCTTTTGCTTTTTGTTTGATTACCTCTCTGTCTATAGGGAATGTTTTTCGGTCATAATCTATAATGAGACTAAGATCTCTTTTTCCATACATGTCAAATTCCTCAATCCTCCCCTTTTTTGGAAAGTTTACAATTAACTTGATGTTGTATTTCTTGCCAACTTCTTTTCCAATCTGCACAATTCTGGCATATCCCATTCCTTGATTTTTTTTTAAAAGAAATACGATCTGTGCCATATCTTTTTTTAGTTGAGATTGAAGATCAGATACCAGTTCCGAAAATATCATCATTGTATCGTGTCAAAATTCCTTTTATAATCATTAATTTTCATCAAGATTGGTTTTTTTAGACCTTAGATACATCCAGAGCATGGCAATGCCCATGGATTATGACGGCATGAGAACTGATGATGCATCAGAGAGAACCGATAATGTTGATGAATACAAGCGAACTTGCATTGATTTTATCGAGGATATCTCTCATGACTATGAAGCATGGGTTGACTATTACAAATTGCCTGAAGATGAAGACAAAAGAAGACGGGGAGGTATCCGTGCAACTATTACAAGAACAAATGAATGGATAGCAAAGGTTGCTCAATCAATTAAAGCAGTTGATGTTGTCATGAATGATGGAATCCAAAAGATGGCCGAATCAACTGCTGGTAAACCCCTTGAGATTGGCGTCTTTGTAAATCACAAATCAAGCTATACTGAAGCAAATCCTGGAATCATTGATGTTAATGTTAAAGCTAGCGGAAGAGAGGGAAGAAAAACGAAACTTGGATTTCACTTTAAAGATGATCGATTCAGAATAGAGTCTACTTGTGGAGCATATTTGGATGAAGATGATTTACCCACTCAGGAATTTGAAATGATGGATATTCATCTGAAACTTCATGCAGAAAATGCAAAACAACGAGATGTTATTTCATTTACAGTAACTGTCAGTGAAGTTGATAATGATGTTGAATTTGACAGAAGAGGGTTTACGACAATAGTTCATCTGGTCTAACGTAAAACTTCTTCAACGTAGCCAATAAATTTTCCAGTGCTTTCAAATTTTATTGAATTGATTTCTTCCAAGTTGTTAAAGAAATTCATCTTTAGATATTCATCTGATGCAGTATATAAGACATCATCAATATAGAATGTTCTTGCATTTCCCATGCCGTAATAACGCGAGTCATTATCTGAATGAGTCACTGTTCCTTTAAGATCTAATCCATCTGAACTATCCAGATCAAACACATAGAACCCATTCCATCGATTATAATCCGGTGCAATCATCTTGGAACTTGAAATTTCATTAAGGCTTTCTGAATCCCCGCTAATTGGAATTGAAAGGACTCCTCTTGTTTTATCAAAAAAGAATGCCTTGTGGTTGTGTAGCGCTTCTGATTGTGTGGAACTATCCCCTATGATTACATCATCTGCAACTTTTGGATTATTGACATCTGCAACATTGAACAAGGCAATTTTGATTCCTAATTGCTGAACTCTATCGTTTCCTATTTCTTTTGTATCTCTGCCAACTCCAATGATGTGTTCATCATCAAATGGGTGCAAATAGTTTGAAAATCCTGGGATTTTTAGCTCTCCTAGAACCTTAGGAGTATCAGTTGATAGGTCAATTACAAAAAATGGATCAATTTGTTGGAACGTAACCAGGTAAAGCCTGTCACCCATGAATCTGGCTGAGAAAATACTCTCATCAGGCGCAATCTGATCTAATCCTCCTACTATGTTTAGCTGCTCATCTAAAACATAAACTGCATTTGCACGAACCATGCCCTGATACTGTGTATAGTATTCAGTTGTAGTAGCAACTCTAAATCTATCTCCGCTTTGATCCATGGAAAACTGATTTAGCAGTCTTCCTGGAACTGAACCTTTTGCAACATATTCTATTTCATCCTCATCAATTGATATTTTGTGAATTATTGTTTTTCTTGTTTCTTCTTGGATTTTAGCATCATATTGGTTTAGTGCATCTCTTATTTTTTCAAACAGTTCTTCTTTGTCACGTTTGTCCATCTCATTGTATGAATTTTGCATCAACTCTGAGATTTTCATCCACTGCATTGATGAATTCATTGAAGAATCATTTTGTATTGCTCTGATTTGATCCTGAATCTCATTTGGCAATAGCGGTACTACAACATCAAAGAATCTATCTCGTGATGAATTTTCATAAAATCCAAAGGGCATATTTTGCTGATAAGTCAAGTAAAAGTTATCTTCCGAGACATAAAATGCTCCGCTATATCCCATAAGAAATGTCTCTGAATTTATGGTGCCATAAAAAATGTTAATTGCAGTTAGTGTGTTAAAGTTTGAAAATTCTTCTACATTATCAAAGTAAAATGCCTCTGGAGTCATTATTGGAATTGAACGCTCCAAAATCACAGGAAGTCTTGGATACTGATAGTCAATGTTACTATTTGTGACAAAGTATGCATAATCTCCAATCATTCGTGCATCTCTAAAATGACCGTCTATGGAGTAATCTTTGAGAATAGTTGGATTCTCTTTATCTGAGACATCAATGATTAATGCATGGGTGACTGGGCTGTAAGAGCGGCGTGGAACAAAGTCAAATAGCGGAATTATTTCATCATCGCTTTGTCCATTGTAAAATATAACTAATCTATCATCATTTAGGAACATATTCTGGATATACTGTGATTCAATATCTAGAGCAATTTTGAGAATTAATTTTGCAGACTCTGCTGGGTATGCATCAATTATTGAGAGTGTGTTCTTTGATACAATGTAAACGTATTTTGAATCATTTTTGAGATAGTCCGGTTCATCAACATTTGCAACCTGAACATTTGTTGTTGAATATTCTGAACCACCTGACTGTGATTTAGTTACTGAGGGAACTGGTGCCCCTGGTTCAGGGGAAGACTCTGCCATATCAAACATCACCGCCTCATCAACTGCCATGTTTCTTGCTAAGAATCTATCATCATAGAATCCTCCACCAAGTAATGTAGATGCTTCAAGAATCTCCTTTAGTTCTTCTTGTGATGATATTTTTTTGATATCATGTGTTCCTTCAAAAATTTCGGATGCTGATTTATCAACATAGATTATTTCAGGAGAGGGTATCTCTGAGACTTGAGGTTGTTGATCAAAACCGATTGCATACATTACTCCTGCCGTTACTATTACCGAAACTATTACTGCAATTGGAATTATTATTTTTGAACTCATTTTTTTCTCCTCACTTTTATCAGATATTCTTTTTTTTGAAATGCTGGAATTTAGTGATTACTACTATTTGATAGTTAGAGATAAAAGGTTTAGTAAAATTGTATTTTTACCAAACAATTTACATATGCCAGATTTACACTAACAACTCTGTCCGATGAAATTTCCAATGATGAGTTAACTGAAAAAATTAAAATTTTTGCAACAGATGATGAAAAAATAAAATCCTTCGGTGAGATATTTACAAACAATTCTAGCCGTGAAATCCTGCAATTACTCTTCAATGAGGAGTTGACTGCAACTCAGATTTCTCAAAGAACTGAGATTTCTCTCCAGCTAGTCAAGTATCATCTAAACAAACTTCAGAACTTGGGAGTAGTCAAAATATCAAAAATAGAAAAAAACTCAAAATCTCAAGACATGAAGATATACTCTGCAACAAAGTTCAGTATTGTTATTGTCCCACCAAAACTTTCAGAAAAAACAAAAGAAAGCAAACTCTTGGTTAGATCATTTAGACATATCTATAAAGTTGCAGGACTGGGAATTGCAACTGGTCTTTCAGGATTATTCTCATTGTCTCTGCTGCAACAGGAAAGAGAAATACCTGTAAACGATTCTGTTACAAATCGACAACTTTCATCAATTGAGGAATCGGGTGGAGAATATGAAATGACTAAATCTCTTTCTGGTGACGAATCTGCAGATAGCATTGCAGCATCTGCTCCTGTTATGTCTGCTGAACCTGAATCTCAGATAAAGTTTGAGGAAATTGCTGAATCTCAAGTTGCACAACGAAATTTGGAGATTGCAGAGACTGCAATTGATGCTGATAGTGGAATCTTTACTTCTGATTTGTTCATTCCATTTGTTATAATTACAATGATTCTTGGTGGAGTAACTGTTTACTATTTATGGAAATTATTGAAAAAATCTAGATCTTAACCCCTCATCTAGGATCGAGTGTTACCTCTATTGTCACTCTCTTTTCTTTTGCTCTCTTTTCTCCTGGATACTTTAACTGGGAAATTTTTTTACCCAGTTCTTCATCTGTTACTAACTTTGCCTTTCCTGAAAAAATAAAATTATTGTACTCTATTTTGACTTCAGGGTTTGCCAAGGCATTTTTGAACCAGTCTCCATCTGGTCTATGTCTGGAAAAGTAGATTTTTCCATTAAAGTTTACTGCACGAAGCATTACTGAATGTTTTTTGCCAGTCTTTCTTCCCTTTGTGGTAAGGATTGGTCTGAACAGATCCTCCTTTATTTCCATGCCTGACTTTTTTCTGTCAAGTAATTTAACCCCATTGCTAGAATTTTCTGATATTTGGTATGATAAGCAAATCTGTTGATCTGAGGACATGTCGGTAAAACTAGAAGGAATGCCTTCAAACTTAGCTACTGCAGATTCCTTTACTGGAAAAAAAGTCATAGACAGAGAGGGAATTGAATATGGCAAAGTCAAACACATTCACATTAATCAGGATACACTTGCTGTATCTGGTGTAACAATACACCAAGGATTCCACAAGGACTATTTTCTTTCAAAAGACTACATAGACAAATTTTCTGAGCAAACCTTACTTCTTAGCAGGCCTCCAATCAGAACAGAAATCCCAGTTATTGATATTGATCGTCATAAAATTGGCAAGGTAAAACAATTACACAGAAATCCTGATACCAATGAATTAGAAACAATAGAAGTAAGTGATGGTTTGAGGCATTCTAAAACCCTCTCCAAATCAGAAATTTGGGGAGTAGGTGAAAAAGTCATTTTAAGAATGACCAAAGAAGAATTCAAGAAAATTAAATAATTTCATTTAGATTTCTTTTTTTAAAATAACCTTTTTGATTAGTCTATTTTTTTTGAACATGTTGTACAAACAGGAATTCCTTCCTGAATTATTATCTCTATATTTGATGAGTGACATTTTTGACAAAGTCCTTTCATGCAGAAAATCCTAAAATTACTCTTTAAATTTTTTATGAGGATCGACTGAATCAATACTTAGCAATTTATAATTGACAAATGCGATCAAGGTATTGTACTCAATAGAGACAAAGTCTCTTAAAAAATCATTTGGAGATGTGACTGCTGTTGATGATATTTCTTTTTCAGTAAAAAATGGAGAGATCTTTGGATTCTTAGGACCTAACGGTGCAGGAAAAAGTACTACGATCATGATTCTTACTACTTTGTTAAAGCCATCATCTGGACAAGCTTTGATTGCAGGATTTGATGTAATGAATGATGCAAAACAAGTCAGAGAAAATATTGGGTATGTTCAACAAGAAACAACTGTTGATGAATATCTTACTGGAAGGGAAAATCTTCTACTTCAGGCAAAACTCAATCACATCCCAAAAGATGAAATCGACAAAAGAATTGCTGAAATCTTGCATCTAATTGAACTCTCTGATAAACAAAACGAACCTGTTGTCACCTATTCGGGCGGCATGAGAAAGAGATTAGACATTGCAGGCGGCCTCTTGCACAGACCTAAAGTATTATTTCTTGATGAGCCTACAGTTGGATTGGATATTCAAACTCGCAGAAAGATTTGGAAATATATCAAAAAACTTCATGAAGAGTTTGAGATGACCATATTTCTTACAACTCACTACATGGAGGAGGCAGATCAACTGTGTGACAGAATTGGAATTATCGACGGTGGAAAGATTCAGGTGATTGATTCTCCAGAAAACATGAAAAATGCTATGGGAAATGAGGTCATTTCAATCGTACTGGAACAAAATGAAACCCATGATTCATTCTTGTCTGAGCTTAAAAAAATTGAATTTGTAAATAAAATAAATGAAGATGGTTCTAAACTTACTTTATTTGCATCAAAGGGAACAGAAGTCATCCCAAAAATTTTCCAGATTTCATCAGAACTTGATATCAAAATTATTTCCATCTCTCTTACTTCCCCAACACTTGATGATGTCTTCATCTCTTACACCGGACATGAAATTAGAGATGATGATTCAGGATTCAATCGAAAACGTGAACATGCAAAGATGAAGAGGATACGTGCATGAGTACTTTGATTTATGATACTTATACAATTTTTTGGAGAGAGATAAAGAGGTACAAAAAATCTAGAAGTGGAGTTTTAATTAGATTAATTCAACCTGCAATCTGGATTATCGTAATAGGAAATACTTTTTCAGGAACTCAACCACTGATTCAATCTGTTGGTTTTCAAGGAGAATATATCGAGTTTATGGCACCTGGTGTGATTATTCTTACTGCAATTTTCACTAGCATATTTGGTGGTGTCAATACATTATGGGATAGGCGATATGGTTTTATGAACAAGGCATTGACTTCTCCAATCTCACGTTCTTCTATTGCTCTGGGAAAAATGTCTGCAATCTCTCTAATTGCAGCTTTGCAGGCTAGCTTGATTTTAGGAATTGCTTTGGCAATTGGTGTTACTTTCCCAAACCCCATTATGATTGCACCAATCATGGCAATTGTTATTTTGTTTTCGTTGGGATTCTCTGGAATCTCTGTAACGGTTGCAGCTACTGCAAAGTCTCAAGAAACCTTTTGGGGAGTGATTAATTTTCTAGGAATGCCATTGTTTATGCTAAGCCCTGCATTGTTTCCTTTAGAATTACTACCAGACTGGCTTGCAGTAATTGCAAAACTAAACCCTGTTACCTATACTGTTTTGCTGGTAAGAGAAATGATGACTGGCGTCTCTGAAGGAGGAATTCCAGTACTGCTTAGCCTAGGGATTATCTTTTTGTTTGTACTTGTAATGATTGGCCTTGCAAGCTATGTGTTTACACGTGAAGTAAACAAGCCATTTTGAGAAAAATTTGAAAAAATTGCCACATTTACCAATTCTAATTATACTAATTTTATCATAATGATTTGTAGAAATTATCCCTTACAGTAATGTCGTTTTCTGTATTGTAATTAGATAATTCGTTTGCTCAAGATTCCTTTGGATTAGGAAATTCTGATTATGATGTTGTTGATGGCAATGCCAATGTTGATAGATATTGTGACTCAACAGATTCCAAAACTGATGTGTTGTTAAACTGTGAATAATAGATTCTTTCTATATAGAATATGAGGATATTATAGTATAATATTCTCTGTATAGATAATATTGAATTCGTTTATAGTCTGTAAAATTATTTGAATTTCATTGATTAAGAAAAACATTCTACTAACAACATCAGTAAGTCTGTTTGCAGTAATGTCTGTTATTTTGTTGATTACTCCTAATGCATTTGCAGAAGAAAGTTCCAGATATAAAATGGCTGATGACGTTAGCGCAACTCTTACATTCACGTTCAGAGACGGTGTTGAAATACATGAATTTCCTGTCTTTAAGATGACTTCTGATTTTGTTTCAAATGTTGGAACAACATTTAACGTTCAAGGTATAGTAGAAGAAGCTCCTCATTTACATAAAGCATTAGATGATTCTTTTACACACCGAATGATGATGTCTACTGGAGGAAGTAGTTTTGAATATGATTACAGGTTTTTTGACGTAAATGTATCTATTTCAAAAGATATTGAAGAAATACGTACTGTGAACTACTACAACTGCGAAGTTCTGGATTACAAAATTGAAACATTGAGCGATGATTATGAAAGCTATGGATTCTATCCAGACACAGTTGGATTTGCAATCGTAGATGACATTGAGTTTAGATGCGGTGGCGTAGCGTCAAATGATGAAATTTCATCTCCATCATACCACTCTAATGACAATCAAGTTGTATATGACTATGGACAAACTTCGTTCAAATTTGCTGAAGATGCAAGAACATTTGTAACTTTCAAATTTGATAAAGGAATTGAAAAAATTGAATTCCCTATTTTTGAATTAACAACTGGCTTTGCAGAAAATGATGATTCTGGTCCTAGTTTTCATGTAGAGGGAATTATAACAAATCATCCTTTATTAGATGATGCAATAAATCAGGCACGAAATACTAAGGGATTATCAAGTACCTTTAACACCGATTTTGAGACACTTGTAGAATTTACCAATAATGGTAAAGTAGTAAGAAGTCTTGACTTTGTTGATTGTAGAGTATCATCATTTTTTATTGATACCTATCAAGATAAAGAAGAGGGATACACCGGTAAACGTGGCTTTTCATTAATTGAAAAAGTTGACGTTACATGTGCTGGATTAACTCCTCTTAATCCCACTTATGATGAGATTAAAGGAAATGAACCTGTTTGGTCTACTGTCAAAATATCAAATGAATATTTGACAAATTCGTACAACATGGGAACTGGTCCTCATGCATTAGTCACATTTACTTTTAATGATGGACAAGAGACAATTGATTTCCCAATGTTTGAACAAGGTAATCTATTGGGTAAATCCAACCCTACTCTTGAATTAGTTGGAGTTCCCGGAACATATCCCTTACTGTATAAACATGTAGACACTGCACAAAAACATGGACAAAAAACGACTGGAACTAATGCACTCACTGACTTGTTTAACGTAGATGTGAATCTTGTATATGGAGAAGATTCTGTAAGAGGATTCAACTATTCAAATTGCAGAAGTATTGATTATGTTGTAAAAACACAGCATGATAAGGACGAGAGTTTCTTCAAAGGATTTTCCTTGACAAATGAATTCCATCTGGAATGTCAAGGATATCATCCAAACAGTCCTATCTATGATGTAATGTTTAACACATACGAACAAGCAAATGCACCAAGCACCAATGATCTGAGAAGTACTGATAATTGGGGTCCAGGATTCTACACACAGTAGATTTTATTTTTTCTTTTTATTCTTTAATTAAACAAAAAATTATCTAGACCAACGATCAGATCGATATCAACAACTAGAACATGTTTCTATATAGCACAATAGACTATATGTTCACTAGTCTTAACTCTAATTTTTTATTTGATTATTCATGGGACAATGGCTATCTTGGGTAAAATCCAACGAAAAAGAACTCTTAACTATTCTTGATAATTTAGCAAAAAAAGCAGTCGAAACCTCTGAAGCTATAGTGGTTTTATTCTCCGATCTAACCAATAGTGAACAAGTAGAAAAAATTCATAGACTAGAGACTGAAGCAGATATCTTAACACGTGATATCTTTTTTGAACTAAACAAGACATTCATCACTCCTTTAGATCGAGAGGACATGCAAAGAATTGCATCAAAAATTGATGATGTGATTGATTTTATGGATGGCATTGCTTCTAGAGTACACAGCTACAAAATCACTACACCTCCACCTTATTGTGAAGAAATGGCACAAGAACTAGTCAAGGCTACAAAGGAAGTAGAGTATATGATTTCAAATCTGCAACACATCAAAAATACCAAAGATATGATTGATCACTGTAGAAATACCAGTGACATTGAACATGCTGTAGATGTTCTGTATAGAGATGCTATCCGAGAACTGTTTGAGACTGATGATGCAATTCAAATCATCAAACTAAAAGATATCTATGAAACAATGGAAACTGCATCTGATAGATGTGTAGATGTTGCAGATGTCATTGAAGATATCGTTCTAAAATATACTTGAGATGGGTTAATGATAGAGATAGCAATCGGTGCAATAATTATTGCATTAATCTTTGATTTTGTAAATGGATTCAATGATTCAGCAAATTCCGTTGCTACCGTTATTGGTACACGTGTTCTAAAACCTCTTCAAGCGGTTTCTTTATCTGCAATTGCAAATTTTGTAGGGCCTTTTATTTTTGGTGTGGCTGTTGCTACAACTATTGCAAAAGGAATTGTCAGTCCAGAAGATATCACTGTTTACATGATTGTAGGTGGTCTAGCAGGTGCAATTAGCTGGAGTACAATCTGTACCTATTTTGGATTACCGATTTCTAACAGCCATTCTTTAGTTGGTGGAATAATGGGTGCAGGTATTGCCGGATTGGGTTTTGAAAAATTAGTTTATGGTGGCCTGACAAAAGTTTTTGCGGGAATTGTTATTGCTCCAATCGGTGGAATAATTTTTGGTTTCTTATTGACAGGACTAATAATTACCATATTTGCCAATCGTAAACCTGCAATTGTAAACAAAACTTTTGGTAGATTACAAATAATTTCTTCAGCATGGTTTGCTCTGACTCACGGAGCAAATGATGGACAAAAAACTATGGGCATTATTGTTTTAATTTTATTTTCAGCAGGAATGATTCCTGATCTTGAGATGCCACTATGGGTAATCTTTGCAGCTGCAACTGCGATGGGATTGGGTACCTTCTTGGGAGGATACAAAGTCATTAAAACACTTGGTGTAAAAATTACAAAACTTAAACCCTATCAAGGATTTGCAGCAGAAACTGGCGGTGGATTGATGCTGGCAATTTTTGCTACTCTAGGCATTCCTGCAAGTACAACTCATGCCATTACTGGTACTATCATGGGTGCTGGTGCTGCACGAAGAAAGCGTGCTGTACGTTGGAAAGTCGGAAAACAAATTATTTTTGCATGGGTTATTACAATTCCTGGTAGTGCAGGACTTGGAATTGCATTTACTTATCTAATTCATCTTTTTGTTTAATTTTTGAATAATACCTTGATTTTTATTTCAGCAATTTTTTTTTGAAATATTCAAATGGATTTTTTACAATTAATTCAATCAAATCTTTTAACTCCTATCATTCTATTCTTTTTGTTTGGAATTATTGCAGCCCGAATAAAATCTGATTTAAAAATTCCTGAAGCCATTTCAGAATTTCTACCAATCTATCTTCTTGCTGCCATTGGACTTCATGGTGGAATTGAGATGAGAAACACCGGATTTGAGAATATGGTAATTCCTATGTTTGCTGCGATTGCTCTTTCGCTTTTATTTACTCTTAACCATTATCAAATTCTACGAAGACTGGGAAAATTCAACCTCTTTGATTCTTATGCCTTGGCATCAACTTATGGAGCCGTAGGTGCTGTAACTTTCTCCGTTGGTTTATCTTTTCTAAAGAATCAAGGTGTTTCATCAGAAGGATATCTTGCAGCTATTCTAGCAATATTAGAACCAGTCTCATTTATCTTGGCAATATTTTTGACAAATATGGCAGTTTCAAAACAAATCCGTGCAAAAAAACAATCTTTCACAAATGATGATACTTCTGATTTAGACATGGGAATACAGGAAACCAAAACAAAACTCTCTCAGGTATTACATGAATCAGTTACTGGTAAGGCAATAGTTATTCTACTTGGAAGTATTATCATAGGTTACATTATTGGTGAGGAAGGTTTCAGTTCAATTAAAATTGTATTTGATGAAATGTTCACAGGAGCCATTGTTATCTTTATGATTGAGATGGGAATTATTGCCGGCCAGAGACTTGATGATATCAAAAAAGTTGGTATTTTTCTTACGGCATTTGCTATAATCATGCCTACTTTTAATGGAATAATTGGAGTTTTAGTTGCAACTGGATTGGGATTAAGTCTGGGAGGCACTGTTATGTTTGGATTGCTTTTGGCCAGTGCATCATTTATTGCAGCCCCTGCAGTATTGCGTCATGCAATACCTCAGGCAAAACCAAGTCTTTACATTACATCTGCATTGGGGATTACATTTCCTTACAACATTATTGTCTTGTTACCTATCATGTTTGCTGTTGCATCCCTTGTACACACTGAAGGATCGATAGACTTATTCAATTATATCACAAAGGATTGGTCATGAAACTCTACAACGTAAAATTACTTACCGTTACATGCGAAATTCTTGCACAAAAAAATATCATTGAAATTTTAAACAAACATGAAATTACAGGATATACAACTTATGAAGTAGATGGAAATGGAGAACGTGGTTTACGTGGTCAAGGTTTTAAAAATGAAAAAAATGTTAAAGTTGAAGTAATTATGAGAGAAGAAAAATTACAAAATGTTGTAGAAGAAATCTCAAGAACATTATTTGCCAATTTTGCTTTAGTTCTTTATGTCAGTGATGTTGGTGTACTAAGAACTGAAAAATTTTAGCAGCAAGTATCCTCAGAACATAAAACTGGAATTTTCTTACTTGCCTTTGTGATATTTGAGATTAGATCTGATAGTTGATTGTTTGAAATTGTATATATTGACTTTTTTCCTTCATCTCTTGATTTAACAATACCACATTTCTTCAATGTCTTTAGATGATGTGATACTAAAGGTTGGTCTTTCTCTAACTTCTCAACAAAATCTTTAACACACAATTCCTCATTTTTTTGTAACAATTCTAAAATTTCAAATCTTGTTTCATCACAGATACACTTCAAAAGACTAGGTCCATTCATATCAATCTAAATTTATATAAATTAATATTTATATTATTTGTGTGACTACAATTCAAAATATCCTATTTGTGTGTGTAGAAAATGCTGGAAGAAGCCAAATAGCTGAAGCATTTTTTAAAAAATTTGCAACAAAAAAATTCAATGTTATCAGTGCTGGAACAACCCCTTCTTTTCAACTAAATCCCATGGTTGTCAAAGCTATGAATGAGATTGGATTTGATATGACCGATCAACAACCAAAACTATTGTCTAATATCATGATTCAAAATTCATTGAAAACTATCAACATGGGATGTATGGACAAAGAATCTTGCCCATCATTATTTGTTAAGGATGTACTTGATTGGAATATTTCAGATCCAAAAGAAAAGTCAATAGAGGAAGTACGAAAAATTCGCGACCAAATTAAAACTGAAGTAATGAATCTAATTGATTCTCTCGAGAAAGATAACTGATGGTTTATTCAAATTTACAAATTTTTATTGTTGAGCTGATTGGTACATTTATTCTTGTAATATTTGCAACTGGTTCAATCGTATATGATGTTCAAATTGGTGGGCCATATGGTATATGGTTTGCAGCAGTTGCACCTTTTATTGCGTTAATCATTGGCGTTTACTCTTTTGGAAAAATTTCACTTGCTCATTTCAATCCTGCAGTAACAATTGGTTATTACATTACAGGACATATTTCAAAAATTCAAATCATTTGGTATTTTACAGCTGAGATCATTGGTGCAATTCTTGGTTCATTGTTTGTCATGACCTTTATTGGAAAAGAAGCGAATCTTGGAGCAAATACTCCAAACTATGACTATTCTATCTTTTTGATATTTCCTGTTGAGGTGTTGGCATCTGCCTTACTAATGGCAGTAATATTTACTGTAGTATACACTAAGGGTTTGAAGGGATTTAGTGGAATAGCAATTGGTGGAATAGTTGGATTGGATATCTTCTTTTTAGCTTTTATCTCTGGGGCATCGATGAATCCTGCAAGAGCCCTTGCACCTGCATTACTATCTGGAGCAGTAGGTGATCTATGGCTGTATTGGACAGCACCTTATGTTGGAACAATAATTACTGCATTTCTATTTCGTAACAAATTCCAAGCACAAAGAGCCTCAAATTACGAATAATAATGACCTTAATTACAGCTGAATGTTGTCTAATTCCAAAAAATTATTTAATAATGCCAAAAAAGTAATTCCATCAGGCGTCAATAGCCCTGTTAGATACTTTGAGCCATATCCATTCTTTACAAAAAAAGCCAATGGGGCATACATTTGGGATGAGGACAATAATCGTTACATTGATTTTTGTAATGGTTATGGTGCATTACTTTTAGGACATCGAAGAAAAGAGATCATTAATTCTGTATCCAATCAGCTTTCAAAAGGTACTCTTTATTGTACTCCTACTCAATCAGAAATTGAACTATCCAAACTAATCATTGGAAATTTTCCATCAATTGACAAAGTAAGATTAGTAAACACTGGTGGTGAGGCTACAATGACCGCAATCCGTCTAGCTCGTGGATTTACCAAAAAGAAAAAAATAATAAAATTTGAGGGATGTTATCATGGAGCACATGATTCTGTTTTGGTAAAAGCAGGTTCTGGTTTAGCACATAATGGAATTTCAGTTTCTGATGGAGGTTTAGATGAAGTTTCAAAAAACACTCTAGTTGTTCAGTATAATGACATTGAAGATTTAGAAAAAACAATCAGAAAAAACAAAGACATTGCAGGCGTTATTGTTGAACCAATCTTAGCTAACATGGGCTTAATCTTGCCTGAAAAGAATTTTCTTTATGACCTGAGAAAAATTACTACAGAAAATAACATTCCGTTAATTTTTGACGAGGTAGTTACTGGATTTAGAGTAGCTCCAGGAGGTGCACAAGAACATTTTGGAATCCAGCCTGACATTACTACAATGGCCAAAGCCCTAAGCAACGGATTTACAATCTCTGCAGTAGGTGGGAAAAAAGAGATAATGGATTTGCTTTCTCCAGGAGGCAATGTATATCAAGCAAGTACTTTTGCTGGAAATCCAATTTCTGTTAGTGCTGCGATTAGTTCAATTAAGACAATTAACAAAATCAAAAACAAACTTTACTCCAAACTTGAAAGATTCAATCTGCTGTTTTCTACAGCTTTAGATGATATGGCTACTGATATGCGAATTCCTCACCAAATCAACTTTACAGCATCCATGTTCCAAATTTTCTTTACCAATAAACCTGTAGTTGATTACAAAACATCAAAAAGTGCAAACTCAAAGAAATTCCAAAAAATGTTCAAAACATTACTAAAAAAAGGAATTTTCATTGCACCCTCTCAGTTTGAAGTTGTTTTCTTATCTGATGCTCATACTCAAAGTGATCTTAACAAAGCACTTGATGCATATCATGATGCACTAAAATCGGTGAAAAATTGAATTACATAGTAGGTGCAAGAGGAAGCAACTTATCTTTAACACAGACAAATTGGGTAATCTCTGAATTAAGAAAAATGAACCATGATTCAGAGTATGAAATTAAAACCATCACAACAAAAGGAGATACTGATAGTAGACCATTATTTACTATAGATCAGAAAGGAATTTTTGAAAAAGAGATTGATAGGGCAGTTGCACAAAAAGAGATAGATTTTGCAGTCCATAGTCTCAAAGATGTTCCATCCGACCTAGATGAGAATCTCATTATAGCCTCTATTCCAAAACGTGCAGCAGTAAATGATGTCTTTATTTCTTCAGATGACTCATCTCTTGAATCCATCAAGGAAGGTGCAGTGATTGGAACTAGTTCCCTCCGCCGTGCTGTCCAAATCTCACGAAAGAGACCTGATGTTATAGTTAAACCAATTCGAGGAAATATTGAAACTAGAATTAAAAAAGCATCAGGGGAAAACTATGATGCAATAGTACTTGCCCAAGCAGGAATATCTAGATTGGGAGTTGATGTAAAATTCTCCCCTTTGACGATAGATGATTTTTCTCCTTCACCTGGTCAGGGTGCAATTGCAATAGTTGCAAGAGCAGATGACTCTCAAACCATCTCTATGCTAAAAAAAATCGAAGATGTTGATTCTAGATTAGAGATCGAGGCAGAACGCGCATTATCAGACTTTGTTGATTCTGGCTGCAGGTTCCCAATTGGTGCATATGCAAAATCAAATGGCTCTGAAATGACACTGAGTGTAAGGGCATTCTCTGTTGATGGGAAAAAATCATTACAAGTAAACAAAACTGGAGGCAAAGAAGATCCCAAATCTCTAGGTAAAGATGCTGGAGAGGAACTTTGTGAAAAGGGAGTAAGTGATCTTGCATTAAATTGGAGAGAAAAAGTGGAGGAATGGAATAAGACATGACAGGAAAAGTGTATCTTGTTGGCGCCGGACCCGGAGATAGCAAATTAATTACGTTACGAGCAGTTGAACTACTTCAAAAGGCAGATGTTGTGTTGTATGATAGATTAGTAAGCAAAAAAATTATCTCAATGATTCCAAAATCTACAGAAAAAGTCTATGTTGGAAGAGCAGTAGGAGATGATACAACTCATCAAAACACAACTAATGATTTAATGGTAAAATACGCAAAGTCCAAAAAAAATGTAGTCCGACTAAAGGGCGGTGATCCAATAATTTTTGGCCGTGGTGGAGAAGAAGCAGAGTTTTTAAAAGAAAATAAAGTAAAGTATGAAATTGTTCCAGGAATTACATCTGGTATTGGTTCTGCAACTTATGCTGGAATTCCCCTTACTCACAGAAAACACGCATCATCTGTAGTTTTTGTTACAGGACATGAAGATCCTGAAAAGAAAAAAGAGATTGTCAAATGGAAGAGACTCGCAAAGTCCGTTGATACAATTGTAATTATGATGGGTCTTTCTAGAATTGACGTTATTTGCAAACAGCTTGTATCTGGTGGAATAAGCAAAAATACCCCTGTAGCTGTAATTCAAAATGGGACTACCCCTAAACAAAAGATGATCAAAGGAACTGTAACTACTATTGCAAAAAAAATCAAAGAAAACAAAATCACTCCTCCCACAAACATCATTATTGGCAAAGTCGTTGATTTGTCAGACACTATAGGGTGGAAATAATGCTTGACGGAAAAATAATAGCAATTACTCGTTCCAAGAGTGATGCATCTGAATTCATTGAACTTGCAGAGAAAAACAGAGCAATTCCCATTCCATTACCGACTATCGAGCTAGTTAGTAAAGGAGAAAAAATTGTTGATGAATTTCTAGAATCCATTGAACAATACAATCCTGACTATTCTGTTTTTATGAGTTCCAAAGCCGTTAAACTGCTATTTGATACTGCAAAACAGGTTGGAAAATTTGAAAAATTACAATTAGCAGTTGCAAATACTACTGTGATGTCAGTTGGACCAAAGACTACTGTAGCACTTGAAAATGAGGGAATCAAAGTAAACCATCAACCAACTACGTACTCTTCAGTTGGTGTAGGTGAGGAGTTTACAAAAATTCATGCTGTTGGAAAAAAAGTTATTGTCCCTCGCAGTGGTGCATCAACCCCATTTCTTAAAGAACTTTTAAACAAGATTGGAATTGATGTTTTGGAAATTCATCTGTATGATGTTTGTGCTTTTAGAGATACAACACAATGGAATGACTTCAGAGAGTTATTTTCACAAAACAAAGTTGATGGTGTAGTGTTTACCAGTGCATCCTCTGTTAGAGGATTCTTTGAGATAATGTCTAAAGACTATGATACAGAAACCTTGCTTAACAATCTTGAAAAACTATCTGTAGTATCCATTGGACCATTTACTGCTGATGAATTAAAAAAATTTAAAGTCAAAAATACAGTTGCTGAAGTTCATACTGTTGTAGGTGCATTTGATGCAATGAAAAATACTCTAACTGTTACATAATCTATGATCAAATTCTAATACTTTGAAATTTATTCAAAACCATGGAATATGAAATAAAGAAAAAAATCCACATCACTTGTCCTCACTGTGAAAAAGCAATTGAGACTGAAATTGAAATTGAGTTGGACATAGAAGATAAGAAAAAGAAAGACAAGAAAAAGTACAAGGAAGAAAAGAAAAGAGAAAAGGAAGAAAAGAAAAAAGACAAAAAGAAATTGAAGAAAAAATCTAAGGATTAGTTTGTAAATTATCCAAAAGTATCTGTTTTTTTAATAATCTACTTCTTCTAAGTCTTATCACAATCTGTCAAAAAAAATATTGTAGTGTTATACTAAAACGTCTAAGCCCTAGAAAATGAAAAATTTGTTTAATTTTTTGCAATTATTTTTACAACAATTAAGAAATTAAAGAATTAAAGTTATTTTTTATATTATTTTTTAAAATATTGATGCAATCTAACATTCGTCAAAACATCAACGATCTGGAAAATGATATTTTAAGAATAGAAGATAACCTTCTAGAATTTTTGAGGCTAAATTATGATGAGGGAATAAAAAAATCACTCCATAAACTAGAATCTAATTTAAAATATCTTAGTATTCTTGCAAATGGAGCTCCAATTGAAAAAAATGAAGACCGAAAGATTATGGAGTTTTTGAGAATTCATTATAACTACCTACAAAAATTATCTGTTCCTGCCTAATTTTTTCGAATAACTATTTGATTTTGTGATGACCATTACTATCTAAAATTTGGTTGATGCAGGTGTGAAAAACTAAATTAATTTAGCATATTTTATGTATTCTTTGTAGCGATTCCGAATGGTCACTCCTGTTATCCCAGAAACTTTTGAAATCTTTTGTTGAGATAAATTCAAACCCGTTTTTATACTTGCCATGTAGACTACGGTGGCTGCAACTGCATCTGGTTTTTTTCCTGCTACTAATTTTTTCTCCTTTAGAGTGTCAAAAATGCTTATTGCTTCTCGTTTTGTGTTTTCAGGCAATTCTAAATTATTTGCAATTTTTATAATACCTTTGATTGGATCTGGTACAGATACTGTCAGTTTAAGATTTTGAAATAACATTCTATAGTTTTTTGCAATTGAACGTCTACTTTCTTGAAGAGTTTTTGAAATATCCATGATAGTTCGTGTGGCATCCATTTCCCTACATGCTATATACAAACATGCCCCAACTATTCCCTTAATACTTCTACCACGGATTAATTGGGCTCTAGCGGCTTTTCTATAAAGATAAGCAGATCTTTCCATAATGGCATCTGACAGACATAATTTTTCTTTTAATTTTTCCATCTCAAATAATGCTGTTCTTAAATTTCGATCAGAGGAATTTTTTGTCTGACTTCTTGAATCCCACATTCTCATTCTTTTCATTGAATGTCTCATTTCGTAATCTATGGGCTTTCCTGCAGAATCATGATTAAATCGGCCAATAATTGTTGCTAGTCCCATGTCGTGAAATCTGAGAGTTGATCTAAAATCAATATGTGAAGGGCCGGTATTATTTGTAAAGGTATTATCGTCTTTTCTATCATATGATATCTTATCTTGTAAGACTGCTCCACAATTTTGACAAATCACTTCTCCAGTTTCAAAATCCGTAATTGAAGCATTTTTTATGCCTAAATTATTTTTCTCTTTTTTTGAGCCAAGTTTTTGAACTATAGGTACCCTAAGCATACAAAAAACCTAGACAGTAATCTTGCAAAACCAAGCATTTATCCTTTGACCAATACCCATCAACACTCTTGAACTTTCGATGTTTTCTTTGTAGATTACTGCCGTGAGTAATACATCGTCATGAAATAAAAACCAGATTTTAGAAAAATGAATATTTGTTTAGTTTTCCAATTATTATTAAATAATTTGAAATCATGTAGTACTTCTTGTGTACATACGAGTAATGTCTAGATATGCTAACTCTTAGATATGATAAAAGATAACATAATCTTGATATGACAAAGACAACCAAACTCCAGAAACAAAACGATGGTGTATATGAAATTGAAATTCCAGAAGAATATATTTCAAAACTTGGTTGGAGAAATGGGCATGTTCTAAAAATAGATGCTGATGAAAACAAGTTAGTGATTGAAAAATTAAGTGGATTTATGGGAATGTGACTCTTCATGAATAGGGCATAATTTTCTATCATACTATTTGGTAAATAATAACGAGCAAGAAGAATATTTGAAATTTATTAGTAATTACGACTATAAGAAATAATGGATTACTCCAAACTGTGTTCTTTAATTTTGGGAATAGAGCCACAAATTAGAGGTGTCTTTGTTTATCATCATAATGGTGAATTATTAGCAGGAGGAATGCGTAATGACACTCAATCATATCTGCCTAGAGAGGAAATAACAAAATCCGTTCACAATACCATTTCACGCTGGAAAACACGTGAATCCCTATATCCTTTCTTAGGCGCTGGAAAATATTCTATTACAGAATATGAAAAAGTGAAAAGAATTACCTTTCCATTAAATCCTCATGCAATACTTGTTGTGGGTATTGAAGTTGAAGCAGATCATAATATCATAATTGACAAGATACTTCAATTAATAAATTAAAAAAGACATCAAATTATTTTATCAGTGTTATCTAAAGATTAACAGAATTACCTTTGCATCATTTGTTAAGAAGAACATAAAGAAAATTTATCTAAACCTAGATTGATTAGATTATGATTTGAAAATTCTAATTTTTTGATGAGAAGATAATTGAATCAACACCTAGTCTGTGAATTAAAATCTAGAAATTGCCTTGATCACATAATTATGATGTTGGTAATAAGATATTATGGCTAATTCAAAAAAAGAAACTGAATATTTGTGGAATTTGTATGTTCAGTCTCTTGAAACGTGGAAAAAAGCCCATGATTCATGGAAAAAATCAGGAGAGTATGCTCTAAAACAATATGCTAAAGCCATGAATTTGTCATGGAAGCAATCTGATGTTGAACAGATTAACAAATACAATGAGGCATGGGCAAAGACGTGGAAGGAAGTTGGAGAAAATCCATACAGATGGTACCTAAAGGCTTGGGAAAACATCTGGAAAGATTCGGGATTTGTATCCTTTAAGACATTTAACGAACAATGGCAGAAAATATGGGTCAATTCTACTGAAGATGTATTCAAAAAATACATTGAGGCTTTAAAGTATTCAGAGAATAATTAATTTTCTGTGCAATTTTTTTAATGAGAGAAAACTAAATTACTAGTTATGATAACAATACACATGGATTACAGCAGTCTTAATGATGAAATACTACAACTAAATTCTAAAATTAGATATTCTGGAGTGTATCATACAGGAATTGTGCAACTTTACGAAAAAGTACAAAAAGGAATTACAAGACTGTTTGACAAAGAAAAAACTCAGGATACTTTCATACATGCCTATATGAGATGGAAAACTCGCCAACATGATTCATCAATTATAGGAGAACCAATTTACACAATGACAAAGTATCACAAAGTCAATCGTCTTACAATTCCTTGTTCTTCAAAGTCTCTTCTCATGGTAAGCACTGAACCAGAGCTAGAACCTAGTGAAATTATTGATGATGTCATAAAACTAATAAAAAAATACTCTGATGATCCTAACTATACACCTAGAAAAGTGTACTTAGGATGACATTGTAAATTCTACATCGTCAGGTAAAATTATTTTTAGATCTTAATCTTTACGGGAATGATCAAATTTTTACGTCTAATGAGTATTTAGATTAATTTTGTATAGTATAATGAAAAAATGGTAATCAGATGAAGATATTACTGTGTTGAACTCTGAACTGCACAGTCTGTTGAGCAGACCCTTTTGTTGAATATGTCTATAAATTCACTATCACAGCGAATGCATTTTGTGAAAACCATTGAAACCGTTACACAATTGTCATTTTTAAGTAAATCTTTTGTAAGCGATTAAGAATCACTTTCAATGAAATGAGAACTAATTAACACCATTCAATTAAATGCATTATGAGTTTTGAGGAATCATTTCTTTATCCTTTAGGTTTGTTAGCAATAGGTTCAGTAGTCTCCATGTTTCTAGTACCAAGATTCAGTGACAGATATAACAAGAAACGCCATGAGTTGGAAATCAAAAAGGATCTGATTGTAAAAATAACGGAGCTAGATGCAGAGTGGCATATTGTATTAGGGGATATGGATTACCCAGTAGAAGATAATACCGAAAATGCTAGAATACTTGCAAAACAGGTAGGCGAACTAGAGAAAAGAGAATCAGTCGTTCAGTCTGTTGAATCTGTATATTTCAAGCAGAGTTCTGAGGCTAGAATGAAATTATACAAGCAAATGGAGCCATTTTTGACCATTTCTAACTTTACTAGGGTGGAGAAAACAATGGATGAATTACAGAATCAAGTACGGTCTTTGACTATGGAACTTGAAAAAGTAAAGCAGTGGCGAGAGATTGCGATCAAGTATTCAAAATAATCAAATTAAAATTAAAAAAATTTCTTCAAAGGACTTTGTGTGAAAGTGATTTTGCATCTGAATTAATTTTCTTCTTTTTATATAACATCATATTTGTATTCTTTTTTTTAACTAAAATCTTTATTATGCGGTTAATTTACATCCACATAGAACATGACTTTTGAACTTGAAAGAGAATTTGAAATGGAAATGCAAGAGTCAAACATTGCACCAAGAAATTTTAATACTACTATAACTCAAGATGAAACTGATATGGGAAATTTTGATGATGAATTTGAAATAGATGATGATGAAGAGGAAAGACCTTTTGAATTTGAACTAGAGTTAGAGGAAAGTCTTGATGATGAAGAAGATCAAGAGAAACAAGAATATTTTGCAGAAAGATTATACATGATTTCAAATCAAGAATACGAGTCCTCTTCGGATAGGGATGCTGACTTTGAGGAAGTAGCTGAGGAAATGTATCGTGAATTCTTCTTAAAGAAAATAGGTAAGGCTATAGGTAAAGCTGCAAAGGGTGTTGCCAAGGTTGCAAAATCTCCTATAGTTAAAGGATTGGTAAAATTTGCAGCAAACACCGTACCTATACCTGGTGTTGGGGCTGCTGTAAATGCTGGTATGAATTTATTGGACAAAATACCAACATCGGGAAAAGATAGGATTCAGAGAAGTGGTGATAGAGAGCGTAAAGGTTCTAGAATTCATGCTAGGCGTGCAGCTAGACGTGTATCGGGTGCTGCAAAAAATGCATTAACTGGTTTAGCCCAACAGGCAATTAATGGTGAATTCGAAAATGAATTTGAAGTTAAAAGAGCTGTTGTACGTAAATTAAAACAAGAACAACAAAAAATGGGTATTCCTAAAGGATTACGTAACAATGAGAATGTAAGAAAAATTACCCTAAAACCAGGACAACGAGTAGTTATAGGTGTAGAAGAATAACAACGTGACAATTACTCGAGCATATTTTCAAAATAGAATTTTTTCTCTTAGAAGAAAAATTGAAACTCTAACTTCATTACCTGAACTAGTATCCTTACCAACTGAACAAGATATTAAACAATCTCAGTGGTTTGTAATCCAATCTCAATTATCTTCTGTTTCATTTCGACTTTCCAATGATCTCCATCAAGTCTCTGAAAATCTCTCAATAGCTAGTGATAAAGAATCTATACGTGACTTGAATGTAGACATTACAAAAATAGAAATGGAATTATCAAAAGCATATGTGTTCTTTGATACTTTCTTTGATATTCTTTCTCAACGACTTTCACCAAAACTTGGTTTATTGTTATCTGGATGTGATGTTTTAGCATATGATGCACTCAAAAGAATTTCACCTGATTTCATTCCAAATAACATGCCTCCTTTGGTATTTCTTGACAAGGGTGCAGGTGCATCAATTTTACGTGAAGGTGTTTCTGTACCTGGTAAAGCAAAAAATCCTCTTGCAACAATTCAAATTCCTTATGAAAAATTAAAACAAAAATATCTACTAGTATCAATCTTGCACGAAACTGGTCATCAAAAAATGGCTAGCTTGGGATTAAAAAAACAAGTTCCATTATACATGAAAAAATTTATGAAAAAACAAAAAGCATCTGAATTACTTCAAGGTCTATTCTCTAATTGGACATCTGAACTTTTTCCTGATTTTACCTCGTTTTGGATAATTGGTGCTGCACAAACGATATCTACGCGTGAAATCCTCACTTTTTCTCCAGAAATGGTCTTGAAAGTATCTCCTTCTGATCCTCACCCTCCAATGTGGTTGCGAGTCCAAATGTCAATTGATTGGTGTCGAAGACTGTGGGGTTTTGGACCTTGGGATAAATGGGAAAAAGAATGGCTAGAATTGTATCCTCTATATGGATCCAAATATTCCCCATCTGAAAAAATCAGAAACATTTTAGATGAATCTAAAAATTATATTTCTAAGGTAACTGATTTTTTCTTTAACATGAAATTCCCTGAATTAGAAAACCAATCAATCCGATCTATTTATCAGAAAAAACCTGCTCATCCAATACTATTGATGTCTTTGGTAAAAAATTTTAAAAATTTTGGTAAACTTGACCTACGTGATTTATCTCCAAGTGAACAACTAGCAGTTTTTGTAATGCTGAAATACACCGAAAACATTTCAGAAAAAAATCTGGATATACTAATGACTCGATGGCTTGTAAATCTAGGACAGAAAAATAAAAAATCCTTATTTAGGAAAATATGAACGAGTGATCCATATCATACGACGAATCTAATCCTACAAATGATCGCAAGAAAGCAATTGACAAACTAATCGATGTTTTAAATGATTATACAATTACTCCCAATCGCAAAAAAACAATTGAAAAACTTGATGAGATTATATCTGTGTTTGAATCTACAAAAACTTCAAAGCCCAAAAAAACTGTTGACAAACTTGACGATGTTATAAAATTATTTGAATCTACAAAATCCATTAATACCTGTACTGTTTTTAGTCATAGTGTGAGTACAAATCCTACTGTTACGAACAATGATGAAAATGAAATTTTAGTTAATCTTGGAGATCGTCTAGCAAAAGCACCTTGGAATCCTGTTGTTCCAACTAAAGCAATTGATATTTTCTTTTGCCAAATTGAAGAAAAGTCAGATGTCCAAGAACTACGGGACGAATATTTTCAAAAAGGTAATCGAACTCTATATGATCCAAAATTAAAGAAATTATTATCTTGTCAAACTGAGGGTCCATTTGATGCTTTTTCAGATGTATTTGGAGTTGCTTGTTGGGATCTTGGTGGACGTCGAGGTGCCATCACGAAAACAAAAGATACGAATAAAAAATTATCTCGACTATTGCTTGGAGATGCTTGGTTTGCAATGTGCTATGAAGAATTGGGATGTTTTGAGATTTTTGGAGCATTAGTTGATATCTATTCTTCTAACAAAGACGCACGAATTCCAGGAAATGATCTCACTGGAATGCAATTAGAAGCATTTTCACAAATGGTAAAGAGGGGATATTATCCTACCAGCCGCCAAAGATCTTCATGTTATCTTAAATTACTATCAATGTTGCCTCCACAACTTCGTGCTAACGATAAACCTGATGTAAAGAAAAATTCATCTTTTAGCAAATTGTTCCCACAGCTTATCAATCAATGTTTACTTTATTTCAGGGAACGAAGAGTTGTTGACGTAATACAATCAACTAGTGCTTCAAGTGGTTCGTCATCCACTGTTACTGATATAAGAAATTCTGCAAAGTTGTTGTTCTTAGATGAGGATTTGCTTACTTCGGGAAACTCATACAAAACCTTACATGATATTCTAGTTTATTTGGTGGGAATTATCGATTTATCTCGTAATACCCGAGATGCAGTTGGAATTCCTGCAGCTAAAGACAAAATTTCAGAATTCATTCCTGCTTTGTATGGAAAACTAGTCAAAAATGATGATCGTTCTGAACCAAATAGATTTTTGTTATACTCGCAGCTTGCCTCAAAAGGAAGAGATATTTTGATTGCTTTCGAAGCTGTGGATAAGGATTCAAACGAGGATGTTACTAATCTTCTTAGTGCAATGGAATCTGATATTGAAGAATTCAATAATGCATATAGAACCTTGTATGATGTGGATTTATCAGGAAAAGATTCACAAACTTCATCTGAAGTTAGTTTTGTACACACCATTTAGTGTGGAGTTATAATTGAAAGAGCGAAATTCTCTTGATTTGATGTTAGAAGAAAACTCCCAAGAATATTTTTTTGGCCCAAGTTTTTCACAAGAACAAGAGTTTTTGAATGATTTAATTAAAAATCTTGAAGATCTATCTAGAACTGAATATGATGATTTTTTGAAGCATGTTGGAAATCAATTAGGCGAAATGAAGGTGTCTTACTTTGGTCAAGTCCCACTTGCATTATCTATACAACAATTTAATCTAGCAAAATCCTTTGCAAGCTCAAATAATAGGTCAAGCAGCCTTAGTGCTTTACGCCGTTCATTGGATGCACTATCTGCTCTAAAATCTCTTGTTTGGATACGCCTGATTGCAGAATGGTATCTTCGTATTCTAAATGCTGCAGTCACCAGTAAGGGTAAATCTGATTTAGTTAAAAAATTAGTCAAATTGGCCATAAAGTCTGTAAGGAAAATCATCAAATCTTCACTACAAAAAAAATTGGAAAAACTTCTAACTTCTATGGAACGAAATGATTGGAGTAAAGCTGAGCTAGACTATGCCGAAATGAAGGATTCACTTGATGACTACATTAAACGTAATTCAGAATAATGGGGGATAAACTTGGAAGAAAGAAACAATGATTGGGGATTTGAAAAGCATGAATCTGAATTTGAATATTCTAACTTAGGACCATTACCTGCTTGGAATTTAAGAAGCAGATCACTTGGTGGGATTGGTTCGTTATCACAAGGCAGTTCTAATACGGATCTTGTAAAACATTTACAAAACGCATTGGTTTCGTTAGGCTATGATCTTGGGCCTTATGGTCCTAATAGAGATGGAGTGGATGGTGATTTTGGCAATGCAACTAGGAATGGTGTAGTAAGTTTTCAACAAAACAATTCTGATTTTATGGGCAACCAACTAGCTGTAGATGCACTAGTAGGTCCCTTGACGTCTGACTCAATTAACAGAAAATTGATTGGGGTATGGTATCCTTCGTATCAAACCCCCACCGAATTAAAAAATCATTATGGTATTCCTGATGATACTGAACCTGGAACAATACCTGATGAAAATCTTGAAAATGGCTTGTCTACTCCAATTGTATTAGTTCCTGGAACAATGGGTACAGAACTTTATAGAGGATCCTTAAAACTTTGGCCCTCTTCTAACACATTACATTCTACAATGTTAGAAAAAAATCCTGATGGTAGTGATAAATTTGGAAAAGTTTCTGTAGGAAAGGTAGTTCGTTCCATAGGTCCAGGAGGAGTTATCGGTTTTTATAATAAATTTTTTAAATTTTTTAAAAATAAAGGATACGTTGAGGGTGCAGATTTATTTGAATTTCCATATGATTGGCGAGAAAGTCCTGTGGATGGAGCAAGAGAGTTAGAAAAATTAGTTATTGACGATATTTGCAAACCCCAAAACCAAGGCGGAAAAGGTTTTTCCAAAGTAATTTTGGTTGCTCATAGCTTAGGTGGGTTAGTGACAAGAGCATTTCTAATGAACCCTGCAAACCACAGATATGTAGACAAATTAATCTTATTAGGGGCTCCAAATCACGGAGCACCAAAATACTTGTCTCTCTTAATTTCAGGTTCACCTTGGCCTGCATCACCTTACAATCGAGTATCAGAAGCTACTGCAAAAAAAATTGTTAGATATTTTCCTGCCTTGTATTATGGCTGTATTGGAACTAATTTTGAGAATAAATACGGAGAATTTATTTTTGAGAATGGTTCTCCCGTAAAACTAAGGGATTTACACAATACATATCCTAATCAGATAGATTCTAGTTTGTTACAAGCAGGATTAAAATTTCATGATGACCTTGATAGAACTTGGGCCCAACGACCATTTTCTAATACGTATGTTATTCTCAGTCAACTTTTAGGAACTGTTAACAAAATAAACCTGAAAAATGGAAAGGTAGATAGTTTGGGTCATGGTGTGGGTGATAACACAATTCCTCTTTATAGCGCCGAACGATTACATCCTACTATTCCTCCTAATTCTGCCCAAACAATACCTGTTGGAAGAGTAAAACATTCTGCTCTCCCCAATAACACTACTGTACTAAATCACATTTTTAATATTATTTAATTCTTGATTCGTAAATCTTTAAAAATAAAAGTTAAACTTAAGATTAGATTTTCTAAACTCTTGGATTAAGATTTAAAAAAAGAAAAAGAATGAAATAATTTCAAAGCTAAGTTAGATTAGCTAAACTTTGGTTTTGTATTAAAAATTATTTTATGTCCCTTCGATTAATGGTCTGTTCCAAAAGTTCTTTGCCATAGATGCATACGTAACAGTCTTTCCAATATCTGAAGCTAAATCATTTACCATCTCATTTGGTAACGTTATAATTAATTTTTGAAGTACACAATTAGCGAGCATTTCGGTAATCTCTATTGCTCTCTTGCTTTTTGGATTCAACAATGCTCGAATTAATGGGTCTAGTTTTTCTTCTGTAAATATATCTGCAAGATGAACAAAAGAAAATAATTCATTTTGAAGATAGATATGAAAATCCACCAATAATTAAAGAAAAAACCATTCATGAACTACTAGACATGAGTGAAAACCTATCTGATATTGACGTTCTTATTTTCTACTATGGTGAAATTCAGATAATCAATATGGAAATCATAAAAGGCCTTTCATTGTAAATAGACTAGTATCTCGAATCCACTAATAATGTTCATGTTATTTTCTAGACTTCTTTTTGTAATTATTCAACAATTCTTGTAATGCATCATCAAGTGTAGGGATCTCTCCAGTTCTTGCCTGAATCTGCCCCATAATCTTGAGAATTTCCTTATGTGTGGACTTTGTAATTCTAATGGTTGTAATGTCTACCAATGCATATTTGGTATATGTCTGAATAATAAAGACTCAGAAATTCTGTTTAGCTCAACTCTAAAGATAAGCTAAAGCTATTTAGCTCTGCCTATTTTTCCTCATGTATTTATAATATAACGGGGTTATTTTGAGCATGGCAACAGAAAATCTCGACATGGATTATTCAAAATATGATTTTAAAGACTCTACAGAAATGTATGTCCACCTTAGCAAGAAAGGCCTGTCTAAGGAAACCGTAATTAGCATAAGTAAAATGAAAGATGAACCACAATGGATGCTTGATTTTAGATTACGTTCTTATGAAATTTTTATGAAAAAACCAATGCCAACTTGGGGTGGAGATCTTAGTGTTATTGATTTCCAAAATATCTACTATTATGCAAAAGCATCTGACAAGGTAGAAAAGAACTGGGATGATGTTCCAGAAAATGTAAAAAACACATTTGACAAACTTGGAATTCCAGAAGCTGAAAAGAAGTTCTTAGCAGGTGTTGGTGCACAATACGAATCCGAAGTTGTATATCACAGCCTAAGAGAGGACTTGGCAAAACAAGGTGTTCTCTTCTTGGATACTGATGCAGCTCTCAAAGAACATCCAGAAATGTTCAAAAAATACTTTGGTAAAATTATTCCTCCAGAGGACAACAAATTTGCAGCATTAAACAGCGCAGTTTGGAGTGGCGGCTCTTTCATCTATGTTCCACCTGGTGTCAAAGTCGACATGCCTCTACAAGCATACTTTAGAATTAATGCAGAAAACATTGGTCAATTTGAAAGAACATTGATTATTGTAGATGAGGGTGCAGAAGTACATTACATTGAAGGATGTACTGCTCCTGTGTATTCTTCAGAATCTCTTCACTCTGCTGTTGTAGAGCTAGTTGCACTCAAAGATGCAAAACTAAGATACACAACAATCCAGAACTGGAGTAACGATGTTTACAATCTTGTAACAAAACGTGCTTATGCATATGAAGGTGCAACAGTTGAATGGATTGATGGAAATATTGGAAGTAAATTAACAATGAAGTATCCTGGGGTCTATCTAATGGGCGAAAGAGCATATGGTGAGACGCTTTCTATTGCATTTGCCGGTAAGGGACAACACCAAGATACAGGAGCAAAAATGGTTCATCTTGCACCAAACACAACTTCTAAAGTTACATCAAAGTCAGTAAGTAGACTAAATGGTCGTTCAACTTACAGAGGAATGTTACATGTGGCCAAAGGTGCTACAAATGTAAAATCTACTGTAAGGTGTGATGCATTACTATTAGATGACACATCAAAAACTGATACCTATCCATATATGGAAATCAATCAAGAAGATGCTACAATCACTCACGAAGCAACGGTAGGAAAGATCGGCGATGAACAAATCTTCTATCTTATGAGTAGAGGGTTCACCGAAGAAGAATCACTATCACTAATTGTAAATGGTTTCATGGAGCCATTCACAAAAGAATTACCAATGGAGTATGCTGTTGAATTAAACAGACTCATCAAACTAGAGATGGATGACTCTGTGGGATAAACTCCCAAATTCACTTTGATTAAGCATGTCTCAACAAACTCTTTCAAACATTAACAAAGGCCACATCAATGAGATTTCTTCATCAAGAAATGAACCTGATTGGCTCAAAGACTATAGAAAGAATTCTCTATCTGTATATGATAGCCTCCCAATTGAAATGTCTCCTCTGTATAACAAATACACTGATGCAAAAAAGATGGATCCTGAAAAAGTCTCTCTTTCTACTTCCACTACAGAAACAATTCCCAGCTTTCTAGAAAAAAGATTAGGCGAGCTAGCAAATGAAATATGTATTATTCAAATTGGAACAAACATACACAAAATTAACATCTCTGATGAACTAAAATCAAAAGGACTTGTTATCTCTTCTATTGCAGATGCAATCCAAAATAATTCTGAACTTGTAAAAAAATCTCTAGATGCTTCAAACTCAA